>Ga0209376_1000510_pt1 | contig 42546 bp, 43 predicted proteins | sample GraSoiAngelo_134_FD_185891 | JGI IMG/M metagenome (GOLD analysis project Ga0209376, IMG submission 185891) | Grasslands soil microbial communities from the Angelo Coastal Reserve, California, USA - 14_0929_05_30cm (SPAdes) (version 2) | ecosystem: Environmental > Terrestrial > Soil > Grasslands ...
GTCGCGGGTGGCGTTCGTGACGCTGGGCGAGACCACGGTCGGGCCTTGTTAGCGGATCGGGGCCGCCATGGCGAGCCCGCGGGGGTCATATCGGAATGCGGATCCCGCGCCGGGCGAGGGCGACCGTCATCCCGCTGAGCGTCGTCGGGGCGGCGAGGGCCGCCACCATCCCGGGAACGAATTTGAGGCGATGCCAGGTGGGGAAGACGAGCCACGCGGGAATAAGTAGGCGAGCCCGGTACTGCCCGACCAAAGGCCGCACCATCTACGTCAGCCCGAGCACACCCCGGAGCTTATGGCGGTGATCGAGCGCCAGCACGCACGCCGCCGCCCGGACTGCCCGTTCATCTTCCACGGCCGCGGCTGCGGCGCGCCGCGCTTCGCCAAGCACGGGAACCGCCGCCCGTGCCTCGGCGACTTCCAGAAGGCGTGGAACCGGGCCTGCGGTGCGATCGGCGAACGGGCCGCATCCCGCGCGACCTCCGGCGCAGCGGGGTCAAGCAACTACATCGATGCCGGCGTCGACCCGCACACCGCGATGGCCTGATCGGGCCACGACGATGCTCGCGCCCGAGCCGGACGGTCGAGACAGCGTCGCGAGCTACCTGCAGACGGCGGACCCGAAGACCCTCGGCGTCGGGCATGAGGTCCGTGCCCGGCGGAAGGACGGGACGATCTTTCCGATGGAGCTCCATGTCAGCGCCTTCGACGACGGCCTCCGTCGCCGGTTCGTCGGGACGCTCCGCGACATCACCGAGCGCAAGCGGACGGAAGAGGCAGGACGACAGCATCAGGCCGAGCTGGCACACGTGCTCCGGGTCGCGACCATCGAGCATATGGCGAGCGGGCTCGCGCACGAGCTGAATCAGCCCCTCACGGCGATCGCCAACGAGGTCGAGGCATGTGCGACCTACGTGCGCGAGGGCAAGCTGGAGCCGCCCCGCCTCCTCGCGTTGCTCGAGCACGCCGGAGCCGAAGCGCTACGGGCCGGCGAGATCGTGCACCACCTGCGCGAGTTCGTGCAGCGGAGCCCTGCGCGCATCGAGACGACGGACCTCTCCAAGGTTGTCCACAACGCGATCCAGTGGTTCGTCCGGGAAATGGAGCAGGCGCAGATCACGGTGCGGCTCGAGCTGGCGTCGCAGGAGCTGCGGGTCTTCGCCGATCGTATCCAGATCGAGCAGGTCATCGTGAATATCCTGCAGAACGCGATCGACGCCATCCGCGAGGCGACCCACGATACCCGGGAGATCCGCATTCACACGTCGCGGACCGATGACGGGATGGGCGAGGTGACCATATCCGATACCGGCACCGGGTTTCGGGCCGGGGCGGCCGAACGATTGTACGAGCCCTTCTTCACCACCAAACCACAGGGTATGGGGATGGGGCTGGCCATCAGCCGCAGCATCGTCGAGCTGCACCAGGGCCGACTCTCGGTGGCCTCCAGCGCAGCGGGGGCGGGCACCGCGGTGCGATTGGCTCTGCCGCTCGATTCCCCCCCCTCACGAGGGAGGTCGACATGACGGCTGACCCGACGGTGTTCGTGGTCGACGACAATCCGGCAGTCCGCAAATCGCTGCAGGCACTCATGAACGCGGCGAGCCTGGCGAGCGAAACGTATGCGTCGTCCGAGGAGTTCCTCGAGACCTACGACGCGCGGCGCCCTGGCTGCCTGGTCCTGGACGTCCGCCTCCGGGGGCGCAATGGTCTCGATCTGCAGGACGAGCTCCGCAGACGGAACGCGAGCGTACCCATCATCGTCATGACCGGCTACGGCGACGTCCCCACCTCCGTCCGCGCGTTCAAAGGCGGCGCGATCGACTTCCTCCGGAAGCCCGTCCCTCCGAAGGCGCTGCTCGAGCGCATCCGTGAGGCCCTCAGGCTCGATGCGCAGGCCCGCGACGCGACCGCGCAGCACGCCGAGCTGGCCGACCGCATCGCGCGAGAGCCAGAAGAAGGCGACGATCGCCGCGAAGCCACAGGATGCCGTGCGAGTCGTTCGGGTGCATGAAGAAGAGCATCGAGAGGAGCGCCTTTGTCGCCGCGATGGTGAGCTCGACGGGCGCGCGGAAATGGCCCCAGGTCGAAGTACGTGCGTCGTGAACGGAGCGACAGCGATGCTGACCGTACCGTTTCGGCTCCCTTGACCCAGCGACGACCCGCACGACGCCGTGACCCTCCCCGTGCAAGGCTTCAACGAGGGCGACGGCTCGGTGTCCAGGCCCGTCTGCCGCCGCGCTGGACAAGCCGCCGGGCTCGGGCGCAACATGAGGGCACCATGCACTCCGAGGACTGGCCCTTCCACTTCTTCACGGCGGCCTTCGGGCCGCGCGGGTGGAGCTGGCGGTGGCCGGAGGGCGAAGGCGCGCGCCCTCGGCAGGGCGACGCACTGACGGTCGCGATCCTGCGGGTCCTGAAGGAGCGACCCCGTACCGGCCCGGAGATCGTCGACGCCCTCGAGCAGCGTGTCGGCCCGTCTGCCGCCTCGGCGGCGACCGTCTACCCGACGCTGCAGCTCCTCGACGACCTCGGTCACGTGCGCGTGGTGGAGAGCGAAGGGAAGCGCGTCTACCACATCACCCCAGCAGGTGAGGCCTTCCTCGAGGAACACCGCGAGCCGAAGGAGGACGTCTTCGAGTGGGTGCGGGGCGCGGGCGGGGCGCTCGCCGAGCTGGGCCACGTGGTGGCGCGCCTCGCGACTGCCGCCTACCACCAGGCGTCTCGCTCGGAGGCGGCGGTCAAGCGGGTCGTCGAGATCCTCAGACGGGCTGCGGACGAGATCGAGCAGCTGCGCTGATCGGAGTACTCAGAGACGCAGTGGACGGATCGGCCGCAGGCGCTGTCGCGTCGGATCGAGCATCAGACCCACGCTCTCGAGCGCGAGGACGCCGAGCAGGCACGAGTCGTGGAGTCGGCCGAAGATCACGGTGGACGCTCCCTGACGGGCACCGATCTCGAAGAACGCCGTCCCGACCTGCCGCCTGACGCGCCTGCCGTCGGCAAGCTCGAAGGGTTCCGTCGCGTGCGGGCGAATGCCAATGCCGCGAAGCAGGGGGCCGGGACGACGGAATAGAGCGCCCACGGGGATGACCACGGAACCGTCTCTAGCCGAGGAACATCCCGGTCATCAATCATCTCGGCCGAAGGTGGGACCGCGGGCCCTCGTCGCGCCTTGCCACGTTCGTCGATTCGGGCGCGACGCGTCTTGTGTACGCGGCGCCCGCCGTCGTAGGCTCGCGCGGGCTGGGCCCTCCGAGATGGCGATCACGATCGAGACCCCGCAGGGAACCGACGCGCTGACCGAGTTCGTCCTCTTCCAGGACGCCGTCTACGCGGAGCGGTCCGCGCGCTGGCCGGCGCTCCCGCCGCTCCAGCTCCCGATGCTCGCCGGGGAGAGCCCCTTCACCGCAGGCCGGACGCTCCATCCGTTGCTGGCGCGCGACGGCGGCCGGATACTGGCGCGCGCCCTCGCGCTGCTCGACGGGCGCTACAACCGCCACTGGAACGAGCGCCTGGGCCACGTCCTCATGTTCGAGGCGCGGCCCGGGACGCGCGAGGCGACCCGGCTCCTGCTCGACCGAGCCTGCGCATGGCTCGAGGAGCACGGGGCCGAGGCGGCCCGTGCGGGCTTCGGCATGCTCGAGTTCCCCTTCGTCATCGACGACTACGAGTCGCTGCCGCCGAGCATCCTGCGCCACAACCCCGCCTACTACCACGCGCTCCTGAAGGATGCGGGCTTCGAGTCCGAGCACGGCATGGTGGACTACAAGATCCAGGTCCGCGCCGAGCTGGTGGCCCGCTGGGAGAGCGCCCTCGAGGCGGTGCGCCGTGCCGGGTGCGAGATCGTGCCGCTCGCCGAGGTCCCGGAAGCCCGGCGGGCCGCGGAGTTCACGGAGCTCTGGAACGACGGCTTCAAGGCGCACTGGGGATACACGCCGTTCTCGGAGGCGGAGATCGCGCTCCTGCTCAGCGCGTTCGCGCCGACGGGTGTGCTCGACACGTCGGTCATGGCCTACCGTGCCGGCCGCCCCGTGGGCGCCTTGTGGGTGGGTCCGGAGACCACGGCGGGCGCGGTGCTCGCGCCGGGCCGGGTGCTGGCCGACGCCGAGAAGCTCAACTTCCTCGGGATCGCCGTTCGCGAGTCGGATCGCGGCCGAGGTGTGAACCTCGCGATGTCGGCATACGCCTACCTCGAGCTGGTACGGCGCGGCGCGCGGTACGTGAGCTACACCCTCGTGCTCGACGACAACTGGCCGTCGCGGCGGACGGCCGAGAAGCTCGGCGCCGAGGTCTGCGCCAGCTACCTCGTCTATCGGCGGAACTTCCGGCGCTGAGCCCCGGCCGTCCGGGATCGCCGCCGATACCAGCGCCGTTGCATGGGGAGTCGTCCATAGCATTTGCGCCGTCCAGCATTCAGGCCGCCCAGCCTACAGTCTATGGTTGACACTTGACTGTGTGCGGCGGTATGCGAGCAGAGCGATTACCGACGGCAGTTCGGCGATTCCAGGAAGCAACGCAGATTAGAAAAAAGTCAGGATCCCGGGCGCCTCCGCGACATCCGATGGCATTGCAGTGATCGAGTGGCGTCCAGCTCAACTCCAAACACACAAGGACTACGGAGAACCACGATGAAAGCGGTGTACAAAAATCTTGCGTTTCAGATGTTGGCGACGGTCGCGTTCGCCGTTATCGTCGGCGGCCTGGCAGGGCATAGCGCGGCCGCTGACAGCTGCCCCCTCAGCCATGGCTTCTGGCGGAACCACCCCACCGCATGGCCGGTCACGAGCCTCACGTTGGGGAGCCAAACATATTCCCAAGCCGAGTTGCTGACGATTCTCGGTACGTCCGTCGGAGGTAAGGGAGGCGCCGATGCCAGCTTGATACTCGCTGATCAACTGATCGCAGCCGAGCTCAACATCGCGAACGGTTCCGATTCCGCACCGGTGGACAGCACGATCGCGGACGCGGATGACCTGCTCGCGGGGTTTGGCGGCAAGCTCCCCCTGGCGGTCCGGCCCCCCTCGGAGACCGGACAGGCGATGATCGCCGACGCGGAGGTACTCGCCAGCTACAACGACGGGCAGCTGACCCCTGATTGCGCGCCGTAGGGGAGAGGGGACGTGCCCGCCCCGGGCGCGCCCGGTCGGGTTCCGGCGAGGCTTCCCCTTTCGAGTCGAAAGGCGGTAGCCTCGTCGGAACCCGATGGGTGACTCGCCTCCGGTGGTGGCCGCATGACGGTCCCCGACGACGTCCGGCAGGTGCTCGAAGCCTGGGCACGGCGGGGCCGCTTCGTCACGCTCGCCGAGGGGCATCGCATCTTCGCCGTGCAGGAGGGGACGGGCCCGGACCTCGTTCTCGTGCACGGCTTTCCCTCCACCAGCCACGACTTCGCGGCCGCGCTGTCCCTGCTGACGCCGCGCTTCCGCGTCACCGCCTTCGACCAGCTGGGTTTCGGATTCTCCGACAAGCCGGCGGGGGACGTCTCGTACTCCCTGCTCGATCAGGGCCGGCGCGCGGGCGAGGTCGTGCGCGCGCTCGGCGTCGAGCGGGCGCGCGTGGTGGGACACGACATGGGGCTCACCGTCGCGGTCGAGATGCTCTGCCGCCACGAGGAGCGCACCCTGGGTTTCGCGATCGGTGACCTCGTGCTGTGCAACGGCAGCCATCTGGTCGAGCTCGCACGGATCACGCCCTTCCAGTACGCGATCATGACCGACGACGGCGCCGCCGACTTCGCCCGCAACTTCGACCCCGAGGCGTTCGCCAAGGCCCTCGGCTTCGTCTGGGCCGACGCGACTCGCACTCCGGCGGTCGACCTCCGCGCGATCGCGTACTGGCTGGCGCTCGGCGGTGGGCTCGATATCCTCCCGCGCATCGCGCGCTACAACCTCGAACGCACCTGGTCCGCCGACCGCTGGCGGCCCATCCTCGGGCGGACGGCCGTGCCGATCCGTGTGGTGTGGGGCGACCGTGACCCGATCGCCGTCCTCGAGATCGGCCGCAGGCTCGCGGAGATGTCCGGCGGCCCGCTCACGGTGCTCGAAGGGATTGGCCACTACCCTCAGATGGAAGCACCGGCGGCCTGGGTGGCAGCCGTCGCACTGTGATACAGCTGTCTCAGCGCTGATACAGGTATTGCGCTCGCCGCTGGCTCTGCTAAGAGCGCCCTCGTGGATCAAGCCCCTGACGGGCCCTGGCTTCTCCTACTCCACCAAATTCCGCCCCAGCCCGGCTACTTTCGCGTGAAGATGTGGCGCCGGCTCCAAGCGCTCGGCGCCGTCGCGATCAAGAATTCCGCGTACGTCCTCCCCAGGACCGACCAGGCGCGCGAGGACTTCGAGTGGGTTCTGCGGGAGATCATCAAGCAGGGCGGCGAGGCATCGCTTTGTGAGGCGCGCTTCGTCGACGGATTGCGTGACGACCAGGTCGAAGCGCTCTTCAACGCTGCACGGGACGCCGAGTACGGCGGGATCGTCGCGGAGGCTCGTCGGGTAGCGGACAACCTGCCATCGGGGGAAGCGCTGCCCGAGGGTCGCCGCCCGCAACTCGAAGCCGAGGTCGCTCGGCTCAAGCGACGACTCGCGGAGGTGAGCGCCCTCGACTTCTTCGGCGCACCCGGTCGGGAGGCGGCCGACGGACTCGTCGCCAGCCTCGAGGCGCGTGCGCAGCGGGGTTTGGAGAGGATGGCCGACGGCCGGCAGCTGGGCGACCTTCATGGCCGTACGTGGGTCACGCGCAAGGGAATCCATATCGACCGCATCGCGAGCGCCTGGCTGATCCGGCGTTTCGTCGACCCCGGGGCAGCTTTCAAGTTCGTGCCGGCCAGGAGCTACCGGCCGGAGCCCGGCGAGCTGCGCTTCGACATGTTCGAGGCCGAGTTCACGCATGAAGGTGACCTCTGCACGTTCGAGGTGCTGCTCGCTCGCGTGCGCCTCGACGACCCGGCGCTTCGCCCGATCGCAGCGATCGTCCATGACATCGACCTGAAGGACGCGAAGTTCGACCGCCCGGAAGCGGCGGGGATTGATCGCTTGATCGCCGGGATCGCCATGCGGCACCGAGACGACGAGGATCGGTTGGCCCGAGGGGCGGCTGTCTTCGACGACCTCTACGAGTACTTCCGAAGAAAGCGGGCCTGAGGGAGAGACCACGTTGCGAGCCAAGGCGTGGAGCGCGCTAGAGAAGGTCGTTGACGCGCACGACCAGACCTTCGCTGAGCCCGGCAAGGTGGGGCTGTGGACGAAAGCCGACTCGGTCACGGAGTTCGACGGCCTGACGGTGGCGCCGCTCGGGGAGAGCCCGTGACCATCCCCCCAGCGGCCGCGGCGCTGACGGCCCCTGGGGCGCCGTGCAGCCTCCGCGAGTTGCTCGGCTACTTCCTCCGCCTCGGCACACTCGGGTTCGGCGGACCGATCGCGCTCGTCGGCTACATGCAGCGCGACCTCGTCGACCAGCGCCGCTGGGTCTCGAGGCAGGACTACGTCGAGGGGCTCGCCCTCGCGCAGCTCGCGCCGGGGCCGCTCGCGGCGCAGCTCGCGATCTACCTCGGATGGGTGCGCGCCGGCGTGCCCGGGGCGACGCTGGTGAGTGTCGCCTTCATCCTGCCGTCGTTCCTCATGGTGCTCGCGCTCTCGGCGCTCTACCTCCGCTACGGTGGGCTCGCGTGGATGCAGGGCGTGTTCTACGGCGTCGGGGCTGCGGTGATCGCGATCATCGCCCGGAGCGCGTGGAAGCTGGTCCACATGACGCTCGGTCAGGACCGGCTTCTCTGGGTGCTCTTCGGGGTGAGCGCGCTGGTGACCGCGTGGACGGAGTCCGAGGTGGTATGGCTCTTCGTGCTGTGCGGCGTGGCGGCACTCGTGGTGCGAGGGCTCGCCGGCCACCCCGCGGCCGCGCTCGGGCTCGTCCCGGTCTGGCTGCTCACGGGCCTCCACGGGCCCGCCAACGGCGGCACCCTCGCGCGGGTCTTCTGGTACTTTGCCGAGGCCGGGGCGTTCGTCTTCGGGAGCGGGCTCGCGATCGTGCCGTTCCTCTATGGCGGCGTCGTCGGTGCCTTCCACTGGCTGACGGAACGGCAGTTCCTCGATGCGGTCGCGGTGGCCATGATCACGCCGGGACCCGTCGTCATCACGGTGGCCTTCATCGGCTACCTGGTGGCCGGCCCGCTCGGCGCCGCCCTCGCGGCGCTCGGTGTGTTCCTGCCCTGCTATCTCTTCGTCGTCATCCCGGCGTCGTACTTCCGGCGCGCCGTGCACGACCGCCGCGTGCGGGCGTTCGTCGACGGCGTGACGGCGGCCGCCACCGGCGCCATCGCGGGCGCGGCCTTCGTGCTCGGCCGCCGGGCGATCGTCGACGTGCCGACGGCGCTGATCGCGCTCGGGACGGTCGCCATCCTGGTGCGAGCGAGGCGAATCCCCGAGCCGCTCGTCATCCTCGCGGCTGGCCTGATTGGGCTGGGGCTGAAGGGCGCGGTCGGGCACTGAGCGCAATGCGCACGGTGGCTGGCGGGGACCGACTCTCCATTTACCCTCCCGAGACCGGCCCCCGACCCAGGGACCGTCCACGAGGAGCGCCAAGCGCAAGGGGGTACGAGGGTAGCGGCCGAACACGGACGAGCAGGCGCCGATCCTGACGAAGATTTCAGGAAGAGTTCAGGAAGGTCCGAGTGGCTCGATGGTCTTCTCGGCGTAGTATCTGGTGGTGAGCTTCCTGTGCGCATCCTCGTCGTCGAAGACGAAGCCAAGGTAGCAGCGGCCCTGAAGGAAGGCCTCGGGGCGGAACACCACGAGGTCGTCGTCTCGGCAACGGGCGAGGATGGCTTCTTTCGTGTGAACGCCGAGACCTTCGATCTGATCGTGCTCGACCTGATGCTTCCCGGACGCGACGGCATCGAGATCCTGTCGACCCTGCGGAGACGCGGCCTAGGCACGCCGGTTCTCATCCTGACGGCCAGGGATGCGGTCGAGGACCGGGTGCTCGGGCTCGACAGTGGTGCGGACGACTACCTCGTGAAGCCGTTCGCCTTCCCCGAGCTTCTGGCCCGCATCCGCGCCCTGCTGCGCCGCGGTCGGCCCGATCAGATCCTGCGGCTGAAGGCGGCCGACCTCGAAATGGATCTGATCAGCCGACGGGTAACGAGGGGAAGCAGGTCGATCGAGCTCACGTCCCGCGAGTTCGACCTCCTGGAGTACCTGCTGCGTCATCATCAGCAGCTCGTATCGCGGGAGATGCTCGCCCGCGATGTCTGGAAGGAGCCCTCGCGGGCCACGCCGCTCGACAACGTGATCGACGTGCACATCGCCCGGCTGCGGAAGAAGGTCGATCAGGACGCACCGGCGAAGCTCATCCACACGGTGCGCGGCGTCGGGTTCGTCCTGCGCGAGGGCGAGCCATGACGAGCTGGTGGCGCCATCAGAGCATCCGCGTCCGCCTCACGCTCTGGTACGCCGCGGCCCTGAGCGCGGTCCTGGCCCTCTACGCGGGTGGGGTGTTCGCCTTCCTGCGGCACAGCCTCTCCGCGGACCTGGACGGCGGGCTCCGTGACGATCGCGAGGTTGCCGAGCAGATGCTCGAGCGGACGCCGGCTGGCGGAGTCGGCTGGCGAGCCGAGCCGGACGACGATGACGACGAGGCGATCGCTGGCCGCTGGCTCGAGGTCCGGAGCCCGGATGGTACCCTTCTGTACGCGAGGCCGTCCGGGATCCCCGCCGACGTTCGCGTCAGGCGTCTGAGTGGGCCGTACACCGTCGACGGCCTCCCCGTTGTCATCCAGGTGGCACGGTCCGAGGAGCCGCTCCATCGGGAGTTGCGCGAGCTCCTCATCATCATGGCTGCGGGGCTTCCCTTCGCGGTCGCGATCGCGGCGATGGGCGGCTATTTCCTCGCGCGACGGGCGCTCGCCCCCGTGAGCCGCATGGCCGAACGCGCACGGACGATCACGGCCGAGCGACTCGGGGAGCGGCTTCCGGTCGAGAATCCGGGGGACGAACTCGGGCAGCTGGCCGCTGTGTTCAACGATGCGTTCGCCCGGCTCGAGCGGTCTTTTGAGCAGCTGCGCCGCTTCACGGCGGATGCCTCACACGAGCTGCGGACGCCGCTCACGGCGATGCGGAGCGTCGGCGAGGTCGGCCTGCGAGAGCATCGCGATGCAGCAGCGTATCGCGAGATCATCGGCAGCATGCTCGAGGAGACAGATCGGCTTGGACGGCTGGTGGAAGGGCTCCTGACGCTCTCTCGGGCCGACGGGGGCAACGTGTCGCTCAAGCGCGAGGCCGTCGATCTCGCCGAGCTGGCGCGTGACGTCGCGGGGCACCTCGGTGTGCTGGCCGAGGAAAAGCGGCAGTCGTTCGCGGTCCAAGCGTCGGGGCCGGTCCCGGCGTGGGTGGATCGCGTCGTGATCCGGCAGGCGCTGATCAATCTGGTGGACAACGCCATCAAGTACACGCCGCCCGGTGGCAGCGTCGGGATCGTCGTACGGGACGGAGGGCCCGGGCCGACCGTCGAGGTCACCGACACCGGGTCTGGCATACCACCCGAGCATCGCGATCGCGTGTTCGATCGCTTCTACCGAATCGACAAGGCGCGATCGCGTGATCTCGGTGGGGCGGGCCTCGGGCTGGCCATCGCTCGTTGGGCGGTCGAGGCACACGGCGGGCGAATTGATCTGGAAAGCGTCGAGGGACGCGGATCAACGTTCCGGATCTCGTTGCTGCACGCGGAAGGATCGAACTCGGTGCCGCGTGCGGCCGAAGTCAACTGAAAGGAGGGAGGCGTCATGAAGAGAGGTGCTCTATTGCCGCTGGTGAGCTCGGTGGTGTTGCTGCTCGGTTCCAGTGTGTCGTGGGCCGGTCAGTACGACGAGAAGGAACGTGCCGAACTCGCGCAAGCGCTCAAAGGAGCCAAGGTGTCGCTGAAGCAAGGCATCGTCGCGAGCGCGCCCAAAGGTAAACCGATCTCCGGGAAGTTCGAGGTGGAGGACGGGAAGCTGCAACTGTCCGTGTACACGGCGAAGGGTGGCGGGTTCTCCGAGGTCGTTGTCGATCCGAAGAACGGACGCGTGGCGAAGGTCGAGGCCATCGAAGGCGGCGAAGATCTTACGGCGGCCAAGGCACAGGCCGACGCCATGACCAAGGCCAAGACACCACTTGGCGGCGCAGTCGATGCCGCCGTCAAGAAGAATCCGGGCTTTCGGCCCGTCAGCGTGATTGCTGCTCTGAAGGACGGCCATCCGGTCGCAGACGTGACCCTCATCAAGGGTGACGAGCTCAGGACTGCCTCGGAAAGACTCGATTAGGCTCGTCACGCGACGCGCTGTACGCGTTCCTGAACGAGCCGAGGGGCGAGGGACGGTGATGATGATAATGAAGCCGGATACTCGCCGTCGTCTCTGGCGGACTCTGCTGGTCGCGGGAACGCTCGCCATCGGTCTGAGCGTCGATGACGCCGCCGCGGCGCTCATCCCGTCTGTTTCGAACGAGCTCCGGGGCCGCCCGCTTCCCAGCTTCGAGTCGCAGACGCTCGATGGCCAGCCCTTCTCGTCGAGAGACCTCGTCGGCAAGCCCGTCATCGTGAACTTCTTCGCGAGCTGGTGCCCGGTCTGTTCAATGGAGCTGAAGGACTTGCAAGCCCTCCAGCCCGATCTGCGGCAACGCGGGGTTCCGGTCATCGAGGTGCTGGTCGATCCGGTGGAGACACCGGACACGGTCGATGCGGCTCGGCAACAGCTCGCGCGCAATCCGCTTCCCTTCCCCGTCGTGATGATGGTCCCGGCGCTCCGGGACGTGTTCGGGTACGAAGGGTTCCCGGCGACCTACTTCGTGAAAGCGGATGGCACGTTCTCGACGACACTCTTCGGCTATCAGCCGATCGAGCAGATGCGGCAGGCCGCGTGGGAGATCGCGGGGGAAGGTGCGGAGACGACGACGGCACCGTCGTCCTCGCCGCCCCCGTCCGGTGGTGTCGGACGGCATCCAGCGTGGGAGAAACGACCGCTCCTCGCATTGGTTCCCGCGCCGTGGGCGCAGTGGCATCCGCTCCTGGTCCACTTCCCGATTGCCCTTCTCGTTCTCGAGGCGGTGTTCGTGTGCGCGCTCCTCGTGCGGCCGAACGAGCGCATGGCGCAGTTCTCGACCTGGCTGCTCGGCGCGGCCGTCGTGAGCCTGGTGCCGACGATCCTCACGGGTATCCGTGATGCGGGAGCTGACCTCGGCCCCGACTCACCCTTCTGGAACGGCTTGCACGATCGCCTGACGCATCTGTTCCGTCTGGAGAGTTCCGTCTCACTCCACGTCCTTTTCGGGCTTGCCGTGACGCTCATCGCGTTTGGCCGCCTCGCGTGGCGCGTGCGGGCAGGCGATCGGATCCTGGGCGGCGGCCAGCGGATGGCCTTCACCCTCGTCACCCTGCTCGGTCTTTGGGTTCTCTTCGGTGGAGGCCAGGTCGGGGGTGGTATCTCGCACCGATGACACGAACGAGAGGAAGGAAAGGAGAGACGTCATGAAGACGACGCGTCTGTCGCTGCTGCTGATCCTCGCCGTAGCCATGGTGAGGAGTGCCGGGGCCGAGGGGCCCGACGCGGAACTGGTCGCGAAGATCACTGGCCTCAAGCCGGATGTGAAGAACGACATCGCGAAGGTCAGCGTGCCACGCGGGGACCTCGGGGCGGTCATCGACGGGGCGAAGATGCAGCCGTTCCAGGGCCTCACCTCGTGGGCTGCCTTCCAGGCTGCGGGCGACAAGACGATCGTCATGGGCGACATGACCCTGACCGAGCCGCAGGTGAATCCGACCATGAGCGCCGCCCTTGACAACGGACTCCAGGTGACCGCCCTGCACAACCACTTCTTCTTCGATCGCCCGCACGTGTTCTTCATGCACATCGGCGGTGAGGGAACCACGGAGCAGCTGGCGACGGGGGTGCGGAAGGCTCTGGACGCCGCGAACGCGACTCAGCGAGGAGTCGGCTTCGGGGGCGTGAGCATCCCGGCGAAAAGCACGATCGACCCGAAGCCGCTCGAGGCGATCCTCGGCGCATCCGCGCAGGCGAAGGACGGGATCGCGAAGTTCTCCTTCGGCCGCAAGACGTCCATGCACGGCACCGAGGTCGGGGAGGCGATGGGCGTGAACACCTGGGCGGCATTCGCAGGGAGCCAGCGAGCCGCGGTGGTCGATGGCGACTTCGCGATGCTCGAAGACGAACTGCAGGACGTCCTCAAGGCGCTGCGTCACGCGAACATCAACATCGTCGCGATCCACAACCACATGACGCACGAGCAGCCGCGCATCATGTTTCTGCACTTCTGGGCGAAGGGCTCGGCCGAGGAACTCGCGCGGGGTGTCAAATCCGCCCTCGACACGCAGAAGAAGTGAGTCGAGAGGCAGGCAGGAGGCACATCATGAAGAGACTCATCCGTAGCGTCGTGGTCGCAATGTTTGTTGCCACGGCAGCATCGGCAGAGACATGGAATTTCGATGCGGACCCCGTCAACGCGCCGCCGCCGGGCTTCTCGTTCGGCCGCACCGGGAAGGGGAAGCCGGGGCGTTGGGTCGTCCAGGCGGAGAAGGATGCGCCGAGCGCCGGAAACGTGCTCGCGCAGCTCGACGCCGACACCACCGACTATCGCTTCCCGGTTGCCGTCGCGGGCGAGCCGAAGTTCGGCGATGTCAACCTGTCGGTCCGGTGCGAGCCCGTATCGGGTCGAGTGGACCAGGCTTGCGGTCTCGTGTTCCGGTATCAGGACGAGAACAACTACTACCTGACGCGCGCCAACGCTCTCGAAGACAACGTGAATCTGTACTACGTGAAGGACGGGAAACGGCGGCAGATCACGGGATGGCGCGGGAAGGTGACGAGTGGCGCCTGGCACCAGCTGGGGGTCGAGGCGCGTGGCGATCACTTCGTGGTGTCGTTCGATGGCAACAAGGTGGTCGATGCCCACGACTCGACCTTCTCCCAACCAGGCAAGGTCGGTGTGTGGACCAAGGCCGATTCGGTCACGTACTTCGACGACTTGACGGCCGCGGCGCCCCGTTGACCGTGGTCCTACACGCTCGACCGGCCGCTCGCTTCCTCGGACCACGGCTCATGATGCGGTCGTGCATGATCCTCATCGGGCTCGCCGCGTCGACCTGCGGGCGGGGCGGACCTGAGGTCGTGGCGTACACCTCCGTCGATCAGGTCTTCTCCGAGCCGGTCTTCCGCGAGTGCGAGCGGCAGGCCGGGCTCGCCCTGCGGGCCGTCTTCGACACCGAGGAGACGAAGAGCACCGGGGTCGTGAACCGCCTCATCGCCGAGGCCGCGAGCCCGCAGGCAGACGTCTTCTGGTCGGGCGATCCCGTGCGGCCGTTCCTGCTCGTCAAGCGAGGGCTGGTGGAGCCCTACGTGTCGCCGAACGCGGCCGCGATCCCGGCCGCCTTCAAGGCAGCCGACGGGACCTGGACCGGGTTCGCGGCCCGGGCGCGCGTCCTGCTCGTCAACACGACGCGCGTCGACGAGGCTTCGATGCCGCGCTCGATCATCGACCTCGCGAACCCGCACTGGAGCGGCGATGCGGCCATCGCGAACCCGCTCTTCGGCACCACCACCATGCACGTCGCGGCGCTGTTCGCCCTGTGGGGTGACGAACGGGCGCGGGCCTTCCTCGCGGATCTCCGCACGAACGCGGTGCGCGTCGCGAGCTCCAACGGCGAGGTGAAGCGGCTGGTCGCCGCCGGCGAGGTCGCCTTCGGCCTGACCGACACGGACGACGCCCACGAGGCGCTCGAGGAGCACGCTCCGGTCGCCGTCGTCTACCCCGATCAAGAGGGTTTCGGAACGCTCGTCATGCCGACGGTGGTCGTGCTCCTGAAGGGCGGGCCGCATCCGCAGCTCGGCAAGCGGCTCAGCGACTGCTTGCTTCGGCCCGAGGTCGAGCGACGCCTCGCCGAGTCCGCCGCGCACATGCCGCTGCGCTCCGGCGTGCCGCCATCACCCGGCGCCGTCCCGATCGACCAGCTGCGCGCCATGCCCGTCGACTACGCGCGTCTCGGCGAGATCATGGAACGCATCGAGCCCTGGCTCCGCCAATGGGCCGGCGTCTGAGGGGAAGGGAAACAGCATGCGCTTTCGGAAGCTGCTCGTGCTCCTCCTCGCCACCCCCGTGCTCGCCGCCGCGCCAGACGAGCGGCTGATCGCGAGGATCACGGGCCTCGAGCCCGAGGTGAAGGCGGGCGTGGTCAAGGTGTCGGTGCCGCGCACCGCGCTCTCCATCACCGTCGACGGCGTCAAGATGGATCCCTTCCAGGGGTTCACGTCCTGGGCGGCGTTCCAGGCGAGCGGCGACCGAACCATCGTGATGGGCGACCTCGCGCTCGCGGAGGACGAGGTGAGCCCGGTGATGAGCGCCGCGCTCGCCAACGGGCTCGCGGTCACCGCGCTCCACAATCACTTCGCCTACGATCGTCCCCGGATGCTCTTCATGCACATCGAGGGCGTGGGCCCGACCGAACGGCTTGCGACTGCGCTCCGCAAGGCGCTCGACGCCGTCCAGCACGTGCGCCGGACGCCGGCGCCGGCGGAGAGCTTCGGCGGCCCCGACATCCCAGCCACGAGCAGCATCGACCCGAAGCCGCTCGAGGCGATCCTCGGCCGCCGCGGGCAGGCGAAGGACGGCATGGTGAAGTTCGTGTTCGAGCGGAAGACGACGATGCACGGCATGGACCTCGGCGCGGCGATGGGCGTGAGCACGTGGGCCGCGTTCGCCGGCAACCCCGAGCGGGCCGTCGTGGACGGCGACTTCGCGATGCTCGAGTCCGACGTGCAGGTCGTGCTCAAGGCGCTCCGCGCGGCGGACATCCACGTCGTCGCGCTCCACAGCCACATGCTCCACGAGCAGCCTCGCATCATGTTCCTCCACTACTGGGGCAAAGGCCCGGCGGAGGAGCTGGCGCGCGCGCTCAAGAGGGCGATGGCCACGCAGCGAAAGTGATCCCCCGCTGGCGCGCCGTCCTCGCCGCGATGGTGATCGCGCTGGCCGGCTCTCGGCCGGCGCTCGGGCTCCGGCCGTTCGTCTCGACCGATGCCGCGGTGGCCGCCCCGGGGGAGCTGGAGTTCGAGCTCGGGTACGTGGGCTTTCGACGCCGGGCCGGCACGACCGCCGTCGTCGCCCCGGCGCTGCGGGCCAACCTCGGGCTCGTGCGAGAGCTGGAAGTGGTCGCCGAGTTCGAGGCCGCGCACGCGGTCTCCTCCAGCGCGCGCTCGCGGTCCGAGGTCCGGAACGCCGCCCTGTCGCTGAAGGCAATCCTCCGTGAGGGCGCCCTCCAGGGGGTGGCCGGGCCCTCTCTGGCCCTCGAGGCGAGCCTCCTCCTGCCGACGGCACACGGCGAACGGCAGCCCGGCAGCGAGGTCGTGGCGATCGCGTCCACCGGCGTGCACGGCTGGACGTTGCATGCGAACGGTGGTCCACTCCTCGACACGGTACGGGCCAATCCCGGCCTCGCCTGGGGCGTCATCGTCGAGAGTCCGCTCGTCCGCGACGTCCGGGCCGTCGCCGAGCTGAACGGCCAGGGTGTCCGCGGGAGCCCCGCCGAGAGCAGCGGGCTGGTGGGTGCGCTCTGGGTGCTGGAGCCGCCCCCACCGCTCACCACGCTCACGCTCGACGCCGGCGTCCGGCGAGGGATCAGCCGCGCGGCGGACGACTGGGCAGGAACCGCGGGCCTCACCGTGGGACTTCCCTGGTGAGGGCTGCCCTCCGCCGGCGGCAAGAGCCGATCGCCTTCGCGGCCGCGGGATCGATCGTGCTGGTGGCGACGCTCCTGCCGCTGGGTGTGCTTGCCGGCGAGCTCGTGCTCGCCGGCTGGCAGCGCGGCGTCGGCTCGCTCGGCGACCCGGCCGCCTGGGCGCTCCTCGCCGCCTCGCTGCGCATCGCGACCGCGGTCACGGCGCTCGCGCTGCTGGCCGGCGTGCCGCTGGCCGTCCTGTTCGCGCGGACGGATCTGCCGGCCCGGCGGAGCGCCTTCGTCCTGCACGCCTTTCCGCTCTTCCTGCCGCCGTTCCTGCTCGCCCTCGGCTGGTTCTTCCTCCTGGGCAGGCAGGGGCTCGTCGGCTCGGAGACGAGCGCGCGGCTCTTCTCCGGGGTGCCGGCCGTGGTGGCCGTCCTGGCGCTCGCCTTCACGCCGGTGGTGACCTCCCTCGTCGCCCTGGCACTCGACGGCGTCGATCGCTCGCTCGAGGAGGCGGCGCGCGTGGTGGCGGCGCCGTGGCGCGTGACGGTGGGCATCCTGCTCCCGCTCGTCGCGCCGGCGGTGGCGCTCGCCGCCCTCGTGGTCTTCGCGCTCGCGTTGACGGAGCTCGGCGTGCCGATGTTCCTCCGCGTGCCGGTGTACCCGGCGGCCGTCTTCGCGCGGCTCGGAGGAGTGGCCTACGCGCCCGGGGAGGCCTTCGCCCTCGTGCTGCCCCTCGTCGCGGTGGCGCTGGCGGTGCTCGCCTGCGAGCGGCTCGTTGCCCGGCGCGGCGTCCCGACTCTCGGCCTCGCGATCGGGCGGCCGCTGGTGCCTCTCGGTCGCTGGCGCACGGCGGGCGCGCTGGTCGCGGGGCTCGCGGCGGCGCTCGCCGTGGCGCCGATCGCTGCGCTGGCGGCCCGCGCCGGGCGGGAGGGGTGGGACGCCGTGCCGGTCTGGGTCGGCGGCAGCGTCGGCAACAGCCTGCTCGCGGCGGGAGCGGGGGCCACCATCATCGCGGCCGTCGGCGTGGTGCTCGGGCGGGCGATCGCTCGCGGCCGGCCGTGGGGCGCGGCCCTCGATGCCGTGGCGGTGCTCGGCTTTGTCACGCCGGCCGCCGTGCTCGGGGTCGGTCTGATCGCCGTGTGGAACCGTCCGGCCACCCGCGCGGTGTACGGCACGCTGGCGATCGTCGTGCTCGGATACGTGGCCCGCTACGCCGCGATCGGCGCACGGACCATCGCGGTGGCGATCGCGCAGGGCTCACCGCACCTGGAGGAGGCCGCGCAGGCCGTCGGCGGGTCGTACGTGCGGCGGCTGCTCGGCATCGTGGTGCCGGTGCACGCCCGCGGCGTGGTCGCCGCCTGGCTCCTGGCGCTCGTCTTCTGTGTCCGCGACCTCGAGACGACGGTGCTCTTCTATCCTCCCGGGCGCGAGACGCTCCCGGTCCGCATCTTCACCCTGGAGGCGAACGGGCCGCCGGCGGTGGTCGCGGCGCTGGCCCTGATCCAGGTGGTCGTGACGGCGTCCATCCTGCTGATCGGCGTCGTCTGTCTCGGACGGAGCCGGCGCCGGTGATCCCGCGGATCGCCCTCGAGGACGTGTGGCTGCGTCAGGCGGGAGCCGAGGTGCTCTCGGGTCTGTCGCTCGACGTCGCGGAGGGTGAGGTGCTGGCGGTTCTCGGCCCCTCGGCGGCCGGGAAGACGACCGCGCTCCGGGTGATGCTCGGCCTCGTCGCGCCCGGACGCGGAGCGGTCCGGCTGCGCGGCGAGGTGGTGAGCGCCGGCGGCCGGATCCTGCGGCCGCCCGAGGAGCGGAATCTCGCGGTGGTGTTCCAGGACCTGGCGCTGTGGCCGCATCTCACCGTCCAGGGGAATCTGGCGTTCGGACTCGCGGCGCGCGGCGTCGGGCGCGCCGAGCGCGAAGCCCGCATCGCCGCCGTGCTCGGGCGTGTCGGCCTCGCTGCGCGTGCCCGCCGCCGGCCGGGCGAGCTGTCGGGCGGCGAGCGGCAGCGCGTGGCGATCGCCCGCGCGCTCGTCCTCGAGCCCGATGCCGTGCTGCTCGACGAGCCGCTCACGAACCTCGACGTGGGCCTGCGGGGCGAGCTGCTCGGACTGTTCGCGGAGCTGCTGCGCGAGCGGCGGGCGACGGCCGTCTACGTGACCCACGACCCGCGCGAGGCCGCGCGTCTGGGCGATCGGATCGCCGTACTCGAGCGGGGGAGAATCGTCCAGGTGGGGACGTTCGATGCGCTCCGCGCGAGCCCGGCGACCGCGTTCGTGCGCGCGGTGCTCGAGGAGCTGGCGCGAGGAACCGGCGGTTGATCGCCCCTCGGTCGACTGCTACCAGAGCCGCTACATGATTTCGCCGGCGGAAGCACCGCTGGCGGCCCCCGCGGTCCGCCTGTCGAGCCTGTCTGCCTTCTTTCCGGCCCACAACGAGGAGGAGAACCTCGTCCCGATGGCCGCGGCGTTGCTTTCCATCCTGCCCGCCGTGGCCGACGAGTGGGAGCTCGTGGTCGTCGACGACGGCAGCGAGGATGCGACGGGCCGGCTCGCCGACGAGCTGGCGGCCCGCCACCCGCGCGTCCGCGCCGTCCATCATCGGACGAATCGCGGCTACGGGGCCGCCGTGCGCAGCGGGCTCGCCGCCGCGCGCTACGACTACGTCTTCTTCACCGACGGTGACCACCAGTTCGACGTGCGGCAGATCGTGCGTCTCATCCCCGCCCTCGACCGGGCCGACGCGGTCGTCGGCTACCGGGAGCATCGATCGGATCCGGCTCTCCGCCGCCTCAACGCCGCCGGCTGGAACCTCCTCGTGCGCGTACTGCTCGGCCTGCCGGTGCGCGACGTGAACTGCGCCTTCAAGCTGCTGCGGCGGAAGGCGCTCAGCGGCATCGCGCTCGAGGCCGAGGGCGCGATGGTCTCGGCGGAGCTCCTCGCTCGGCTGCAGTCGCGTGGCGCCCGGATCGTGGAGGTCGCCGTTGATCACTTCCCACGCCGCCACGGCACGCCGAGCGGCGCCAGGCCGCGCGTGATCGCGCGCGCCTTCGTGGAGCTCGCGCGCCTCTACCGTCGGGTCGGGGCCGGCAGCTGAGCGATGCGGAAGGCGACGAAGTCGCGGCTTCGTCCGGTCTCGACGAAGCGGCCGTCGGCCGCGAGGGTGGCGGCGTCGCGCTCGGCGGCGACCACCCGCGTGCCGGGAGGCAGCTCGGCCAGCGCCTCGACGTCGTCGGAGGTCGCCACGTCGCGGTCGAGGTAGTACACGAACCGTGCCCGTGTCCCCTCGTGTTTCAGGCGAAAGCCGATCACGGGCGTATCGGCCGGACCGAGGGCGGGCGCGAGCGCCAGGACGGCCTCGCCGGTGCCGGCGGGATGGAGCGCGCCCGGCCAGACGAGGACGGCGAGCCACGCGAGCCCGGCGAGGACGCCGATGGCGGGCGCGAGCCGGGCACCGAGCCACGGCGCGACGGCGAGCGCCGCCCACAGGGCGAGCGCGGGATGGAGGAGCATCAGGTAGCGAGGCGAATGCTTGCCGGCGAGCAGGAGGACGCCGTACGCCACCGCCGTCCACACGACGAGAAGGCGGACCGCAAGGCCCCGCTCGCCCGCGCGCCAGGTTCGCCAGCCCCCGATCGCCGCCAGCGGGAGCCACGGGAGCGTCGTGATGCAAAGGACGCGCACGTAGGTGGCGAGCGGCGGGTGGGCGCCCATCTTCTCCTCCACGTCGTAGAGGTAGCCGCGGACGAAGGCGCCGTCCCAGTGCGCGAGCTCGTAGACGTGCCACGGCAGCACGGCGACGAGGAAGGCGAGGCCGGCGGCGGCGAGCGCGCGCGGCCGCGGTCGTGATCCCGCAGGCGTCGCGAGCCAGAGCGCCGGAAGGATGGCCGCGGCCACGAGCGCCAGCGCGCCCTTGGCGAGGAAGGCGACGCCGAACCAGGCTCCCGCCCGCCAGAGACCCGTCCCGCCGTGCTCCCACGCCCGCACCGCGGCGAGGAGCCCGAGGAGGGCGGCGAGGAGCATCGTCGGATCGAGGAGCAGCGTGTTCGCGAACCGGACGAAGCCGGGCGTGAGGGCGAGGATGGCGCCCGCGGCGACGCCGACGCGCGGTCCGGCGAGAAACGCGCCGAGCCGCGCGAGCGCGAGGCAGGAGAGCACGCCCGGCACGGCGCCGACGAGCCGTGCGCTCCAGGTGGCGGCGCCGAACGTCGCGAAGGAGAGCGCGGTGAGCCAGACGACGAGCGGCGGCTTGTCGAAGAACGGCTCTCCGCCGAGGTAGAGCGTGCCCCAGTCTCCGCGGCGCAGCATCGCCTTGGCGAGGGCTGCGTAGATCACGGGGTCGCCGGTGAGGTCGCCCGCGGCGAGGCGCCCCGCGAGCAACGCCGTCGCCAGGGCCGCGAGTGCGAAGAGGGGGCCGAGTCGAAGGCCGGCGCCGGCGGGTGCACGCCTCAAGGCTCTCGTCCTCCTCAGGGCGCGCCGGGGCCATCCGCGTCCGCCCGGCGGACGGCGAGCAGCACGCTGCGCCGGTCGCTGTAGAGTGGGAGGAGGCGGCGGCCGCCGAGACGGCGAAGCTCCCGGAGGCGCGTCGGCGCCGCGACCAGGTAGAGGGGCGCGGGGTCGCGGAGGAGTGAGTGCAGGGCCGCGACGGGCCACAGCGTGGCGCTCGGGGCGAGACGCGCGTGCTCGGCGCGCACGTAGTTGCTGGTGAGCTCCCCGCCCGTGTCGCTGAGAAGTGGGACGGGGCGGCCGAGGTAGAAGGCGAGGCCGGGCTCGAAGGTCTCGAAGGCGACGACGCGCGCCGTCGGGTCGATGTGGCTGGCGAGCGCGCGCGCGGAGCGGGCCTCCGCGTAGGGCGTGAGCGGCCCGAGGAGCGTCAGGCCGAGCCCGGGTGCGAAGCAGGCGGCGCATGCGACGGCCGCCAGCGGCCGTCGGGGGCTCGTCAACGCCGCCAGCATTCCCCACCCGAGAAGAAGGAGACCGCAAGCGGCGAGCACGCGCGGCGTGAGGACGAAGAACTCCTGGCCCTCGATGTGCGGCGCGGCGATGGCCGCCGCGACGGCCACGAGGCCCGCGAGCAGGGCCGACCGGCCCGCAGCGGAGATGACGGCCGCGATGCGGGCGGGCGCCGCCGCAACGCCGATCGCCGCGAGGAGCGCCAGCGGCACGACGGCAGGGAGCACGTATTGCGCCCGCTTGGAGGCGGAGATGCTGAAGAGGAGCACGATGACCGCCGCCGCCCGCGCCGCAAAGCCGATGGCCGGCGCCTCCGGCCCGCCCTGCCGCCAGAGGCGGACGAGCGGTCCGGCCGAAGCGGCGAGCACGACCGTCCACGCGCCGAGCGCCCAGGGCAGGACGGTGGCGTAGAAGTAGACCGGCCCCGCGCGATGAAAGCGCGCCGGGGAGAGGAAGCGCAGGACGGTCTCGTCGACCAGGGCGTAGCGCAGGAAGCCGGGCTCGCGCGTCCCGGCGGCGACGAGCCACGGCACGACCGGGAGCGCCCCGGCGAGGATCGCGAGCGCGAGCGGCCCGGCGCGCGCGCGACTCGCGCCGCGGGGCAGGGCGCCACGCGCAGCCGCCCAGGCGAGCAATGGGACGGCGACGCCGACCGGGCCCTTGGTGAGCGCGGCGAGACCCATGGCGAGACCGGCCGCGGGCCACCAGCGCGCCGGCGGGCCATCGAGCCGGCCGCGCACGAGGCAGTAGAGCGCGGCGGTGACGAGCGCGGTGAGTGGTACGTCGAAGATCGCAAGTCTCCCGAAGACGAGCATGATCGGCGCCGTCGCCACGACGACGGCGGCCACCAGCGCCCGCGGGCGCCCGATCAGCGCCGCGCCGAGGGCCGCGGTCAGGGCGACCGTTGCGACCGCCCCGAGGGCCGCGGGCAGGCGCGCCGCCGTCTCGCCGACGCCGAGCAGCCGGAAGGCGCCCGCGACGAGCCAGAAGAACAGCACGGGCTTGTCGAGGTAGGGAAGCCCGTTGAAGTGCGGCACCGTCCAGTCACCGCCGGCCAGCATCTCGCGCGCGACCTCGGCGTTCCGCCCCTCGTCCGGGTCGAAGAGCGGCCAGGCACCGAGGCGCCAGGCGAAGAGGAGGACGAGGAGAGCCGGCCCGCCGAGGCGCGCGACCGTGCCGGCGAGGGGCTGGCCGATACGTGCGGGCTGCACCCTCAGGGCGTCACTTGCAGGTCACCGCGCTGCCGAGACCGTTGAACGTGCACGCCGGCCCCGGAGCGCCGGGGAACGCCGCCTCGCCGCACTGGCCCGTCCGCGCCGCCGGCGAGTCGATGACGAAGGTGGCTGAGAGCGGCAGGCCGTTCGGTGGCGCGGCGTACGAGCCGTTCCGTCCGACGGCCGCGAGCCGGATGACGGACGGTGTGGAGGCCACACTCTTCACGATGACCTTGATGATGCCCTGGATGCCGCCGAGACCGTTCTTGTACTGCCAGGCCGTGTGCGACGCGTTCACCTTCCATCCCGTCTGCGTCGCGTAGTTGTACGCGCCGCCCGGGATGAGAGCGTCGACGACGTTCTGGCCCGTCGAGTCGGCGACCAGGATCCGGACGCCCTTGGTCGCGGGATCGAGCGGCGGTGAGAAGGGATAGGCGAGCGTGATCTGCCCCTGGAGCTTCAGCCGGTCGTCGCCGGGGGGCGGGGTCACGTGGGACAGCCTCAGCTTCGCATCGGACACCGCGGTGCCGTTCGTGCACGGATCGCAGGCGTCGCCGAGCCCGTCACCGTCGCCATCGGCCTGATCCGCGTTCGCGTCCTGCGGGCAGTTGTCGCTCGTGTCGCACACCCCGTCGCCGTCTGCGTCGGGACAGGGCGGCAGCGTCGTGGTGGTCGTCGAGGTCGTGGTCGGCGGCGCGGTCGTGGTCGTGCTCGTGGTGGTCGTCGGCGGCGCGGTGGTGGTGGTCGTCGTCGACGTGGTCGTGGTTGGCGGCGCCGTGGTCGTGGACGTCGTGGTGCTCGTGGTCGAGGTCGACGTGCTGGTGGTCGAGGTCAACGTGGTGGTGCTCGTGGTGGTCGTCGTGGTGGAGGTTGTGGTGGTAGTCGACGTTGTCGTGGTGCTCGTGGTCGTCGTGGTGAAGGTTGTGGTGGTAGTCGACGTTGTGGTGGTGGTGGTCGTCGTCGTAGTCGTCGTAGTCGTCGTTGTCGTGGTAGTCGTCGTCGTGGTCGTGGTGGTCGTGATGCTCGTCGTCGTGACCGGCGTCTTCGTGATGGTGAACGTGTCGAAGGTGTTGCCGAACTCATCGATGGCGTTCACCGTGAGCGTCGTGTCGAGCGAGAGGCGCACCGAGGTGTAGGAGAAGGTCGCGAAGCTGCAGAAGTTCGTGCCCGACGGACCGTTGGTGCAGTCGTTCGCGAGCCAGTAGCAGATGGTCTTGCTGCCTAAGAACGGCTGGCGGTAGGGCTGCCCGTTGCCGTCGATCTGGGCGCGGCCATCGAGCGTGGCACCGCCGCCGCCCGTCATGATGTAGGTGGTACCGAGACCGTCCTGACCCGATGAGCCGTTGGTCAGGTAGTCGTCGATGTACTTCGTCCGCTCGTAGATGTGGTCGTGTCCGTCGAACACGATGTCGACGCCGTACTGCTCGAAGAGCGGCCCCCACTGGTTGCGGACGTTCGGGTCGCTGCCGATCGAGGCGAGCCCGCTCGCGCACGAGTAGGGCGTCTGGTGCAGGAAGACGAACTTCCACTTCCGGGTCGTCGCCGCCAGGTCGCTCGCCAGCCAGGCGCGCTGCGTCGCGTTGGTGGGCGCGTTGGCGTCGAGCACGATGAAGTGGGCGTCGCCGTCGTCGAACGAGTAGTAGCGCTCCTGCTCGGTGCCGTTGCGCGGCACGGCGAACATCTTGATCTCAACCGAGTTCGCCCAGTTCGAGGCGCCGACATTGTTCACGTCGTGGTTGCCGAGCGTCGGGAAGAAGGTGACGCGCTTCATCGGGTTCGTGTAGTAAGCGAGCGCGTTGCTGTCCCAGTCGGACTGCGTGCCGTTCTGGTAGGCGTTGTCGCCGACCGTGACGATCATCTGCGGGTCGGCCGCGTCCTGGAGGTTGGAGACCGACTGCTCGTGGCTGCTGGCCTGGCCCCAGTCGCCGATCACCGTGAAGAAGAGGTCGGTCGGGTCGCTCGGGTCCTTCAGGGTCGTGAAGTAGGGACCCGACGCACCGGTGTCCTGCACGGTGAGGCCGTTGACCTTCAGGCGATAGTAGTACCGCGTGCCCGAGAAGAGACCACTCAGGCCGACGATGTGACAGGTGCCGGCCGAGCCGATCTCGCAGCTGCCCGCCTGTGCCACCGTCCGGCTGAAGCCGAGAGCAGGCGTGGGGCCGTACTCGACGGTGCTGTCGCCCGCGGTGTCCGTCCACCAGGCGATCGTCATGGTGCTGGTGAGCGCGTCCGGGTTCTCGATGATGGGACCGCGCGTGATCGTGACGGCCGAGGCTCGGCCCGAGACGACGAGCGCTGCGGCGAGCACGAGAAGGGTCTTCGCTCTTATCAAGCAGTCTCCCTCGAGAGGCCGGAGCCGGACATGAACGGATGTGCGCCGCTGGGGCGCGCGACCATACACCGGCGACCCGAGGGGAGGGAAGGCGAAAGGCGCACGCGGACGCATGACAGCGTGAAGGGCGCAAACCGGTCGCCGGCCAGCCAGTGCCGTGGGCCGATCGGCGTTGCGTCTTTTCCGCAAGCATGTCGGTCACCTGCGTGATCTTCCCGACGCAGCGTGCTGGCGTCACGTCCGGCGCCGTGACCGACCTTGCGCCGAGCCTCGCAGCGGCCTAATTTCCCGCGAGCCGGATCGGAGCTTCGAGCGACGCCCGCCGAGCCGGCGATGTGAGCAGACGAGCCGCGTGGCCATGGCGAAGCGGACGGAACGATCGGCCGAGCTTCAGGAGCCGCGGGTTCGTCGCGACCCCCACCGGGCGCCCGCCGCCCCCGATCCGCTGGAGACGCTCGCCCGTGACTGGGCGAACGACGCGCTGGCGGGCGCGGAGCTCTATCGGACGGTGGCGGAGACGGCGACGGACGCGATCGTCACGATCGACGAGAACAGCACGATCCTCTTTGCCAACCGGGCGGTCGAGCGGACTTTCGGCTACGCGCGAGAGGCGCTCATCGGACAGCCCTTGACGATCCTCATGCCCGAGGATCTGCGCCGGTGCCATCGCGACGCGATGCAGCGCTACCTCCGGACGGCCAGGAGGCAGGTCCCGTGGGAGGCCTTCGAGGTGCCCGGCCTGCACAAGGAGGGGCGCCCCATCCCGCTCGAGGTCTCGCTCGGCCACTTCACCCAGGGCGGCCGGCACTTCTTCACCGGCATCATGCGGGACCTGACCGCGCGCAAGCGGAGCGAGCGGCGCCTGGTCGTGCAGCATGCGGCGACGCGCATCCTGGCCGAGGCGGCGACGCTCGGCGACGCGACTCCACGCCTCCTCCAAGCCATCGCCGAGACGCTCGGATGGCAGGCGGGCGCGATCTGGACGGTCGACCGGCCGCGGCAGGCGCTCCGCTGCGTCGAGGTGTGGCACGCCCCCTCCGCTGCCGTGCGCGAGTTCGAGGCGATGTCGCGGCGCATCACACTGGCGCAGGGGGAGGGACTCCCGGGGCGCGTCTGGGCCACCGGCGAACCAGCCTGGGTCTGCGACGTCGCGGATGACGCCAACTTTCCGCGCGCGGCCACGGCACGCAGGGAGGGATTGCACGGCGCCTTCGCCTTCCCGATCCGGCTCGCAGGCGAGGTGCTCGGCGTCGTCGAGTTCTTCAGCCGCGAGATCGAGCAGCCCGACCCCGAGCTCCTGCAGATGACCGAGGCGATCGGCAGCCAGATCGGCCAGTTCATGGAGCGCCGGCGGGCGGAGGAGGCAGCGCGCGAGAGCCACGCGCTCGTGCAGGCGGTCATCGAGGGCGCGACCGACGCGGTCTTCGTGAAGGACGTCGAGGGACGCTATCTGATGATCAACTCGGCGGGCGCCGCAGCGCTCGGGCGGACCGTCGACGACGTCATCGGGAAGGACGACACCCAGCTGCTGCCCCCCGCGACGGCCGCCGCGCTCCAGGCCGACGACCGCACCGTCGTGACCTCGGGGAGCACCCGGACGTTCGAGGACGTCATCACCACCGCCGCCGGCGCGCGCACCTATCTCACCACCAAGGGCCCGTACCGCGACCCCGCCGGCAACGTCGTCGGCGTCATCGGCATCGGGCGGGACATCACCGAGCGGAGCGACCTCCTCGCCCGCGAGCAGGCGGCGCGGGCGGCGGCGGAGGCCGCCGAGCGGCGCGCCGCGTTCCTCGCCGAGGGAGAGCGGCTCCTGGCCTCCTCGCTCGACTTCGAGACGACGCTCTCGACCCTCGCGCGCCTGGCCGTGCCCGAGCTGGCCGACTGGTGCTCGGTGGACGTGCTCGAGGCCGACGGCTCCGTCCGGCGGATCACGGTGGCGCACGCGGATCCGGCGAAGGCGGAGATCGCACGCCAGCTCGAGGTGTATCCACCCGACCCGGCCGGCCGTCATCCCCGGACGCGCGTCCTACGCACCGGCCGCGCCGAGCTGATCCCCGAGATCACGGAGGCCGGCCTGGCGGGGGCGGCGGGCAACCCGGAGCACTTCGAAGTCATGCGTCAGCTCGGCTACCGCTCGTGCATGATCGTGCCGCTCGTCGCACGCGGGCGGTCGCTGGGCGCGATGACGTTCGTCACCGCGGAGTCGGGTCGCCGCTACGGCCCGGCGGACCTGGCGCTCGCCCAGGAGCTGGCCGCACGCGCCGCGCTGGCCGTCGACAATGCACGCCTCTACCGCGAGGCGCAGGAAGCGCTCGCGCAGGCCGAGCGCGCCAACCGCGCCAAGGACGAGTTCCTGGCCACGGTCTCGCACGAGCTGCGCACGCCGCTCGCGGCGGTGCTCCTGTGGACGCGGCTCATGGCCCGCGGCTCGCTCGATGACGCGAAGAAGGCGCGAGCCCTCGAGCTGATCGAGCGGAACGCGAAGCTCCAGGCGCAGCTCGTCGAGGATCTGCTCGACGTCTCGCGCATCATCAGCGGCAAGCTCCGCGTGGAGGTCCGGCCGATGGACCTCGCGGCCGCGGTGGACGCGGCGCTCGATGCGATCCGCCCCGCCGCCGACGCCAAGGCCATCCGCATCGAATCGTCCCTCGACCCGGCGGCGGCGTTCGTGGCGGGAGACCCGGCGCGGCTCCAGCAGGTGGTGTGGAACCTCCTGTCCAACGCCATCAAGTTCACGCCCAAGGGCGGATGCGTCGACGTCCGCCTCCGGCGGGCCGAGTCGCACGTCGAGCTCACCGTGAGCGATACGGGCGAGGGCATCAGCGCGGACTTCCTGCCGTACGTCTTCGAGCGGTTCCGACAGGCCGACAGCACGACCACGCGAGCGCACTCCGGCCTCGGCCTCGGGCTGGGGATCGTGCGCCACCTCGTGGAGCTGCACGGCGGGACGGTTCGGGCAGAGAGCGCCGGCCCCGGCCACGGCGCGACCTTCACCGTCTGCCTGCCTCTGCCGGCGGTGCGCGGGGCCTACGCGTGTCCCGAGCCGGCGGCCGCGGCCGAGGTCGTGCTCGACGAGCTCCCCGCGCTCGACGGTGTCCGCGTGCTCGTGGTCGACGATGAGCCGGATGCGCGCACGGCGCTGGCGCTGATCCTGCAGCAGCGGCAGGCGACCGTCACGGCCGTGGGCTCGGTCGCCGAGGCGATCGACGTGTTCGAGCACGAGCCGCCCGACGTGCTCCTGAGCGACATCGCGATGCCCGGCGAGGACGGGCTCACGCTCATTCGTCGCGTGCGCGGCCTGCCCCGCGGGCGCGGCGGGGGCGTGCCCGCGGCGGCGCTCACGGCCTACGCCTCGCGCGATGACCGCACGCGGGTGCTGCTCGCGGGATACCAGACGTATCTGATGAAGCCGGTCGATCCGGCCGAGCTGCTGGCGGTGATCGCCAACCTCGCCGGCCGGACCGGGACGGCCTGAGCGCGGTATGACGAGGACCCTGCGCACCGAGACGGCCGACGGGGTCCGTTCGATCGTCCTCTGCCGAGCCGGCGAGTACAACACGATCACGCCGGAGCTGCGCGACGAGCTGGCGCAGGCGATCGACGAGGCCGACGCCGACCGCGACGTCCACGTCATCCTGCTGCGCGCGGAGGGTCCGGCGTTCTGCGCCGGGTATGGGCTCGACTGGGCGATCGAGGCCGAGGCCGGGGAGCGCGCCGCCGCGCAGGCGGGATCGAGGCGCGTCTGGGACTCGGTTGCCGACCTGCAGATGATGGGCCGCTTCGTCGAGACCTACCTGAAGCTCTGGTACGCGCGGAAGCCGACGATCGCTGCCGTGCAGGGCTGGTGCATCGGCGGGGGCACGGACATGGTCCTCTGCGCCGACCTGATCGTCGCCGGCGAGGGCGCTCGCTTCGGGTATCCACCGTCTCGCGTCTGGGGTACACCGACCACCGCGATGTGGGTCTACCGGCTAGGGTTCGAGCGCGCGAAGCGCTACCTGCTGACGGGCGACGAGATCCCGGCGCGCAAGGCGGCCGAGATCGGACTCGTCCTCGAGGTGGTGCCCGACGCCGACCTCCAGGCGCATGCCTTCGCGCTCGCGCGCCGCATGGCGCAGGTGCCGGTGAGCCAGCTGGTCATGCTGAAGCTGCTCGTCAACCAGACGGCCGAGAACATGGGCCTCGCCGCGAGCCGGACGCTGGGCACGCTCTTCGACGGCGTCGCCCGCCACACGCAAGAGGGGCTCGACTTCGTCCGGCGCGCCGGGGAGGTGGGCTTCCGCCAAGCCGTGCGCGAGCGCGACGACCCGTTCGGCGACTACGGCAGCCGCAAGCGGTAGTCTGCCGCGGATGGCGCGGCGCGCGATCCTCGGCGATCTCTACCACCTTCTGCTGACGGCCTCATGGCCGCGGCTCCTGGGACTGCTGGCGCTCGCCTACGTCGCGGCAAACGCGCTCTTCGCGCTCGGCTACCTGCTCGAGCCCGGCGCGCTCGAGAATGCGCGGCCCGGGTCGTTCGCCGACGCCTTCTTCTTCAGCGTGCAGACCATGGCGACGATCGGCTACGGACGGATGGTGCCGCGGACGTTCCTGGCGAACGCCCTCGTCACGCTGGAGACCCTGACGGGACTCCTGGCGCTCGCCATGGTCACGGGCCTCGTCTTCGCGAAGTTCTCACGCCCGACGGCGCGCGTGCTCTTCAGCCGCGTGGCCGTCATCGGTCGCCGGGATGGTGCCCGCGCGTTCATGTTCCGCATGGCGAACGAGCGCGGCAACAACATCGCCGAGGCGCAGGTGCACGTGGCGCTCGCGCGCCAGGAAGTCACCGCGGAAGGCGAATCCGTCCGCCGCTTCCACGACCTCGAGCTCTCGCGGCGCCTGAATCCCATCTTCCCCAACACCTGGACGGTGATCCATCCGATCACGGAGGTGAGTCCCTTGCACGGCGCGACGGCGGACTCGCTCGCGACAAGCGAGGCGCGGATCGTCGTCTCGGTGATCGGCCTCGACGAGAGCTACGCACAGACCGTGCACGCGCGCCATTCGTACGCGGTGCAGGACATCGTCTGGAACGCCCGGTTCGCCGACGTCGTCGTGCGCGAGCCGGGCGGCGAGGTGCACATCGACTACGCGCGCTTCCACGATGTCGTGCCGGCGGATCGGGCGACGTCAGTGCGCCGCTCGGGCGCACCTTGACGCGCCCGCCGGTCTTGCGTCGGTGCTTCCGCGCGGCTACTTCACGGCGAACATGAGCCCGTCGATCGCGACCACGCTCTCGGACGTCAGCTTGCCGGACGTCGACGGGCGCGAGGTCCGGCTCGGGTCGTTCTGGGAGTCCGGGCCGGCGGTCCTCGTCTTCTTGCGGCACTACGGCTGAATCTTCTGCCGCGAGCACGTCGCGCAGTTGCGCGCGCACGAGGAGGCTTCCGCGCCGCGGGCGCCCGCCTGGCGGCGGTCGGGCTCGGCGAGCGCGAGTACGCGCGCGCGTTCCGCGAGGAGACGGGGATCGCGTTCCCGCTCCTGATCGACGCGGAGCGCCGGGCGTACCAGGCGGCCGGGCTGCGGAAGGCGTCGCTGGTCCACCTGCTCCGGCGGGACAACGCGACGGCAAGGACGCGTGCGCGCCAGGCCGGGCATCGCCAGCACCGTCTCGGCCAGAACCCGTTTCAGCTCGGCGGCAGCTTCGTGTTCGCTCCGGGTAACCTCGTCCGCTTCGCGCACGTGAGCGCGACCTTCGGCGACAACGCCGCTCCGGACGCGCTGCTGGCGGCGGTGCGGGGCGGGTAGGTCTCGGGTGTAATGACGCACGTAGGGCCACAATGAGTCACCCGTCGAGGTCCAGCCGCGTCGAGTAGACCTCCGGACAAGGGGTCGAAGGCGGCTTCACCCGCTGCCTCGCGATCGGTCAGTCCCTTGCCTGCCTTGCGTTGGCACCGGAACGGTACACACCAACCGACCGCCGGAGTGGAACGTCGTGATTCCGTGGAGGGCTCGCTCGCCGCAGGTACGGACGCGGCCGCTCATCGATGTCGACGAGGCCGTGGCGGCGCCAGCCGATGGCGGCAAGCCAGGTGCGCGGGCGGACAACCGGCGGCGCGCCGGGCGCGGTCGCGACCGCCTGGCGCCAACCGTCGAACCACAGCGCCGACGAGCAGGGGTCCAGCCCGCGTTCTCCCTCGCAGTGCTTCCAGCGATTCCGAAGCACATAAACGATCGCGTGGCGCACTGCCCGCGGGGTGGTGAGTGCCCGGGCGTGATAGCGATCCCCCCACACGGCCCCGTGCCGGCCGAGCGCACGGTTCACCGCGCGTGCCACGCGGATGGCGAGACCCCGGACGCCGCGGCCGAGCGCCCGGCGCTCATCGGCCTCGACGAGGAGATGGAGATGATCGTCCTGCACGCTGAAGTGGAGGAGGCGGAAGTCGGCGCCGGAGGAAGCGGCGAGGGCGCGGCGGACGGACGGGAACACCCGGTCGGCGCGCAGGCAGCGGACGGCCGGCCCCGTGCGGAGCGTCACGTGCACGGGATGCGCCGCGCAGTGCGTGGGGCGCGCAACGTGCGGAACGCCGGGGCGGCGGCCCGGGGCGGGCTTGCGACCGGCGCCTGCGCGATGTCCTCCCCAGGAGCGCGGGGCGGGGAAGGACAGCTGGTGCAAGAGGTGCGCCATCTTGAATCGGCGGTTATGTTAGCAGTCTACCTACCATGTGTCAAGCCCCGTCACGGCGTCCTTCAGATCGACGAGATCAACCTGCAGCGCCCGCCGGTTCGGCTCGTCGCTTCGCGTTGACTCGAGGCCGGCGTTCTCTGGCGGCGCCTCGCGAACGATCTCGCACGTTGCGGGTCTTGCCGTCACGGGCCACTCTTCTTACCTGCGCCCTGACGGTGTCTTGGAGGTCCCGCGAAATCCCAAACGCCGCTACAGGCCCCTGGAGGGCGCCCTGTGGCCATTCTCTTCCCGCTGAAGTCGCGCCTGCGCCGCCGCTCGGACCCGTCGCATCGGCCCGCGCCGTGCGTTAGCATCCGGGTCCCATGGACGCGCCCCCCCGCTCCAATGCCCCGCCGCTCATCCAGATCCGCGACGTCTCGCGCCGCTACGTCCGCGGCGTGGACGAGGTGCATGCGCTCGAGCACGTCTCGCTGGACATCCCGGCCGGGCACTTCGTCGGCTTCATGGGACCGTCGGGCTCCGGGAAGTCGACGCTCCTGAACCTCGTCTCCGGGATCGACCGGCCGAGCGAGGGGGACGTCCTGGTGGCGGGCCAGCGGCTGAACGATCTCTCCGAGGACGAGCTGGCGCGATGGCGCGCGCGCCATGTCGGGCTGATCTTCCAGTTCTTCAACCTGATCCCGGTGCTGTCCGCGCGGGACAACGTCGCGCTGCCGCTGCTCCTCACCAAGCTCGACAAGGCCGAGCGCGTCCGGCGCGCCGACACGGCGCTCCGCGTCGTCGGCCTCGAGGAGCGGCTCGACCACTACCCGCGCACGCTGTCGGGCGGCGAGCAGCAGCGGGTGGCGATCGCGCGCGCGATCGTCACCGACCCCGACCTGATCGTGGCCGACGAGCCAACCGGGGACCTCGACGCGCGCAACGCCGAGGCGATCCTGGACCTGCTGCGCCAGCTCCGGCAGCACTTCGGCAAGACGGTGGTGATGGTCACGCACGACCCGCGCGCGCTCCGCTTCGTCGATGACGCGTATCACCTCGACAAGGGCGTGCTGCTCGAGGGCGAGGACGCGGTGCGTGCCCGGGAAGCGATCCGGGTGTCGGCGGGCGCCGGGGGAGCACGGGCACCGCGGTGAAGTACGCCCGTCTCGTCCTCGCCAACCTCGGGCGCAACAAGCTGCGCACGGCGCTCACCGGCGGCGCGATCATGCTGGCGGTGCTGCTCGTCTGCGTGCTGCTCACCATGCCGGCGGGGCTCGATGCCTTCCTCAACAACATCGCCAGCAACACGCGCATCTCGGTGCACAACAAGGCGGGCCTCGTCTACGCCATGCCGTACGCCTTCACGCGCAAGGTGCGGCAGATCGACGGGGTGGCCGCGGCCTGCGCGTTCGTGTGGTTCGGCGGCGCGTTCGAGGAGGCGGGGCGGGTGACGTTCCCGAACTTCGCGGTCGAGGTCGAGCACGTCGGCGCGGTCTATCCCGACTACGACGTCCCCGCGCAGCAGCTCGCCGACTTCCAGCGCTACCGCGACGGCGCCATCGTGGGTCGCCAGACGATGCGCCGGTACGGCTGGAAGATCGGCGACCGCGTGACCCTGCGCAGCACCGTGTGGCCGGTGAACCTCGACTTCCGCATCGTGGGCGAGATCCCGAACGAGCGCTCCCCGCTCCTCTGGATGAACCGCAACTACCTCGACGAGGCGCTGAAGGCCCAGGGCCGTCCCGGCCTCGGCATCACCACCCTCATCTGGGTGCGGGCCGCCGACCCGGATCGCGTGAACGCCATCATGCGGGCGGTGGACGAGCTGTCCCGCAACAGCGACGCCGAGACCGCCTCGGAGACCGAGAAGAGCTTCTTCTCGAGCTTCTTCGGCTCCCTCAAGGGGTTCGTGACCATCATCCTCGTCGTGACCGGCCTGGTCGCCCTCTGCATCGTGTTCATCGCCGCCAACACGGCCTCCATGGGGGTGCGCGAGCGGGCGGGGGAGCTGGCGGTCCTGAAGGCGATCGGCTTCGGCCGGCGAGTGATCTTCGGCACGCTGCTCGCGGAGGCCACCGTGCTGTCGATGGTGGCGGGCCTCGGCGGCGTATTGCTGACGATCGCCCTGACCGACGCGCTCCATACCTTCGCGGGCTGGAACCCGTCGCTCGGCCCGCTCGGCGCCTTCATCGTGACGGCGTCGGTCATCGTCCAGGGCGTCTTCCTCTCGCTCTTCGTCGGCATGCTGGCCGGCGTCGTGCCGGCCTTCGGCGCGGCGCGGAAGCCCGTGGTCGCGACCCTGCACGAGGTCTTCTAGGCATGCCGCTCCCGCTCTCCTACAGCCTGCGCAACGTACGGGCGCGGCGCGGCCGGACGCTCATGACCGCAGGCGTGATCGCGCTCGTCGTGGTCGCGTGCAGCCTTTTTATGGGGCTCATCTCGAGCCTCAAGCACACGCTCGTCTCGACCGGCGATCCGCGCAACATCGTCGTCATGCGCAAGGGCTCGGACAACGACGGGTCGAGCCAGCTCACGCTCGAGGCCTACCAGGCGATCCGCTTCTTCGACGGCATCGCGCGCGACGCGCACGACGAACCGCTCGCCTCGCCGGAGCTGGTGGTGCAGCCCTTCTTCCGCACCCGCGAGGGAGGGCGCGAGAACGTCCTCGTGCGCGGGGTCGAGCCGGTGGCGCTCGCCGTGCACGACAACGTGCGCCTCGTGGAGGGCCGGATGCTCATGCCGAGCTCCGGCGAGGCGATCGTCGGACGCGGGGTGGTCGGCCGCTACGCCGGCGCCGCGCTCGGCGATCAGCTCGAGTTCGGGCGCGGGCGCTGGCACGTGGTCGGCGTCTTCGACGCGGGCGGGTCGTCGTTCGAGAGCGAGGTGTGGGTGGACGTGCGCGAGCTCGCCAACGACGCCAAGCGGCCGTTTCCGTACTCCGCGGTCCGCATCCGCGTGGCGACGCCGGAGCAGATCGAGCCGCTCATCCGCCGGATCGAGGACGACCCGCGCTTCGCCCTCGGGGCCGAGCGCGAGACCGCGTACTACGCCAAGCAGTCGGAGTCGGCCAACACGCTCTACGTGCTGGTGGTCGGGATCGCGGTGCTCGCCGGCATCGGCGCGGGGTTCGGGGCGGCCAACAACATGTATGCGGCCGTGCAGGCGCGTACGGCCGAGATCGGCACGCTGCGCGCCCTCGGCTTCTCGCGTGCCGCGATCCTGACGTCGTTCCAGGTCGAGGCGCTGGCGGTGGCCGGGCTGGGGTTCGTGCTCGGCGCGGTCTGTGCGCTCGTGCTGTCGGCGTGCCTGCGCGTGCTCCTCGGCGGCATCGGCTTCGGTGCCGCCACCTTCACCATCAATGTGATCACGCTGAACGTGAGCGCGGCCGATCTCGTGGCCGCGCTCGTGCTGGCGCTCGTGATCGGGACGGCAGGCGGATTCGGGCCTGCCTGGCGTGCCGCCCGCTTGCGTCCGATCGAGGCCTTGCGCAAGGCGTAGGGAAGACCGTGGCGACCAACCCGCAGGACGAGAAGCTGCGTGCCGAGCTCGCCTCGCTGCGTCTCGACCGCGGGCCGGCGGCGGCGCCGGTGAAGCCACGCCGCCAGCGCCGCCGGGTACTGCCCGTGGTGATCGCGGTCGCGCTGCTCGCGGCCCTCGCCGCCTGGATCCTGCTCGCCGGACGCGCCGTGCCGGTGACGGTGGTGTACGCAACCCTGGCCGCGTCCGGACAGGCCGGCCCGGCGCCCGTCCTCTCGGGCTCGGGCTACATCGTCACCGGGGACCGCTACGTGTCGATCGGCGTGCGCGTGCCCGGGCGGATCGAGCGCTACTTCGTCGAGGAGGGGCAAACGGTGCACCGTGGCGACGCGCTCGTGCAGCTCGACGACCGGGACTACCGGGCTGCGGTGGCGCGCACCGAGGCGCAGCTCGCGGTGGCGCGCGCGAACCTGGACCTCGCGGAGGCCGAGCTGCGACGCAACCGGGCGCTGCGCCGCAACGGCGTCGTGTCGGCGCAGGAGCTCGACGTGCAGGAGAACAAGGCGAGCGTGGCACGCGCGACGGTGGCGCAGCTCGAAGCCGAGCTGGCGCAGGCGCGCGTCAACCTGGAGTACACGGTCCTCCGCGCGCCGACCGACGGCGTGATCCTGGCGAAGCTGAAGGAGGTGGGGGAGATCGCCGTCCCGGGCGGCTTCGCCGGCTCGGGCGACCTGGTACGCATGGCCAACCTGACCGACATCCGCGCCGAGGTGGACGTGAACGAGGCGGATTTGAACCGCATCCACCTGGGCCAGCGCGCCCAGGTCACGCCCGACGCCTATCCCGACGCGCGCTACCCGGCCGCGGTCGTGAAGCTCTACCCGCAGGTCGACCGGCAGAAGGGCACGCTCAAGGTCGAGGTGCACGTGCTCGAGCCCGACGCGCGGCTGCTGCCCGACATGAGCGCGCGCATCACGTTCCTGGCGGACCCGGCCCCGGCGGCGGAAGCGGAGCGGCCCGCGGTGCTCGTGCCCGCGGCTGCGCTCCGTCGCGACGCCGCCGGGAACACCTTCGTGTGGGTGGTGCGCGACGGTCGGGCGCGGCAGGCACCCGTCGAGACGGCGGGCGAGGTGGGCGATCGCATCCGCATCGCGAAGGGGCTCAGCGGTGGCGAGGCGATCGTGGTCGGCACGCCGCCGGCGCGTGACGGGGCGCGGGTGAGAATCGCCGATCCGGGGGCGTAGGGCTCCTTGGGACGCCTCCGCGCGGCGCGGTGAGAACCGCGACGCGTCCGCTAGCCTCTGGGCGTGGACGCCGAACGCCTGCCCTGGGTTTGGAATTACGACATTGGCGAAGATCGGTTCCGCCGAGTGCTCGCGGACGAGCATACGATCGGACGTCTCGACCAACGGTGGGCGGCCGTACGGCTTCTCGAGTACGCCCCGTACGCGGAGCGCACGCCGCTGCCGCTCGGCGAGCCCGTCTCGACGGTGCGCGAGGTGCTCCGGTCCTTCGCCCGGGCTCGTCCTCGATGGCGAGGCGCCGCCGGCCATCCCCGAGGACGGGGCGCGGGCGGTGCGCATCGCCGAGGCCTGCCACCGCTCGGCGGGGAGCGCCGCGCCGGTCACAGTCAGCGGGCTAGACGGCTGACCGTGCTCCGCAGGCGAACGGTTTACGGCGGGTGTCATCGGGGATCCGCAGGGCGGGGCAGAGCGCGGGGCGTTGCTCGCTGCGTCGTGACAGAAGCGCGGTCTTTGAGATAAACGACCGCCAATATCGTTCGGGTCCCTTGCGCATCTCTATGGGGACACCTGATTGGAGGCTTGGACGATGACGCGCCGGGAATGGTCGTGGTGCCACGCCGCCGGGACGTTCGCCTCGAGCCCCGCCCGCGCCTCGTCGGCGAAGGCGAGATCACGGGCGGAGAAGGAGAAGTCCATGGGCCGGCGGCTTACTACGAGAGGCGGCGGTGGGCCAACACGACATCCCGGCCGGCCGCATGGCGCCTCAAGGGGTCGAGTCGCTCTGTCCGGCCGCCCCGTGCTCACGTCTAGATCCCGCGCCGGGACACGCCGAACCTTGACCGAGCCGTTGTCCATATGGAACTGGGGACAGCGATGAAGACTATCAGACTGCTGGCTACCGTGTGGCTCGTCGGCTTCACGGTCGGTTGCGCGTCGATCTCCTACAAGCCGTCGCTGTCGCTCGGCACGAGCCCGTCGTCCGTGCACGCGCGCGTCCAGATGAACGAACTCGTCGACGCGAGCCCGCCCGACGAGAAGGAGAAGAAGTTTGCCGGCTTCGCCGCGACCGAGCCCGGGACGCTCGCCGGCGACCTCGCGACGGAAGTGACGAACGCCCTCCTCACCGACTTCAACAACAACCAGGTGTTCGACACGATCCAGAAGCGTATGAACGACGCGGGTAAGCTGGCGGCGCGGGCCGATACGCGCTAGCTAGACGGCTGACCGTGCTCCGGAGGAATCACCTTCACACCCTTGCCGTTACGCCGCGCCCCGGCTTGCGCTTGACGTTCGTCCACCTCCGGCGGCTTGCCGCTGACGGAGCGTGAAACTCATCGACCACGTTCTCCCGGTCGAACTCCGCCGTCAGGCGAGCGAGTTCGTCCGCGGAGCGGGCAGCGCGGAGCCGCTTGTTGCTCGGATGGTCCTGTCGAAGGGCCACTCGCTCGGCGCGACCGGCGTCGCCGGCATCTTCGAGGTCACGTCGCATCTCCGTGGCTCCGCCGGCGAGCGGCAGGTCGAGGGCGCCAAGGTCGGGCTCTCGCACGTGATCGGCCTCGGCTCGGCGTGCACGATCAACGTGCTCGGGCTGTAAGCCGGTCGGTGATTCCGACGACCTCTGACCGTGTCGCGCAACGAGTCGTTTCGCTACGCTACGCGTGAAACCTCAGAGGGGGCCTCCTACCACCTCACTACGGGGGGGTCGGACAGCAGCCCGCCCCCTTCTCCTCATTCGTCCGCAGGTCGAGGATCGCACCATCCGGGGGAAGTCCTCCAAGGTCGATCGGCGTACGCCCGCAGGAAGTCACACCCGTACAGAGCACCTGGCCGGCGGGCGGCACCCTGCAATTCACGAGATCGTCCCACGACTTGCTCAGCTGCGTCTCGGCCTTGCATTCGGGCGGAATGCTCGCGCACTGGATGTGGCTTGCGCTGCCGATGTACGTTGGGGCCGTGCACCCACCGATCAACTGATCCTGGCAGTCATAGAAGTTGACTTGCGCGTCGCCGGAGGCCTGGCAGCCACAGTCCGTCGGATTGGTCGGGTCACAGCCGCACCGCTGCGAGGTCTGCTCCACGGCCCTCGCCCACTTGATGCCCGATGTTCCGACGACGGGATGACAATTTCCGTCCGCCAGGTCACACGAGGCGCAGGGGCCACACGCGACGGGGTCACAGGTGTGGCCACCGGGCTGACACTGCTCGCACGGCCCACAGGTGAGGTTGACGCACCGCCCGCTCTGGCAGTTGGTGCAGGAGGCACACCCCGAATCGTCGCTGCACCCGCAGCTGCAGTCGGACAGGCATGCCTGTTGGAGGACGTTGATGCAGGGAGCATTGGCGTCAGAAGCCGCGGGATCGCATTGCTCGCAACCCTCGACCGCGCCGTCGCCGCACACGGACGGTGCGCAGCTCGCGGAGCCGGACGTCCCCTTGCAAACCTGGCAGGGGGGGCAGGCCGTCTCGTTGGGCTTGCAGGAGCCGCCCCGGCAAGTGGCCGAAAGAATGATCTCCAGCGCCGGAAGGGCGCCTGTGCAACGCGGCGCCATGGCTTGGCTCGAACAGTCCACGCCATCATTGTTGCTGCCCCGGCAGAACCCGTAGAAGCACTGACCGTCGATGGAGCAGACAGTCCCCGTTTCGCACGGCAGACCTTGTGGGTCGGGCGGACAGTTCGGGGGAGTGCGAAAGACTATCACGCATTTCAAGAGCGCTTGTGCCATGCAGGCAGCATACAGGGGTGGCACTTCTATGATGGCATGACAGGCGGCAATGGCCGCCGCGCACTGCCCGCTTTGACTGGCCCTGCAGGCCAGGAGACTCCAGAAATCGATGCAGCTGGCCCCGGGGATGAGCGGGGCCTGGGACAGCGGGCTGACCCCGTCGGGGCCCACGGGCCGGGTACTCCCATCTGGAGCGATGTGAAGACCGCCTCCCTGGTTGAACACGGAGGAGCTTCCATCCGGGAATACGATGGTTATGAACGCGACGTGCCGGGCCGCGTCGTACGTTATGCCTCCTCCGGTGACCGATGAGCCCGAGAGCGGCACCGTGATCCCACCGTCGGCACACTCGGAGGCCGTGCCTATCTCGTAGCCCAGGCTGAGCGCGTGGTTCAGAGTGGACAGCCATCCCTCTGCCTCCGCCCGCGCTTGGAGATCCGTAGACGACAGCGAGCTGCACGCGCTGAGATTACAAAGGCACGAGGCGGCGCCGGTGCCCGACGCACCGGAATCGCACGGCGCCTGCAGCGTTGGAGCCGTCGGGCACTTGCGGGCACCCCGGTCGGCACATCGCATCATGTCGTCCGGAAGGTCTGTCAGCTTGCCCATGCGTGCGTGGCGGAGCGTACCGCGGAGAAGGCGGGTACCTGCGAGCGCGAGTCCTCGCAGGCACGGACTGTCCTGAGGTGTTCCGGTCCCGTAGATCGTCGCCAAAACCTGCTTCACCGTTGGGATCGGGTTGCAGGCGGCTGAGAGAACGTCGCAGAAGCGAGCGCTCTTGGAGAGGTCACAGGCGCCGAGGGGGCTTCCGTGCGCGGTGCAATGGAGCATCGCCGCCGCGGAGGTCGCAGCACAGCGCTCCGGATTCCTCGAGGTCAGCTCTTCAAGCGAACACTGAGGGAAGCCGCTTGCGTCCCCGGGGCCGAAGTATAGGACAGCCAGAATGGTGGTGGCTGCAATCGACGGCGCGCGCACGGAGCACCTCCTGTGGGCAGTGCTGCCCGCCCGACGTGATGTCGTAGACCTTGCGGGCCGGACGTCCGGTCTGGGCGTGTTCGGTACATTCGATCAGCCCGGCGCGCTCGAGCCGGTCCAAGGTCCGGTACAACTGGCCGTAGTTGAGACACCGGAAGTCGCCGTAGAGCGCGACGACGTCGATCTTGAGTTGATAGGCGTGAACGCCGTTTGTGCGTGCGGAGAGGAGTCCGAGGATTGCATATTGCACGGCGTCCGTTCCCACGCGAAGTGCCCCCTGGTCGGTTGCGGCCGATGAGCCTCGCACGAGGGACGGGACGTCGTCAACAAAAAATGGCTCGTTCCGTACACGCCGCGCCGGGCCAGCGTTCTCGCAGCCTCCCAGGGAGACGGAGCTCGGTTGATCAGTGCCGCCGCTGGCGTGCGAGACGTTGCACGCCTCGTACCCAAGCGCGGCTCAAGTGACCTCGTGCTCGATGGACTTGCCCCGGACGGGCGTGAGCGACCGGGCGAATCGAGCAGGCCCGCGCCTCGAGGGGCGAGGGCGGTGGATCACCCTGAAGGGCGTACGTCGACCGGTACGATGGTCGCGATCTTCTCGAGGTGCGCGCAATCCTTTGGGTTGCGCGTGTACAGGGGGAGCCGCGCCGACACGGCCGTGGCGGCGATGAGGAGGTCCGCCATCCTTCCGACCGAGGTGTCCACGAGCCCGCGGGCGTGCCGGCGCTCAGCCACGAGGGCGAGGATCCTGGTCGATCAAGGCATCGAGGTCCCGTCGCAAACGGCGAGCAGCGAGCCGAGGAGCGCCGGCGAAAGCCGCCACGGCGGTGCTGGCGGCCACGAAACGCCTGCGTCGCGCCGGTACCAGCTCTCCAACTGCTATGCCGTTCCGGGTGACGAGGAAGCTCTCGCCGCGGTCGAGCGCGCGCATCACTTCCCCGCTGTCGTTGCGCAGCTCACGCTGGGTGATCTCGCGCGCCATGGCGACCGCTCGTAACAACGGTGCTACTCGTGTCGCAATTCACGGCTTGGGGGCTCGTTGCCGCCGTCGCTGCTACACTTGAGCGGCCGTGATCAGCATCATACAGGCTCCCTGACGCCAAGCCTCGCGGCCGCAGGCGCGCCTGTAGTCCGCACGGACCGGCTGGATGCGCCACGACCGGCGGCATGGACGCGGCGAAATCCGCCGTGATAAGCCCGCGACGTGGTGAGGATCGTCAGCGCGCAACACGATTCCCCCCGCGGCCGCTGGACGTACAGCGAATGGCGGCCGCCCGGGCTCGCGGGCCTCGTCGAGGTCATCTGGGAGACCCGCGGCACGACCACCGAGCCGCAGGACCGGCACTACCCGCACGGGATGTTCGAGCTCCTCGTGAACCTCATGGGCAACCCCTACCGGCTCCTCCAGCCCCGGGGCACGGAGACCTTTGCGACCACCTGGCTCGTCGGACAGCAGCTCGGCCCGATCGTGACGGCGCCGCCGGACCGGCACCACGTGCTCGGCATCCGGCTCCGGCCGGCCGGCGCGTACGCCCTCCTCGCGGCGCCGCTCGGCGTGGTGACGGGGCTCGTCGTCGAGCTCGAGGACCTCGTCGGCCCCACGGTGCGCGAGCTCGTCGAGCGGTGCCGCGACGCCCCGTCGGTCGCGGCGCGATTCGGCCTCGCGGCGGCGTGGCTCGCTGCGCGGCTCGCCGCCGCCCGTGCGATCGACCCGGCGATCGCCTGGGCTGCGGCCGAGATCGAGGCGCGCGAGGGCCGCGTCGCGATCGCGGAGCTTCGCAGGGAGACCGGGCTCTCGAAGACACGCCTGGCGGCGGCGTTCCGCGAGCAGATCGGCGTCACACCGAAGGTCTACGCGCGGCTCGTCCGCTTCCGGCTGGCGCTCGCCATGCTCGAGAGCGGCATCGGCCCGCTTGCCGACGTGGCGCTCGCGGCCGGCTACTACGACCAGCCCCACTTCAACGCGGAGTTCCGTGATCTCACGGGCCAGAGCCCGCGGGAGCTCCTCGTCGCGCGCTATCCCTCCGGCGTCCCCATCGTCCGGACGGACGGGTGAGCGGGTCCCGCGGGGCCGGGGACTTTTTTCCAAGACGCCGTCCTGGTGTTGCGCTATGAGCGGCACCAGACGATCCAGCCCGAAAGGAGACCGCCCATGACCGGCCAGGGCCAACCCCCGATTCCACTGCCGTTCCAGCTCTCGCGCATGATCACGAGCTACTGGGTGCCGCAGTCGATCCACGCCGCCGCCGAGCTCGGCATCGCCGACGCGCTCGCGGGCG
>Ga0209376_1000512_pt1 | contig 42517 bp, 48 predicted proteins | sample GraSoiAngelo_134_FD_185891 | JGI IMG/M metagenome (GOLD analysis project Ga0209376, IMG submission 185891) | Grasslands soil microbial communities from the Angelo Coastal Reserve, California, USA - 14_0929_05_30cm (SPAdes) (version 2) | ecosystem: Environmental > Terrestrial > Soil > Grasslands ...
CTCGAGCGCCTCGCGGACAACGTGAAGGAGCAGGGCGACAGCCTCCGCGCGCTCGACCGGCTCATGACGCGGGCCGGAAAGGCGCTCGCGGCGCTACCGTCCCGCTGGCCGATCCGCGGCGGCGTCAATTCGGAATTCGGTATGCGGCAGTCGCCCTGGTCCTCCGGCACCGAATTCCACAGCGGCCTGGACATCCGCGCCCAGCACGGCACCCCCATTCGCGCGCCGGCCGGCGGGACCGTCAACGTGGCCGGGAGCTACCAGGAGTACGGGATAACGGTCATCGTCGACCACGGCCAGGACATCAAGAGCGTGTACGGCCACCTGTCGAAGACGAACGTGAAGGTCGGCGAGCGCGTCGAGCGCGGCGCCGTGCTCGGCTGGAGCGGGAACACCGGCCGCTCGACCGGCGCGCACCTGCACTACGAGATCCTGGTCAAGGGTCAGGCCGTCAACCCTCGCGCCTACCTCTGGGATTAGGAGTCGTAGCCCCCCATCGTTCGGCTTCTAGCTAGTTGCCCTTCGAGTGACGCGCGATGAAATCCAGGCTCAGCCGATTGAACACGTCGGGTCGCTCCATGAAGTAGCCGTGCGCGGCGCCTGGGACCACGTGCAGCGTCGCGCCGGGGATGCGCGCGGCGATCTCGCGAGAGAAGCGCGGCGCGCTCGAGCGTGTCGTGCGCGGTGATGGCCTCGCCCGGCCGAAAGAATCCGACGACCCCGCCCCTAGCGGGTAGGGACGCCGGTACGCACCTGGCAAGCGACCCAGTGCCCCGGCGAAATCTCCTTGAGCGTTTGCTCATTCGTCGAGCACGACGGCACCCGGAGCGCACAGCGCGTGTGGAAGCGGCAGCCGGACGGTGGATTGATCGGGCTCGGCACGTCACCCTCGAGGAGGATCCGCTTGCGCTTCATCGTGGGGTCGGGGATCGGCACCGCCGACAGGAGCGCTTCGGTGTAGGGGTGGCGTGGATTGGTGTAGAGCTCCTTCGCCGGCGCGATCTCGACGATCTTGCCGAGGTACATCACGGCCACGCGTGTGGAGATGTGCTCGACCACCGAGAGGTCGTGGGCGATGAAGAGATAGGTGAGCCCGAACTTCGCCTGGAGATCCTCCAACAGATTGACGATCTGCGCCTGGATCGACACGTCGAGGGCGGAGACCGGCTCGTCGGCCACGATGAGCTTCGGGCTCACCGCCAGCGCCCGGGCGATCCCGATGCGCTGCCGCTGGCCGCCCGAGAACTCGTGCGGATAGCGCCGCAGGTGGTCGGGCAGGAGGCCCACCGTCTCCAGCAGCTGCACCACGCGCTCCTCGCGATGCTTCCGTGTCGGCGCGAGCTTGTGGATCACCAGCGCCTCGCCGATGATCGAGCCGACCGTCATCCGCGGATTCAGCGACGCGTACGGGTCCTGGAAGATGATCTGCATTTCCTTCCGGAGCGCCCGCAGCGACCGCTTGTCCAGGGTCGTCACGTTTTTGCCCAGGAAGGTGACCTCGCCCGACGTGGGCTCGATCAGCCGGAGGATCGACCGGCCCGTCGTCGACTTGCCGCAGCCAGACTCGCCCACGAGCCCGAGCGTCTCGCCGGGCAGAATGTCGAACGACACGTCGTCGACGGCGTGGACCCGCGCGATCTCCCGGGAGAAGAGGCCGCCCCGGATGGGGAAGTACTTCTTGAGGTGCTGGACCTTGAGGAGCGCGTCTGGCATGGCGGACCTCAATAAAGGAAGCAGGCCACTTTGTGGCCCGGCCGGACTTCCTTCAGCGGCGGCGTGTTGTCGAAGTGCATGGGTTTCGCGAGCGCGCAGCGCGGCGCGAAGCGGCAGCCGGGCTTGATGTCGCCTCGCAGCGTCGGGACGGTGCCGGGGATCGCTTCGAGCTTCTGCTTCTGGGTGGCGGCGAGATCGATGCGCGGGATCGAGCGGAGCAGCCCCTGCGTGTACGGGTGCAGCGGCTCCTTGAACAGCTCGCCGACCGGCGCCTCCTCGACCACCTGCGCCCCGTACATCACGATCACGCGCTGGGCGGTCTCGGCGATGACGCCCATGTCGTGGGTGATGAGCAAGATCGCCATCCCCAGCTTGGCCTTCAGCTCGTTCAGGAGCTCGAGGATCTGCGCCTGGATGGTGACGTCGAGCGCGGTCGTCGGCTCGTCGGCGATCAGGAGGTTGGGGTTGCAGGAGAGCGCCATCGCGATCATGATGCGCTGCCGCATACCGCCCGAGAGCTGGTGGGGGTACTCCTTCACGCGGCGCTCGGCGTTCGGGATGTGCACGAGCTTGAGCATGTCGACCGTCTTGGCCATGGCGTCCCGGCGCCCCAGCCCTTCGTGGAGCCGGATGGCCTCGGCGATCTGTTCCCCGACCGTGAATACTGGATTGAGCGAGGTCATCGGCTCCTGGAAGATCATCGAGATCTCTTTGCCGCGGATCTTGCGCATCTGCGCCGGGGGCAACTCGAGGAGGTTTTTGTCCCGGTAGTGGATCGTGCCCTCGACGATGCGGCCCGGCGGCTGCGGGATCAGGCGCATCACCGACAGCGCGGTGACGCTCTTGCCCGAGCCCGACTCGCCGACGATTCCGAGGGTCTCGCCCTTGTTGATGTGGAAGTCGATCCCGTCGACGGCGCGCACGACGCCCTCGTCGGTGTAGAAGTACGTCTTCAAGCCCTTGACGTCGAGCAATCGTTCGGCCATGACGCCCCCTGGCGCTACCACTTGCGGGTGATTTCCGCGAACGCATCGAGCGTACGCCCGATGTCCTCCGCGTCCACGTCCTTGTGGGTGACGCATCGGATCGATGTGGGCCCAATCGCGTGGATCTTCACCTTGCGCGCGGCGCACCCCTTCACCAGATCGGTCGTGGCGACCGTGGACCCGGCCGCGCCGCCGGCGCGCTCGACGGCGAAGATCACGATGTTCGTCTGGACACTCGCCAGATCGACCCGCAGCCCGGGGAGCCGGGCGATGCCCTCGGCCAGCGTCCGGGCGTTCGCGTGGTCTTCGGCGAGACGGTTCACCATCCGCTCGAGCGAGACGATACCGGCCGCGGCGATGACGCCCGCCTGCCGCATGCCGCCGCCCAGCATTTTGCGCACGCGGCGGGCCCGCGCGATGAACACGGCGGAGCCGCAGATCACCGAGCCGACCGGCGCCGCCAGCCCCTTCGAGACGCAGAACGTGACGGAGTCGACGTCGCGCGTGAACTCCCGCGCCTCGCGCCTGAGGGCCACCGCCGCGTTGAAGAGCCGGGCGCCGTCGAGGTGCACCGGCACCGACGCGCCGTGGGCGACCGCGGCCACGGCGCTGATCTCCTCCGGCGTACAACAGGTGCCCCCGTGACGGTTGTGCGTGTTCTCGACGCACACCAGGCCCGTCGGCGGGAGGTGGATGTTCTCCGGACGGATCGCCTCGCGAACCTGCTCAGGGCTCAGGAACCCGCGCGCGGTCTTGACGGGCCGCATCTGCACGCTGCCGATCACCGCCGCGCCGGCGACTTCGTAGTTGAAGATGTGCGAGTCGAGGTCGAGGACGACTTCCTGGCCGGCCCGGGTGTGGCTCACCACCGAGACGACGTTCCCCATCGTGCCGGAGGCGACGAAGAGGCCGGCCTCCTTGCCGAGCCGCTCGGCGGCCATCGCCTCCAGCCGCTTGACGGTCGGATCCTCTTCCCAGACGTCGTCTCCGACCTCGGCGCGCGCCATGGCCTCGCGCATCTCCGGGGTCGGGAGCGTCAGCGTGTCCGACCGGAGATCGACGATGTCGTGCACGTGGTTACCTCTGGGCTCGGAGACGAACGGCCGCCCGCCGGCCCCACTCGGTGAACCCGTACTCGACCGACAGGCGGCGGAGCATCTCGACCGCCTCGTCCTTCTTGCCCTCGTAGAAGTTCACCTCGGCGAGCAAGAAGAGCGTTTCCGGAATCACGAGGGTTCGCGGATAGTCCTTGAGCACGAGCTCGAGGCGCTGGCGCGCCGCGCTCGGGTTGCCCTGATTGAAGTAGTACGACGCCACCCACAGCTCTTTCTGGGCCAGCCGCCCCCGGCACACGTCGATCTTCGAGAGGGAGTCCGGGAAGTAGCGGCTCTGCGGGTATTCCTTGACGAGCTTTCTGAACTGGTCGAGCGCCTTCTGCGTGAGGCCCTGATCCTGCTCGACCGGCTTGAGCTGATCGTAGTAGCTCATCGCGAGCCGGAACTGCGCGAGGTCGGCGATCTGATGCCGTGGGAAGAAGGACAGAAAGGCCTCGAACTCACGCGCCGCCTTGTCGAATTCCCCCTCTCGGTAGTAGGCCTCGCCGATGAGGAACCGCGCCTTCGGCGCGTGCGACGAGTTCGGATGTCGCTCGACGATCTTTCGGAAGTGCCCTCGCGCCTCATCATAGCGCTTGTTGTTCAGCTCGGTCTCGCCGAGCTGGTAGAGCTCTTCCGGCGGCAGGATCGGCGTCGGTGCGGGCCTGAGCATACTGCAGCCGCCCGCGACGAGCAGCAGGCCGATCAAGAGGACGCGCGCGCGAATCGGAAGGTACCCTGGCATCGAAATTGGCCCATACATATAGCACACTCCAAAGGGAAAAGCCGTCTGTCCCGTGCGCAGCCTTCGGAGTAAGATATGCATGCCCAATGAAGCGCAAGCTGCTGCTCGCCCTCGGCTGCCTGGTCGGCCTGGCGACGCTCACCTACGGTGGTTATGCTTGGTACAACGCGATCACCTACGTATCGACCGACGATGCGTACGTGGACGGCACGATCTCCCCGATCAGTGCCAAGGTGGCCGGCCACGTGGTCGAGCTGAAGGTCCAGGACAACCAAGCGGTCAAGCAGGGCGACCTGCTGCTGCGCGTCGACCCCCGGGACTTCCAGGCCAAGCGGGAGCAAGCGCGCGCCGCCGTGGCGACCGCCGAGGCGAACCTCCGCGCCGCTCGCTCCGAGCTGCCGCTGGCGCGCGAGGGCACGCGCGCGCAGATCGACCAGGCGCGCGCCGCGCTGCAGTCGGCGATCGTCGGCGTGAAGTCCGCGGAGTCGGCCGTCGACGAGTCGCGCGCGCGGCTCGAGGCGCGGCAGGCCGCCACCGCCGCGATGCGTGCCGACGTCGCCGGCGCCCAGAGCACGCACCGCCAGTCGGCGCGTGAGCTCGAGCGGGCCCGCAGCCTTCTGAAAAGTGACCTCGTCGCCCGGCGCGACTTCGACCAGGCCGAATCGGCGTACGAGACCGCCGGCTCGACCGTCGAGGCGTTGCAGCGAAGAATGGCGCAGACCGAGCGCGAGGTGCAGCAGGCGGAGGCCGAGCTCGGCGCCCGGCTCCACGCGGTCGAGCAGGCACGGCAGCGCGTCGCCGAGGCGCGCGCCATGGTGGCGCTCGCCGGCAGTCAGATCCATCAGGTCGCGATCAAGGACGCCGAGGTGAGCCGCGCCGAGGCGCGGCTGCGGGAGGCGCAGGCGGATCTGTCGGTCGCCGAGCTCCAGCTCGGGCACACCGAGGTGAGGGCCCCGCTCGAGGGCGTCGTGTCCAAGCGCAGCGTCGAGATCGGTCAGGTGGTCCAGATGGGCCAACCGCTGCTGGCCCTCGTGCCGCTCCAGGACGTGTGGGTGGTCGCGAACTTCAAAGAGACGCAGCTCGCCCGCCTCAAGGCCGGCATGAAAGCGCGCGTCGAGGTCGACGGCTATCCCGACAAGACCTATAGCGGCACGCTCGAATCGATGAGCGCCGGCACCGGCTCTCGCTTCTCGCTCCTGCCCCCCGAGAACGCCACCGGCAACTGGGTCAAGGTCGTGCAACGGGTCCCGGTGCGCATCCACCTGGACGCCAAAGGAGTCGGCAACCCCCACACCCTCCGCGCAGGGATGTCGGTGGTCGTCACGATCCGCGTCCGGTGACCGAGGTCGCAGAAGTTACAAGAGCTTCTCCATGACGATCGTGTCGACCCACTTGCCGTCGAGCCGGCCCTGCTCGCGGTAGATCCCGACCGTGCGATAGCCGAGCCGCTCGTAGAGCGCCATGCCGCCCGTGTTGAACGGGAACGCCGAGAGCACGAGCTTGTGGAAGCCGTGCTGGCGGCCGAGATCGTCGAGCTTCTCGAGCAGCACGCGCCCCGCGCCCTTGCCGCGCCACTCCCGCTCCACGTAGACGGAGATATCCGCGACGTGGCGATAGGCCTCGCGCGCGTTGAAGACGTTCAGACTCGCCCAGGCGATAAGGCCGGAACGGGCGGAACGGGTGTCCGCGGACGCGGAGCCGGGTGGCGTCTCTCTCAGGCCACCCTCGATGAGAGCCGGGCTCACGGTCCCCGCTACAACGGTCCCCGCTACAACAAATTCGGCGACGATGACCGGGTGGCGGGGGCTGCGGGCGGACAGCCACTGGCGGCGCTCTTCGGGCGTGCGTAGCTCGGTCTCGAGCGTCGCGACGCGATCCTCGATCCCCTGGTTATAGATGCGGCAGATCGCCTCGGCGTCCGCCGGTGCCGCGAGGCGCACCCGATAGGCCGTCACGTCAGGTCTCGGCTGTCGAGCCGCCCATCCTTCTGCCGGCGCGCGAACTCGTCGAGCGTCTGCCTGATGCCGGCGTCGAGGGAGGTGGCCGGTGCGGGAGCACGACACGGTCGATCGCGTCGGGCCCCGCGATCATCCCCACCCGCCACGGGTCGTCGCCGAGGTCGAACACGACCGGACGCTCGCCGGCGGCGAGCAGCCCGCTGATCACCCACGCGCCGATGCAGCCGAACGCGCCGGTCACGAGGGTGGTCATGAACGGACTATAATGCCCCTCGTGTTCCAGAGCGAACGCTTCTTCCGCGAAGCGTGGCCGCAGATCTCGCAGTCGGTCGAGTCGACCGACGCCGCGAGCGACGTGCAGTGGATCGCCGGCGTCACCGCGCTCGACTCCGGCGCCAGCGTGCTCGACGCCCCGTGCGGGTTCGGCCGCCACTCGGTCGAGTTCGCGCGCCGGGGCTCCCCGACGACCGGCGTCGACTTCAGCGAGACCGAGCTGGGCCGGGCCCGCAAGGCCGCCGCCGACGCCGGTGTCGCGCTCACGCTCGCCTGCCAGGACATCCGCGACATGGAGTTCTCCGGTGAGTTCGACCTGGCCGTGAACCTGTTCAGCTCCATCGGCTATTTCTCCGAGGACGAAGACCGGCTGGTGCTCGACCGCTTCTGGCGCGCGCTCAAGCCCGGCGGCACCTTCGTCGTGGACACGCGCAACCGCGACCAGTGCGTGCGGTCGCTGCCGCCGGAAGAGCGCATGCGGCGGGGCAGCTCGACGATCCGCGTCGAGAACGAGTTCGATCCGACCACGAGTCGCTGGCGCGCTCGCTGGTGGCGTCTCAAGCGCGCAACGGCCAAATCCGAAGACGGCGCGGGGGAGCTGATCGGCGACAGCGAGATCCGGCTCTACTCCGCCCACGAGCTCCTCGCCATGCTGCGTCCCGAGCGCTGGCGCAAGGTCGAGCTCTTCGGCGGGCTCGACGGCACCCCCTTCTCACTCGACGCCCGGCGGCTCGTCCTGGTCGCCTGGAAGTAGTAGAATTCGAGGGCTCGCCCTCCGCGAAAGGAGATCCGCTCGATGGCCACTGATCCGCGCCCACTGGTCGTGCTCGCCGGTCCGATCCACCCCGACGGCAAGGCGCTCCTCGACAAAGAAGCCCGGGTGGTCGTGTGCGAGGACGAAACCGAGGCCGGTCTCGTGAAGGTCGCCGCCGAGGCCCAGGCGATCCTGTTTCGCATCCGGCCCGACTGCACCGAGAGCTTGATGGCCGCCTGCAAGCAGCTGAAGGTGGTCGGCCGGCACGGCGTCGGGCTCGACACCGTCGATATTCCGGCGGCGACACGGCTCGGCGTCGCGGTGGTCCACGCGCCCGGGTCGAACTCGCAGGCGGTGGCCGAGCACGCGCTGATGCTGATGCTGAACTGCGTGAAGCGCACGCTCGCGGTCGACAAGGCGACGCGCGCCGCCGACTGGGGCGCGCCTCGGTCCGGCAACACCGAGCTCGCCGGCAAGACCCTCGGCATCGTCGGCGTCGGCAACGTCGGCCGGCGCGTCGCGAAGTTCGCCGGCGCGATCGGCATGCGCGTGCTGGGCTACGACAAGTACGTGGCCGACGACGAGCTGCGGCGGCGCGGTGCCGAGCCGGTCGCGAGCCTCGAGGCCCTTCTCGCTCACGTCGACGTGCTCACGTGTCACACGCCGCTCACGCCGGAGACGAAGCACATGATCAACGAGAAGAGCCTCGGCCTCATGAAGCCGGGCGCGATCTTCATCAACACCTCGCGCGGCCCCGTGCAGGACGAGCGGGCGCTCTTCGAGGCGCTGACGCGGGGCAAGCTGGCCGCCGCCGGTCTCGACGTCTGGGAGGACGAGCCGACGTCGCGCGACAACCCGATGCTCAACCTCCAGAACGTCGTGTGCTCGTCGCACGTCGCCGGCGTCACGCGCGAGGCGACCCGCCAGGCGGCCATGCAGGTGTCGGGCGAGATGCTGCGCGTGCTGCGGGGCGAGCGGCCGGACGTGCTCGTGAATCCGGACGTGTGGCCACGTCTCGGCCGGAGGTAGAATCGTCTCATGCCGATCGACGCGCGCCATCCGCGGGAGATCCGGCAGGATATCCGCACGGGCAAGCTGAGCGGCATCACCGCGGGCCTCGGGCAGAACTACGTCCAGGCCAATCTCGCGGTGCTCCCGCGCGACCTCGCCTATGACTTCCTGCTGTTCTGCCAGCGCAATCCCAAGCCGTGCCCGCTCATCGAGGTGACCGAGGTCGGCTCGCCCGAGCCGGTCGGCGCCGCGCCCGGCGCGGATTTGAGAACGGACATCCCGCGTTACCGGATCTACAAGGACGGCGTGCTCGCCGACGAGGTGACCGACGCGACGCCCTACTGGCGAGACGACCCGGTCGCGTTCCTGCTCGGCTGCTCGTTCACCTTCGAGTGGGCGCTGCTGGACGCGGGCATCCGGCTCTGGCACGTCGAGCAGGGCAAGAACGTGGCGATGTGGCGCACGTCCACGCCGTGCCGGCCCGCCGGTGTCTTCCACGGGCCGATGGTCGTCTCGATGCGGCCCATCGCGGCCGGCCAGCTCGCCCGCGCGGTGACCGCGAGCGCGCGCTTCCCCGGCGCGCACGGGGCGCCGGTGCACATCGGCGATCCCGCCGCCATCGGTATCAAGGACGTGGGGCGACCGGACTGGGGGGACGCCCAGGAGTTTCGCCCTGGCGACGTGCCGGTCTTCTGGGCCTGCGGTGTCACGCCCCAGGCCGTCGCGCTCGCCTCGAAGCCGTCGTTCATGATCACGCACAGCCCGGGGCACATGTTCATCACGGATGTGCCGAACTCCGCGCTGTCGGCGATCTAGCGCGTTGCGGTTCCGGCCGGCGGGCGATCTCGCAGTCTCCGTCGAGCTCGGCCAGGAAATCAGCGTAGACGTCAATACCCGCGTCCGCGCGCTCGAGTTCCTCATCCAGCAGAAGGGCCTCACCGGCGTCGTCGAGACGGTGCCGACGTTCTCCTCGCTGCTCGTCTACTACGACCCGCGCGCCGTCGGCTACGAGGCTCTGTGCGCGGCGATCGCCGAGCTCGTTCCGCAGGCGACCACCGGGGTCCTGCCGCCGGCGCGCACGGTCGAGCTGCCCTGTTGCTACGACACGGAGCTCGGCTTCGACCTCGAGGCGGCGGCCGGCCGTCTCGAGCTGCCGGTCGACGAGCTGGTGCGCCTCCACGCCGGCGCCGAGTACCTCGTGTACTTCATCGGCTTCACGCCGGGCTTGCCGTACATGACGGGCATGCCCGAGCGGATCAACATCCCGCGCCTGGACACGCCGCGCACGAAGACGCCGCCCGGCAGCGTCGGGATCGGCGGCATCCAGTGCTGCATCTACTCGGTCGAGAGTCCCGGCGGCTTCTGGATCCTCGGCCGCACGCCGCTGCGTCTCTACGACGCCGACGCGGCCGAGCCCACACTGCTGCGTCCGGGCGATCGCGTGCGCTTTCGACCGATCACGCGTGGCGAGTTCGACGCGATCACCGCGACGGTCGCCGCGCGGACCTACCGGCCCCTGATCGCGCGATGATCACCATCAGCGACGCCGGGCCGCAGACCACCGTGCAGGATCTCGGCCGCGCCGGCCAGCTTCGCTACGGCATTCCGCCGTCGGGACCGGTGGACCGCTTCGCCTTCGTGCTCGCGAACCGGCTCGTCGGCAACCCCGACACGGCCGCCGCGCTCGAGTGCACGCTGATGGGCCCGCGCTTCGAGGTCGGTGGGCCGCTGATGATCGCGGTGACCGGCGCCGACATGGCGCTGACCGTGAACGGCCGCGAGGCGGCTGGATGGGTCGCGATCGCGCTCGCCGCCGGCGACGTCGTCAAGCTCGGCGCGGCGCGAACCGGCGTGCGATCCTACGTCGCGTTCGGGGGCGGGCTCGACGTGCCGCTCGTGCTCGGGTCCCGCTCGACGTATTTGCGCGGGCGTCTGGGCGGGATGGAAGGGCGCGCGCTGAGAAAGGGCGACGTGCTGCGGGTCCTGGCGTCCGGCGCCGGACGCCCGGCGGCGCGGCGGCGCGTGACGCCGCGGGCCATCCCGGACTATGGCGCCGAGCTGACCGCCCGGGTCGTCCTGGGGCCGCAGAACGACCGCTTCACGGATGGGGGGATTCGCACGCTGCTCGGCGATACTTACGAGGTGCTGCCCCAGTCCGACCGCATGGGCACGCGGCTGCGTGGGCCTCGGATCGAGCACGCGCGCGGGCACGACATCATCTCCGACGGGATCGCGCCTGGGTCGATCCAGGTGCCCGGCGACGGCCAACCGATCGTGCTGCTGGCCGACCGGCAGTCGACCGGGGGCTACACGAAAGTGGCGACCGTGTGTTCCTTCGACGTGTGGCGCATCGGTCAGCGCCGGCCGGGACAGACATTGCGCTTCCGCGCCGTCACGGTGGCGGAGGCGCACCGGCTGCTGCGGGACGCCGACGCGCTTCTGGAGACGGCGGTGAGAGAGGAGATCGCATGAGCATCGACAAGGAGCTGAGCGAGTACACCGCGAAGACCGGCCGCTCGCGCGTGCTGCACGAAGAGGCGCTGGCGGTCATGCCGGGCGGCAACAGCCGCACCACGACCTTCTTCGATCCGTATCCGTTCGCGATCCAGCGCGGCCAGGGCGCGCACGTCTGGGACGCCGACGGGGTCGGCCGCCTCGACTTCAACGGCAACTACACGAGCCTCATCCTCGGCCACGCACCGCCGGACGTCGTGAAGGCCGTGCAGCAGGCGGCCGAGAACGGGCTGTCGTTCCCCGGGCCGACCGAGTACGAGGTGCGCCTGGCCGAGGCGCTGACGCGCCGGGTACCGTCGGTGCAGTCGATCCGCTTCACGAACTCGGGCACCGAAGCCACGATGAACGCGGTGCGGCTGGCGCGCGCGTTCACGGGCCGGGCGAAGATCGCGAAGTTCGAGGGCGCCTATCACGGCACGCACGACTGGGTGATGGTGAGCGTCAGCGGCGGCGACGGCAAGGGTACCGGCAGCCGCAAGCGGCCCAAGCCGGTCGCCTGGTCGTCCGGTGTGCCGCCGGCGGTGCTCAAGCACGTGGTGGTGCTGCCGTGGAACGACGCGGACGCGTGCGCGGAGATCCTGGAAGAAGAAGCCACGCAACTGGCCTGCCTGATCGTGGATCCGATGATGTGTAATGCCGGCCTGATACCGCCGGTCGACGGGTTCCTGGCGCGCCTGCGCGAGATCACCGAACGACACAATATTGTGCTGATCTTCGACGAGGTGATCTCGTTCCGCACCGCGTGGGGCGGCGCCCAGGAGCGGTTCGGGATCCGGCCCGATCTCACGACGTTCGGCAAGATCATCGGCGGCGGCCTGCCGGTCGGCGCCTTCGGGGGCCGGCGCGACATCATGGATTTCTACGACCCGCGCAAGAGCGGCGCCCGTATCAGCCACGGCGGCACCTTCAACGCGAACCCGGTGACGATGGCGGCGGGTCTGGCGACGCTGAACGCCCTCACGCCCGAGGCGTACACGCGGCTCGACGCGCTGGGCGAGCGGCTGCGCGGCGGCGTCACCCGCCTGCTCGCCGGCACCCGGCGCAAGGGGCAGGTGACCGGCCTCGGATCGCTCTTCTGGTTACACTGGACGTCCGAGCCGCTGACCGACTATCGCTCGGCGAAGCCGAAGGAAGCCGACGCCCCGATGCGCGTGTTCCTGGGGCTCCTGAACGAGGGGATCCTGACCACGCAGCGCGGCCTCGGCGCCTGCTCGCTCGCGATGACCGACGAGGACGTGGACCGTTTCGTGAATGCGCTCGCACGCGTGAACGCGAGAGCGTAAGGAGTCTCCCATGGCCAAGATCATCGACCTCAACTGCGACATGGGCGAGAGCTACGGCCGCTGGACGCTCGGCGCCGACGAAGAGATCATGCCGAACATCACGTCGGCCAACGTCGCCTGCGGCTTCCACGGCGGGGACCCGCACGTGATGCGCAAGACCGTGGCGCTGGCGCTCCGCTACAACGTGGCGGTCGGCTCGCACCCCTCGCTGCCGGACCTGATGGGCTTCGGGCGCCGCGTGATGGACGTCACGCCACAGGAGCTGAAGGACTACCTCTGCTACCAGACCGGCGCGCTGCGCGAGTACCTGCGCGCCGCCGGCGGCGACCTGCAGCACACCAAGCCCCACGGGATCCTGTACGGCATGATCGAGAAGGACGAGCCACTGGCTACCGCGGTGGCCGAGGCGGCGCGGGAGTCCGGCCGCGACCTGATCCTGATGGCGCTGGCGTCGGGGAATTACGACCGGCTCGCCCGCAAGATGGGCGTGCGCGTGGCGTCGGAAGGGTTCGCCGATCGCGCCTACAACATCGATCTCACGCTGGTCTCGCGCAAGCTCCCGAACTCGCTGATCACCGATCCCGAGCGCGCCGCCGCCCAGGCCGTGAAGATGGCGACGGAGGGCAAGGTGCGGACGATCGACGGCGTCGAGGTCGACATCTCCGTGCAGACCATCTGCTGTCACGGCGACACGCCGGGCGCCCAGCGGATCGTGAAAGCCGTCCGCGAGGGGCTCGAGCGCGCGGGCTGTCAGGTGAAGCCGCTGCGCGACTGGCTGCCCAAGGCGTGAGCGAGGCGCCACTCAAGCGCACGCCGCTCCATGCCGCGCACGTCGCCGCGGGCGCGCGCATGGTGCCCTTCGGTGGCTGGGACATGCCGGTCCAGTACACCGGCATCCTCGACGAGCATCGGACGGTGCGCGGCGCCGTCGGCCTCTTCGACGTGAGCCACATGGGCGAGTTCGAGTGCAACGGGCCCGCCGCGCTGGCCGCGCTCCAGTCCGTCACCACCAACGACGTCGCGGCGCTGGAGATCGGCCAGGTCCAGTACTCGGTCTTCTGCTATCCGAACGGCACGATCGTCGACGACCTCACCGTGTACCGGCTCGCCGCCGACCGCTACATGCTCACGGTGAACGCCTCCAACATCGACAAGGACTACGCGTGGGTCACCCACCACGCGAAGGCGGCGCGCTGGCGGAACGTCTCCGACCAGACGGGGCTCATCGCGGTGCAAGGGCCGAAGGCCGAAGCGCTGGTGGGCCGTCTGGCCGATCAGGACGTGACGAAGATCGGCTACTATCGGTTCGCGCGGGGCGCGGTGGCGGGCGTTGCCACGCTGATTTCGCGCACGGGCTACACCGGCGAGGACGGCTTCGAGCTCTACGCGGCCGCCGCCGACACGCCGCGGCTCTGGACGGCGCTGCTCGATGCGGGCCGCGCCGACGGGGTGGCGTCGATCGGCCTGGGCGCCCGCGACACGTTGCGGCTCGAGATGAAGTACGCGCTCTACGGCAACGACATCGACGACACCACCACCCCGCTCGAGGCCGGGCTCGGCTGGGTCGTCAAGCCCGCGAAGGGTGACTTCGTCGGCCGCGACGCGCTCGAGAAGATCCGGGCCGAGGGCGTGCGCCGGCGCCTGATCGGGATCGAGATGGTCGACACGGCCATCGCCCGCCACGGCTATCCGGTGCGGAGGGACGGCCGCGAGGTCGGCATCGTGACGTCGGGCTCGTATGGGCCCTCGGTGGACAAGTACATCGCGATGGCCTACGTCGAGACCGCGCTGGCCGCCGCCGGCACCGCGCTGGCCGTCGAGGTCCGCGGGCAAGCGAAGGCGGCGCGCGTGGTCAAGACGCCCTTCCACCCCTCACGAGTGAAGAGGGCATAGCCCATGGCCAACGTTCCCAAGGACCTCAAGTACACGCGCGAGCACGAGTGGGCCAAGCAGGAAGGTGACAGCGTGCGCGTGGGGATCACCGCCTACGCCCAGGAGCAGCTCGGCGATGTCGTGTTCGTCGAGCTGCCGAAGGTCGGCGCGAAGGTGACGGCCACCAAGAACTTCGGCGTCGTGGAATCGGTGAAGGCGGTCTCCGATCTCTTCGCGCCGATCTCGGGTGAGGTCGTCGAGATCAACGGGGAGCTGTCGCAGAAGCCCGAGACGGTGAACCAGGATCCGTACGGCCGCGGCTGGATGATCGTGGTGAAGCCCTCGAACAAGGGCGAGTGGGACCAGCTCCTGACCGCCCAGCAGTACGAGGACTTCCTGGCGCGGGCGGCCCACTGATGGCATCGCGCTACATCGCGAACACCGCGGACGAGCAGAAGCGGATGCTCGGCGTGATCGGCGCCGGCTCGATCGAGGAGCTGCTGGTCAAGATCCCGGCGAAGGTGCGCCTGGCCCGGCCGCTCGGCCTCGTTCCGGCGATGGCCGAGACCGACCTGATCCGCCACCTGAAGGCGCTCGCGGGAAAGAACGCCGACGCGGACAGCCATGTCTGCTTCATGGGCGCGGGCTCGTACGACCACTACGTGCCGAGCCCGATCAACCATCTGGTCTCGCGGGGGGAGTTCTTCACCGCGTACACGCCGTACCAGCCCGAGGCGAGCCAGGGTACGTTGCGGACGATCTACGAGTACCAGACGATGATCGCCGAGCTGACCGGCATGGACGTCGCGAACGCGTCGATCTACGACGGCGCGTCGTCGCTGGCCGAGGCGGCGCTGATGGCCCACGCGGTCACCGCGCGCAACGAGATCGTGCTGTCGCGTGGGGTGCATCCGCTCTACAAGCGCGTCACCGCCACCTATTGCGAGGGGCCGGGCATCCGCCTGCGCGATGCCGCCGGGCCCGACGGCGTCACCGATCTCGAGGCGGCGAGGAAGGTCGTCGGCGCCAAGACCGCGGCCCTGGTCATCCAGACGCCGAACTTCTACGGATGCCTGGAGGACGTCGCGGCCGCTGCCGAGATTGCACATGGCGCTGGAGCGCTGCTGGTAGTGGTTGCTGACCCAGTAAATCTTGGGGTGCTCGAAGCGCCCGGGAAGCTCGGCGCGGATATCGTTATCGGCGAGGGGCAGGGGCTCGGCGTGCCGCTGAGCTTCGGCGGCCCGAACCTCGGCGTGTTCGCCGCCAAGAAGGAGCTGGTGCGCCGGATGCCCGGGCGGCTCGTCGGCGCCACCGTGGATAGCGACGGCGCGCGCGGCTTCGTGCTGACGCTCCAGACGCGCGAGCAGCACATCCGCCGGGCCAAGGCGACCTCGAACATCTGCACGAACGTGGCGCTCTGCGCGTTGATGGCGACGGTGTACCTCGCCACGCTGGGCCGTCGCGGGCTCGTGCGGGTCGGCGAGCTGTCGACCGCCAAGGCCCACTACGCGGCCGAGCGGCTCACGAAGATCCCGGGCATCTCGCTCCGCTTCGCGGCGCCGTTCTTCAAGGAGTTCGCGCTGAAGCTGGCGAAGCCACCGGAACGCGTGGTCACGCGGCTCGCGAAGCAGGGCTTCCTGGCCGGCGTGCCGCTCAAGAGCTTCGACCGGGCCCTGGCCGACTGCCTGCTGGTCGCGGTGACCGAGAAGCGCACGAAGGCCGAGATCGACGGATTCGCCGCCGCGCTCGAGAAGGCGGTGGCGTGATGGCCCATTCCGCCGCGGCGGCGTATGACAAGCTGATCTTCGAGCTGTCCTCGCCCGGGCGCGTGGCCTGGTCGCTGGCCGACGCCGACGTGCCGGAGGCCGATGCACGCACGCTGCTGCCGGCCAAGCACCTGCGGTCCGAAGCGCCGGCGCTGCCCGAGGTCTCCGAGTTCGATGTCGTCCGCCACTACTCGCGGCTCTCGCGCATGAACTACGCCGTCGACACGCACTTCTACCCGCTCGGCTCGTGCACGATGAAGTACAACCCGAGGATCAACGAGGACATGGCGCGCCTGGCCGGCTTCGCGCGTCTGCACCCACTGGCGGCGGAAGCCGTCGCGCAGGGAGCGCTCCAGCTCATGCACGAGCTGGCGCGGGACCTCGCCGAGATCGCCGGAATGGACGCCGTCTCGCTCCAGCCCGCCGCCGGCGCCCAGGGCGAGTTCGCCGGCGTGCTCATGATCCGCGCGTACCACCGGTCGCGCGGCGAGAAGCGCACGAAGGTGCTGGTGCCCGACTCCGCGCACGGCACGAACCCGGCGTCGACCGCGCTCGCCGGCTACGAAGTCGTCGAGGTGAAGTCGCTGGCGAACGGCGAGGTGGACGTGGACGCGCTCGCCCGCACGCTCGACACCGACGTGGCGGCGTTCATGATCACGGTCCCGAACACGCTCGGGATGTTCGAGCCGCGCATCGTCGAGATCACCGAGCTCTGCCACGCCAAGGGCGTCCAGGTCTACATGGACGGCGCCAACCTCAACGCGATCCTCGGGATTACGCGCCCCGGCGACCTCGGCTTCGACGTGTGCCACTTCAACCTGCACAAGACCTTCACGACCCCGCACGGCGGCGGCGGCCCGGGCGCCGGCCCGGTCGGCGTCAAGGCGCACCTCGAGCCGTTCCTGCCGGTGCCGGTGGTCACGAAGGCCGGCGACGCCTACGCGCTCGACTGGAAGCGGCCCAAGTCCATCGGCAAGCTCCAAGCCTTCTGGGGCAACTTCGGTATGCTCGTGCGCGCCTACACCTATATAAGGACGATGGGACCCGACGGCCTGCGCGCCGTCTCCGACAACGCGATCCTGAACGCGAACTACATCATGAAGCGCCTGGAGAAGGTTTACGACATCGCCGTCCCCGGCCCGTGTATGCACGAGTGTGTATTGTCGGCGCGTCGTCAGAAGAAACTCGGTGTGACTGCCACCGACATCGCGAAGCGCCTCCTGGATCTCGGCTTCTACGCGCCGTCGACCTACTTCCCGCTGATCGTCGAGGAAGCGCTGATGATCGAGCCCACCGAGACGGAGGCCAAGGAAACGCTCGACCAGTTCTGCGACGCGATGATCCAGATCGCGCGGGAGACCGAGACGACCGCCGCCGTGATCCACGACGCGCCCCTGACCACGCCGGTGCGACGCCTCGATCAGACGAAGGCCGCGCGCGAGCCCGATCTGCGCTGGAGCCGGCGGCCGTAGCGCGGACCGAAGCCTGGCGTCGTGCCGCGAGCCCCGCCGATCGGCGCGTTCGGTTCGCCATCTACGCGTGGATCGTCGTTGCGGGAGTCGGATCGCTCGGCGGCCTGGAGTTCCTGGTCACCCCCTGGGTCTACGGACGCGTCAGCCACGGGGGAGAAGCATCGGTGCCGCCCGTGGTGTGGCTCGCCATCGACTTCCTGTTCGTGATCTGGCTCTTCGCTGCCGAGCTGATCGGCGTCGCGTTCGCCGTCTGCACGTGGACAACGTGGCGGGTCGTCGTACGGCGCAGACAGCTTGTCGCCTCGGAAGTCGCGCGTGGGATCGTGATAGGCGGCGCGATCGTCGCGTCGGTGGGCGCCGTCGTTGTCGTGGCATTCATGCTGCCGTCGGCCCTGGGTCTCGTGGTCCGCCCCCTCATGTGCGAAACGACGACATTCGACGAGGCGGTCTCGCCGAATGGTCGATATCGAGCCGCCGTCGCCCAGGTGGACTGCGGCGCCGTGACCGGCTTCAACCGGCAGGTGTTGCTCACACGACGGCCCTTCTGGTGGACGGCGCAGACGATCCTGTACTTCAGGGAAGAGCCGACACTGCGCCTGTCGTGGAGCGGACGGATGCTCACGATCAACGGCGATCGAACACGACGAAGCATGAATCGCCCGCCGCCGGACCCCATCCTCTGGGGCGGAGTGCTGGCTCGCTACTCGGGACCGAAGGAGTAGATCGATCACGTTGATGACTTTGTCTCTCGAGTCGGGAGCTCGCGAGGATCGCCGACGCTCTTCTCGTGCCAACCCGCACGGGAAGTCCCCAACGTACGTCGGTGACTCCCATGGGATTCAGCACTTGATCGGCGCGTACTGGGCGTACGACGATCTGAGGAGAGGCCGGGCGGCCAATCTCTAACAGTTGTTCGACTCGCGACGGAATGGATCAGAGAGACTTGACTCTTCGTGAAGCGCGCGCCCAGTACTTCCGGGCGAACGGCATCGCGGACGACGGTGGCTACGCCCAACAGTGGGTCCGAATCAAGCTCGGGCCCGTCCCGGTCGTGTTCCCCAACACGGCCGGCCGTCGAGCCGCGTTGCTGCCGCACGACCTTCATCACGTCGCCACCGGCTACGACACGACCCTCGTGGGCGAGGCGGAGATCGGGGCGTGGGAGCTCGCGAGCGGGTGCCGTCACTACTACGTGGCGTGGATCCTCAACCTGGGAGCGGTCGTGACCGGCATGTTCCTCTTGCCGCGCCGGGTCGTTCGGGCGTTTCGGCGGGGGCGGCAGTGCACAAATCTCTACCATCTCGGCATCGGCGCGACCTGGCCCGAGGAGACGGTGAGTGGACTGCGGCAGCAACTCGGCTTGGACGTCCCTCATGGGTAGCCTCTGGAGCGTGTGGCCGAGGTTGTACGCGATCAACCTGACGAGCTCGGCGCTGCGGGAACGGCGAAGAGGCAACTACGACGCCGCGATCAGAACGAACGAGGAGATGTCGGTCGACGCCATTGTGAACGCCGCGAACTCCTCGCTGCTCGGTGGCGGCGGCGTGGACGGCGACGAGGCGACTTCGTGCTGCTTCTCCGCCGCTTCAACACCGGCTATGGGGACGGAAAGCTGAGCGTCGTTGCCGGTCACGTCGAGGCCGGCGAAACCGTCACTCAGGCGGCGATCCGCGAGACCCGTGAGGAAGTGGGCACCGCGCTCTCACGCGAGCGGCTTCGGGTGGTCGGCGTGATGCACCGAAAATCGGGGGACGAACGGGTCGACTTCTTCCTGTCGTATCACCTCGGCTCCGAGGCGCCCCGCAACGTCGAGAGCGACAAGTGCTCCGAGCTCGTATGGGCACCCGTGTCGAAGCCGCCGGACGACACGATCCCGTACGTCCGAGCCGGGCTGGAGAACTTCGCCAGAGGCGAATGGTTCCAGGAATTCGGGTGGACACGGGGAGGAGACTGAGCCGTGGACCACTCCATCTATGACAAGCGCGGCTACCCGGTCGTCGATGTCCGAGAAGGCTACGGCGAATGGGTCCGGACGTACGAGCAGACGGTGCTGGACGAGATGGACGTGCGCCTGCTCGAGGCGTTGCGCACGGTCGACTGGGCGGCGCCGCGCCTCGTGCTCGACCTGGCGTGCGGCACCGGACGGATCGGCGCCTGGCTGAAGCGCCGCGGCTCGGCTGCCATCGACGGCGTCGACATCACTCCGGAGATGCTCGAGGTCGGGCGGGGCAAGGACGTCTATCGCGCGCTGCACGTCGCCGACGTCGCGCGCACCGGGCTACCGGCCGAGACGTACGATCTCTGCGTCCAGTCGCTGGCCGACGAGCATCTCGCCGATCTGCGGCCCCTGTACCTCGAAGCGGCGCGGGTCACTCGACGCGGCGGCCTCTTCGTCATCGTGGGCTTTCATCCGCAATTCCTGATGGCCGGCGTCCCGACACACTTCGACCGGGCGCCGGGCGAGCCGGTCACGATTCGCAGCTACGTCCATCTCTTCAGCGACCACGTGAAGGCCGCGCACGCCGCCGGCTGGTCGCTGCGCGAGATGGAGGAAGGTCTGGTCGACGAAGCCTGGCTGCGGAAGAAGCCCAGGTGGGAAGCGTACCGCGGGGTGCCGATCAGCTTCGCAATGGTCTGGCGCGCCGACGGCTAGCCCCCGCCGGCGAGAGGAAAGGGCGGGCGCCGCGGTCCCGTGCGATGCTATGGCCGTGATGGACAGCCCGCGCGCCCGGCCCTGGCGCTTGCTCGTGACCGAGCCCACCGACGGCGCCACGAACATGGCGATCGACGAGGCGCTCTCGCTCGGGCGCCGGACCGACACCTCGCCGCCGACGCTCAGGTTCTTCGCGTGGGATCCGCCGACGGTGTCGCTCGGCTTCGGCCAGCCGCTCGGTGATCACGTCGACCTGAACGCCTGCCGTCGACTCGGCGTCGGGATCGTCAGACGGCCCACCGGCGGGAGCGCCATCTATCACGATGGCCCGGAGCGCGAGCTGACCTACAGCGTCGTGGCCTCGGCCGACGACCTCGGTGGCATTGCGGGACTGCTCGAGACCTACCGCTGGATCGGCCGGGCGCTGCTGGCCGGCTTGCGATCCATGGGCGCACCGGCGGAGATGATCGCCATCGCCGGCGGTGAAGATCCGACGCCCGCCTTCTGCTTCGCCCGCAGCGGGAGCTACGAGATCGAGGTCGCTGGGCGCAAGCTCGTCGGCAGCGCACAGCGCCGGCGGGGCACCACGTTCCTCCAGCATGGCTCGGTGATGCTCGGCGTCGACGAGCTTCGACTGCGCGCGCTCTTCCCCACGACCGCCGACCCGCTCGCGACGATGACGACGCTCGAGGCTGCGCTCGGTCACCGCCCGAAGTTCGACGACGTGGCGACGGCGCTCGCCGCCGCGTTCGAGACGGAGCACGGAATCACGCTGAGGCCCGACGGCCTCACCGCCGACGAGACGGCGCTCGCCGAGCGGCTCGTCCGTGAGAAGTACGCCACCGACACCTGGCTCGTCGGCCCCACGTGACCCGCGAGTATCCCGACTACCCCAGGGTCGGCGTCGGCGCCGTCATCCTGCACGAGGACAAGGTCCTGCTCGTCCGGCGTGGCCAGTCGCCCTCGTTCGGAAAATGGAGCCTGCCCGGCGGCCTGGTCGAGCTCGGCGAGAGCACGCGCGAGGCCATCGCGCGCGAGATCATGGAAGAGTGCGGAATCGGCATCCGCGTCGTCGACGTGGCCGGCGTCCTCGACCGCGTCGTGCACGACGATGCCGGGCGCGTCCGCTATCATTACGTGCTGGTGGACTACCTGGCGTATCCGGAGTCCCTGGACGTCGTCGCGGGCAGCGACGCCGGCGACGCGCAGTGGTTCGACATCGAACGCGTGGCCGTGCTCGATACGACCCAAGGCCTGCTGGACATGATCCGGCGGGGCGAGGCGTTGAGGCGGACCGAAGTGTTGCGAGGAGGAGACAGCGAGTGAAGGTCGACATCAGCACCAAGCGGCTGGAGGACGTCGCCGCCGACGCGCTCGTCGTCGGTCTGTACACCGGAGAGACGCGGCTGCCGGAGCGCCTGGCGCGTCTCGATCGCGCGGCGCAGGGTCAGCTCAAGCGCGTGCTCGACGCCGAGAAGTTCGGGGGCAAGGCGGGGCAGGTCACCCACGCCCACGCCGACGGGCGCCGCATCGTCGTCGCCGGGCTCGGCCCGCGCGCCGAGACCACCGCGGAGACGCTGCGCCGAGCGGCCGCGGCGGCCGTCCGGCGGGCGCGCGACCTCGGCGCCCGCACCGTGGCCGTCGAGGTGCTCGGCGACCGGCTGACGGCGCGGCTGCGCGCCCAGGCGGTGGTGGAAGGCGCGATCCTCGGCACGTACTACTTCGACCGCTACAAGCGCGAGAAGGTGGACAAGACCGTCACCGAGCTCCGCATTGTCGAGCCCGACGCGCGACGCGCGCGCGAGGCGGCCGATGGCGCGCGCCGTGGCGAAGCCTTCGCGCTGGCCACGTCGTTCGCGCGCGACCTCATCAACGCGCCGGCCAACGATCTGCATCCGACCGATCTCGCCCGCGCGGCCACCGAGCTCGCCAACGGCTCGCGACTGAGCGTCAAGGTGTACGAGCGCGCCGAATGCCAGGAGATGGGCATGGGCGCGTTCCTCGGCGTCGCGGCGGGCAGCGAGCAGCCGCCGAAGTTCATCCACGTGACCTACAGCCCGGCCGGCCGGGCCGCCGCCGGTCGCAAGCGGAAGAAAGTCGTGCTCATCGGCAAGGGCATCACGTTCGACTCCGGCGGCCTCGACCTCAAGCCCCCGGACGGCATGCTGCGGATGAAGTACGACATGGCCGGCGCCGCGGCGGTGCTGGGCATCATGCGCGCGCTGCCGACGCTGAAGCCGGCCATCGAGGTGCACGGCTTGATCGCCGCGACCGAGAACATGCCCTCGGGCTCGGCCATCCGTCCGGGCGACGTGCTGCGCGCGATGAACGGCACCACGATCGAGATCGGAAACACCGACGCCGAGGGACGGCTGACGCTCGCCGACGGGCTCTGCTACGCGAACACCCACGTGCAGCCCGACGAGATCATCGACATGGCGACGCTGACCGGCGCCTGCGTCATCGCCCTCGGTCAGCTCTGCTCGGGCCTGCTGGCGAACAACCAGCCGCTGGCGAACCGGATCATGAAGGCCGCCGACGCCGCCGGTGAGCGGCTCTGGCAGCTCCCGCTGATCGACGAGTACCGCGAGAACCTCAAGAGCGAGGTGGCCGACCTCAACAACGTCGGGCCGCGCGGCGGCGGCGCGATCACCGCGGGGCTCTTCTTGAAGGAGTTCGCGGGCAAGACGCCGTGGGCGCACCTGGACATCGCCGGGCCGGCCTTCACCGAGAAGGACCTGCCGCTGGCGCCGAAGGGCGCGACGGGCTACGCCGTCCGGACGCTCCTGACGTACCTCGCGGAGTAACGTGGCCGGCGCGGTCGACCTCCACTCGCACACGACCGCGTCCGACGGCGCGCTGCCGCCTCGTCAGCTCGTGCGGCTGGCGGCGAAGCACGGCGTCCGCGTCCTCGCCGTCACCGACCACGACTCGACGAGCGGGCTTGCGGACGCGATGGACGAGGCGCGCACGCTCCCGCCGCTCGAGATCGTTCCGGGTCTCGAGATCAACTGCGACGTGCCGGGCGCCGAGATCCACGTCCTCGGCTATTGCCTCGACTGGGACGCGGAGTGGTTCCAGGCGTTCCTCGGCGAGCAGCGTGAAGAGCGCCGGCGCCGGGTCCACAGAATGTGCGAGCGTCTCGCCGAGCTCGGGATGCCGATCGATCCCGCCGAGATCTTCTCGCTCGTGCAGGAAGGCTCGGCCGGCCGCCCCCACGTGGCCCAGGCGATGGTGAACCGCGGCTATGTGAAGACCGTCCGCGAGGCGTTCGACCGCTATCTGTCCGCGAAGGGCCCGGCCAACGTTCCGCGCAAGCGGCTGACACCCGTGGAGGCCGTGCGGGTCATCCGGCGCGCGCGTGGCGTGCCGGTGCTCGCGCATCCAGGGCTCGCGAACCGCGACGAGATGATCCCCGAGCTGGTCGAGGCCGGCCTGCTCGGGATCGAGTCCTACTATCCCGAGCACTCGTCGGCTCAGACGATCGCGTATCGCGAGATGTGCCGGCGCCTGGGCCTGGTCGCCACCGGCGGCTCCGACTTCCACGGCCCCCAGATCAGCCGTGCCCACCATCCCGGCTTTCAGGTCGTCCCGGAAAGCGCCTGGCAGGAATTGCGGAGCCGTCTCGAATCTCTCTCGAGCTCATGACCGTTCACGCCCAGATCTTCGGCTTCACCGACTGCCAGGAGACGCGCAAGGCACAGCGCTTCTTCAAGGAGCGCGGCGTCACCGTCCACTTCGTCGACATGAAGGAGCGGCCGGCGGCGCGCGGCGAGCTGCGCCGCTTCGAGGAAACGTTCGGGGCCGCGGCGCTGATCGACCGCGAGGGCGCGCGCTTCAAGGCGCTCGGCCTGCGCGTCGCCGGCGACTCGCCCCAGCGCCTGCTGGAAAAGGCGCTGACGGAGCCGCGGTTGCTCCGGACACCGCTCGTCCGCTGCGGCGGGCGCGTCGCGATCGGCCACGCGCCCGAGGCGTGGCAAATGTGGATCGACGCGGAGAAGCAAGGGACTGCATCGCAGAGCGGCGGCAAGCCGGCATGACGCCGCGCCCGTTCAGCATCCACGTGGACGACGCGGTGCTGACCGATCTGCGCGCCCGGCTCGCGCGCGTGCGCTGGCCGGACGAGCCACCGGACGCCGGCTGGAAGCTCGGCACGAGCCTCGCCTACATGAAGGAGCTGGTCGACTACTGGCGCGCGAGCTACGACTGGCGTCTTCACGAGGCACGGCTGAACCAGCTGCGACAGTTCACCGTGGACCTGGGCGGGATCGACCTCCACTTCATCCACGAGCCCGGCGTCGGTCCGGCGCCCATGCCTCTGCTGCTCTCGCACGGCTGGCCGGGATCGATCGTGGAGTTCGAGCGCCTCATCCCGATGCTGACCGATCCGGCGCGCTTCGGCGGCGACCCGGCCGACGCCTTCACGGTCGTGGCGCCGTCGCTGCCGGGCTACGGCTTCTCGTTTCGCCCGAACCAGCCGCGCTTCGGCGTCGAGGAGATCGCCGATGTCTTCGCGCGTCTCATGGGCGATGTGCTCGGCTATCGCCGCTACGCCGCCCAGGGCGGCGACTGGGGTGCCTTCGTCACCTCGCGGCTCGGGCTCCAGTATCCGGAGCGGCTGGCCGGCATTCACGTGAACCTGCTCGCGGTCCGCCGCGACCCGGCGCTGCCCGACTCGCCGACCGACGAGGAGCGCGCGTACGTCAAGCAGCTCCAGCACTGGCAGCGCGAAGAGACGGGCTATCAGTGGATCCAGGGGACCAAGCCCCAGACGCTCGCCTACGGCCTCAGCGATTCGCCCGTCGGGCTCGCGGCCTGGATCGTGGAGAAGTTCAGGACGTGGAGCGACTGCGATGGCGACGTCGAGCGGCGCTTCTCGAAGGACACGCTACTGACGAACGTGACGCTCTACTGGGTGACCGGCGCGATCAACTCCTCGTTCTGGCCCTACTACGCGCGCTTCCACCGACCGTGGCCCATCCCGGACGGCAAGCGCGTGACCGTTCCGACGGCCTACGCGGCGTTCCCGCGCGAGATCCTGCTACCGCCGCGCGCGTGGGCCGAGCGCACCTACAACATCCAGCGCTGGACCCCGATGCCCGCGGGCGGCCACTTCGCCGCCCTCGAAGAACCCGAAGCCCTCGCCACCGACATCCGCACCTTCTTCCGCCCCCTCCGCTAACCCCCGCTCGCGCGCCCGCGTCAACGCCGGCGCGAGCCAGGCGGTACGCCCGCGACCAGCGCAGGCCGCATCAAGCTCCGAGCCCGTGACAACGACAAGCCCAAGCCTCTGCGCGCGGCCGCGCCGCCGTGCTGCCGTGCCAATCCTGAAGAGCTCACGCAGCTCACGCTTACGAGGGAGAGAGAGCGGAGACGGCGGAGGGCGACGGGTGGTGGGCGGGGTCGCAGCGACCCGTTCCCTCCAAGCGACGACGGACGCACGGCGCCCGGATGGAGCCCAGCCGCAAAGGGGATGCGGACGCGTGCCGCGTGGTCGCGCGACCCCGTCCGCCACCCGTCGCCCTCCGCCGACGCCGAGCGCTATGAACCGATGAGCTTGCGTGCTTTCGCGGCGTTGCCCACGGTGATGACGACGGTAGCTCCCCCGCGCCCCGCGGTCGTCGCGTACGCGGACCTGATGTTGACCCGTCCGCGAGCCAGCTTCTCGACGAGCCGCGCGAGCGCCCCGGGCTTGTTGCGCAAGCGCTTGGCGAACGCGACCTCCTCGACGAACCGCACGCGCGACTTGCGTAGCGCGCGTTTCGCGACGACCGGGTTGCTGACGGTCATCCGGATCTTGCCGCGGCCCGCCGCCTCGGCGGCCGACAGCGAGAGGATGTTGACGCGGGCGTCGGCCAGCGAGCGGCTGATGCCGGCCAGGACGCCGGGTTTGGACTTGAGTGACAGGACGAGCTGAGTGGTCTTGGCCATCGCGCGTCTCCTTCTTTTCCGTCTCAGTGAGCTGCACGCTTCCAGATGTTGCGACAGCGGGTCTCGGTCACCAGCAGGGCCATCGCCAGCGAGCCCGCCGCCAGTGCCAAACATACGCCGAATGCGGCCCGATAGCCCCCTTCTGGATAGATCCGGACCCCGGCCGCCTCGAGGCCAGCGCCAACTCACGTCGAGGATCGTGCCCAGCCGCCGGTACCACGAGCACGACCGCGCGGGCGCCGACCGCCACGATCGTCAGCGCGTGTAAGCGGGGAACACGCGCTGCACGCGGGCCGGGTCATTGATCGCGAGCATGCCGGCCACGAGGCGGCGCGCCGCGCCCCGCACCGCGACGAACGTGATGCGGGCCGTCGCGACGACGGCGCCGTCGATCCGCGCCTCGACGTCGGTGTCCCAGTAGCGCTGGTCGCCGGCGCGCGCCTGCACCGCGGCGCGCGCACCGCGCACCACGACGGGCGAGCCGAACGGCGCGGTTCCGTGGAGCGTCACCCGCAGCTCGGTCGTCATGCCGGACTCGCCGGTCTCGAGCGCGCCGAGCCAGAAGGCGGCCTCGTCGAGCAGTGCGGTCAGCGCGGCGGGTGCCAGCGATCCGTCGGCCCGGCGAAACCCGTCGCGCGGGCGCCACGTCGCCCGCACCGCGTCCTCGTCGAATCCGAGCTCGGCGCGCAGACCGAGCGCGTTGTCGGTGCCGCACGCGAAGCACGCGCGCGAGATCGGCAGTGGCTGCGCCCCGTCACGGTCGGGCGCGCGCGGATGGGGCGGCGCCGCGGAGGCCGGTGCGACGCGGCCGTCGACGAGGATGCCGGTGCCGTCGGCGAGGACGAACGTTTCGGTCGTGTCGGCGCGCGTCCGGGCGATCGTCAACGGCGCGCCGAGGGGAACGCGCCGCCGGTAGACGCCGGACACCTCACGCGCGCCCGCCACGCCGGCGAGTGCGTCGAACACCGCGAGCACGGAGCCGCCGTGGGCGGCGTCGGGAAGTCCCTGAAATACGGGGTCGAGCGTCAGGATCAGGTCGGGGCCGCTCGCCTCGATGGCGCGGCGAAGCATGGCTTCTATCGTGGTCATGCGTATAATTTTCGAGTGTCGCCGCTCATTCTAGCCGACAAGGCTTTCGTGCAGGCGACCATCACCAACTTCTTTTTTTTCCTGAGCCTGAACTGCTTCATCCTCCTGCCGCTCTACGTCGAGAACGCCGGCGGTACCGAGATCGAGATCGGCCTCGTCATGGGGGTTTTCAACGCGGTGGGCATCCTGTGTCAGCCGCTCGTGGGCCCGTGGGTGGACGCGTTCGGCCGGCGGCCCTTCATGCTCGTGGGCGCCGGCCTCGTCGTGGCGGCGGCGGTGCTGGCGACCGCCGCGCCGTCGATTCCGGTGCTCGCCATCGTACGCGGCCTCCAGGGCATCGGCTTCTCGGCCTTCTTCGTGGCGAACTATTCCTACGTTCTCGACCTGACGCCGCCCGAGCGGCGGGGCTGGGCGCTCGGCATCTACGGCGTCGCGGGCCTCGTCGCGACCGCCGTCGCGCCGCTCATCGGTGAAGCGATCGTGCGCAAGCTCGGATTTCGCCCGCTCTTCGGGCTGGCCGCCGCCCTGGCCCTCGTGGCGGCCGGGTTCGTGTGGCGGCTGCCGGGCGGTCGCCCCGGCGGGCCGCCGCCGCTGGCCGGATCGTTCTGGGAGCGCGGCGGCCTCGATGAGCTCCGCCACCGGCACATGGCGGTGACCCTCTTCTTCGGTCTTGGCACCGGCACGATCTTCGTGTTCTTGCCGACGTTCGCCGACAGCCTCGGTGTCGAGACCCTCTCGCTCTTCTACACCGCGTTCGCCGTCGCCGCGATCGGCGTGCGTGTGTTCGGCGGCCGGCTGATCGACACGCACGGCCGGCGCGCGGTGATCGTGCCGTCGATGTTCGTGTATACCGGCGCGACCGCGCTCCTGGCCCTCCTGGGCTTCGTCGTGAGCCGCTCGAGCCTCACGCCAGTCGTTCCGGTTCTGTTCGTGGCCGGGCTCATGGCGGGCGGGGCGCACGGCCTCCTCTATCCAGGGTTGGCGGCGCTGGTGACCGACGCGGCGCCCGAGACGAGGCGCGGCGTGATCGTCGCCATGTTCAGCGCGGTCTTCCTGGTCGGCCAGACGGCGGGATCGTTCGCGTTCGGCTACATCACGCACGCGATCGGCTACGCGTTCATGTGGACCATGCTGGCGTCGCTGTTCCTGGTCGGCACCGCGCTCAGCATGTCGCTCACCGAGCGTCGCGCCACCTGACCGGGGGCGCTATACTGACTCCACGTTTTGAGACAGGAGCCGGCATGAATACGAACGTCCGTCTCGGCGCGGTGGCGCTGTTGATGCTCGCGATGCTCGGCGTTCCCGGCCGGGCGCACCTGGCCCCCGACCGGCCCGACGTCGCGCCACCGAAGCCGACGGGCGCGCAAGAGGTGGACGTGGTGGCGGTCATGATCGATCAGAACACGCAGCAGCCGAGCGTCGTGCTTCAGGGCAAGCGCGACCGGCGCTCGGTCATCCTCGCCATCGGGCTCGCGGAGGCGACCGGGATCGCCGTCCCGCTGCAGGGCGTGACCCCGCCGCGGCCGCTCACCCACGATCTGTTCCTGACGCTCTTCGGCCGGCTCAAGGTGACGCTCACGCGTGTGGTGATCACCGATCTGCGCGACGACATCTTCTACGCGATCGTCTACCTCAACACCGGCGGGCCCGACTTTCAGCTCGACGCGCGCCCCTCCGACGCCATCGCGCTCGCGATCCGCGCGAAGGCGCCGGTGCTGGTGGAGGAGCGCGTGTTCGACAAGGCCGGCGGCGCCGCGCCGCCGCGCCGCCCGTCGATCTGATCGTCATGGCGACGCCCGAGCGAACCGATCAAGAGTGGGCGCGCGAGCGGCGCCTCGAGGACGTCTTCGCCAAGCTCGGCGAGAAGTTCGGCGACCTCACCGGGCGGGTCGAGACGAAGATCCGGACGACCGTCACCTTCGACGACGTCGGCGGGCTGGGCGACGCGAAGGCCGGTCTCAAGGGCTACGCCCTCGCGCTGACCAATCCGGGTCTCTACGAGCAGTGGGGGATCGAGCCGCCGAAGGGCGTGCTCCTGTACGGCCCGCCGGGCACCGGCAAGACGAAGCTCGCGCAGGCGCTCGCCACCGCGTGCGAGGCGATCTTCTATCACCTCAAGCTGATGAACCTGACCTCGAAGTTCGGCGCCAACACCGGCGACCTGCTCCAGGAGATCCTCCGGGTCGCGATGGCCGAGGGACCGGCGGTGCTCTACCTCGACGAGGCCGAGGCGCTCTCGCTCGAGCACCTGTTGCCGCCGCCGCAGGCCCGGGAGGCGAGCGCCCGGCTGGTGGCGGCGCTGTGCGAGAAGCTCGACGCGATGCAGACGGCCGCGCGCGTCCTGGTGGTGGCGTCGACCACGCGCACCGACGCCCTCGACCCCGCGCTGGTCGCGCCGGGGCGGCTGGACCGGCTGATCGAAATCGCGCTCCCCCAGGCCGACGACCAGCGGGAGATCCTGGAGCTCGTCCGCGCCCGGACGGAGCGCAAGGCCGGGCGCTCGCTCTTCGAGAAGATCGACTACGACAAGATCCTGCCGGTCATGGGTGGGATGAGCGGCGCCGACATCTCGGTGATCGTTCGGCGCGCCCTCGAGACCAAGGTGCGTCGCGCCGCCGAGCACAAGGACACCTCGCCGGTGTCCACGGTCGACCTGCTCGACGCGATCGACGCGTACAAGGGCGTGCGCGGGGTCGTGGAGAAGATCCGCTACGGCCAGTATCTGTAGATGAAAGCGGCCAGCGCCTTTCGGCCAACCCATGTATAATTCGTGACCGCCGCCGTATGATCGAAGTCGAACGACTCACCAAGCATTACGGACCCGTCGCCGCCATTCGCGACGTGTCGTTCAACGTCGCGCCGGGCCAGATCGTGGGCTTCCTCGGCCCCAACGGCGCCGGCAAGTCCACCACCATGCGCATTCTCGCGTGCTTCATGCCGGCCTCGAGCGGCCGGGCACGGGTCGCCGGCCACGACGTGCTGAACGAGTCCATGGAGGTGCGCCGGCGCATCGGCTACCTGCCGGAGAACGTGCCGCTCTACACCGACATGCGCGTGGCGCCGTACCTCGACTTCGTCGCCGAGGTGAAGGGCGTGCCGCGGAGCGACCGGAAGCGACGCGTCGCCGACGTGATGGACCGCTGCATGGTCGCCGACGTGCAGAACCGGCTCATCGGCAAGCTCTCGAAGGGCTACCGGCAGCGGGTGGGGCTGGCGCAGGCGATCGTGAGCGACCCGGAGGTGCTGATCCTCGACGAGCCCACCATCGGGCTCGACCCGAAGCAGATCACCGAGATCCGCTCGCTGATCAAGTCGCTGGCCGGCCAGCACACGGTGATCCTGTCGACGCACATCCTGCCGGAAGTCTCGATGGTCTGCAGTGGCGTGATCATCATCAACAACGGCTCGATCGTCGCCCAGGGGCCGATCGACACGCTCGTCGAGCAGTTCTTTCCGACGGCGCGGGTCGAAGTCGAGATCGTCGGCCCGGCGCCCGCCGTCCGCGAGCGGATCCGGGCCATCGCCGGCGTCCTGTCGGTGCAGGACGTGGCCGGCGCCAACGGCGCCGGCCGGTTCGTGGTCGAGGCGGCGCGCGACCGTGACGTGCGGTCCGAGATCTTCCGGATGGCCGCGCAGCAGCGGTGGGAGCTGCTGGAGCTCAAGCGGGTGGGGATGACGCTCGAGGAAGTCTTCATCCGGATCGTCGCGGGTGAGGAATCCGAGGAGGCGCCGCGGTCGTGAGAGTGTGGCCGATCTTCAAGAAGGAGATGCGCCTCTACTTCACGTCGCCGGTGGCGTGGGTGGTGTTCACGATGTTCCTGCTGATCGGGGGGTACTTCTTCTATTCGATCTTCGCCTTCTACACGCTGGCCTCGATGCAGTCGGCGATGAACCCGGCGATGGGGCGCGACCTGAACGTCAGCGACAGCGTCATGCGCCCGCTCTTCTCGAACATCAGCGTGATTTTGTTGTTGCTGATGCCGCTGGTGACGATGCGGCTCTTCGCCGAGGAACGGCGCTCGGGGACGATCGAGCTGCTGCTGACGTACCCGGTGCGCGACGGAGCGGTGCTGGCCGGCAAGTACCTGGCGGCATTCGCGCTCTACGCGATCATGATCGCGCTCACCCTGCTCTACCCGGGGATCGTCGTCTATTTCGCCCGGCTGGAGTGGGGGCCAGTGCTCACCGGGTATCTCGGGCTCCTGCTCATGGGCGGGATGTTCATCGCCGTCGGCGTGTGCGCGTCGTCGCTGACCGAGAACCAGATCGTCGCCGCGATCACCACGTTCGGCGTGCTCCTGCTCCTCTGGGTGCTCGGCTGGAGCGCGGACTACGCCGGGGGCACCGCCGGACGGGTGCTCCAGCACCTCTCGCTCCTCGAGCACAACGACAGCTTCGCGAAGGGCGTCCTCGACACCAAGGACATCATCTACTACGCCAACTTCATCGTGCTCGCGCTGTTCCTGACGCTCCGCTCGCTCGAGGCCCGCCGGTGGAACGGATGATCAGGCGGCTCGCCGACTGGGGCGGCTACGTCGGGCTCGTCGTGCTGGCGGCCGCGGCGACCCTGCCCTTCGTGCGCCCCGAGTTGTACCGGCTCCGGTGGGCGCTCGCGATCGCGGGTGTGCTGCTGGTCCTGGCCTCCCTGGTCGCGCGGATCGAGGACTTCCGCGGCTTCGTCGGGCGCCGCACCGTGCGCTACGGGGTGAACACGGCCGTCGCGCTCCTGCTCGTGCTCGGCGCCACCGTCGTCGTGCAGGCGCTGTCGTCCCGCCACAGCACGCGCTGGGACCTCACCGAGAACAAGCGCTTCAGCCTCTCGCCGCAGACCATCCAGCTGCTCGGCGGGCTCAAGACCGACGTGAGCGCGGTCGCCTTCTTTCGGAGCGACCAGCCCGGCAAGCGCGTGGCCGAGGATCTGCTGAAGCAGTACGCGCGCTACTCGAACGGCAAGCTCACGTGGCGCAGCGTCGATCCCGATCGCGAGCCCGGCCTGGCTCGCCGCTACGGCATCGAGTCGTACGGGACGATCGTGCTCGAGACCAAGGCGAAATCGGAGAAGGTGCTCGATCCCGAAGAAGAGAAGCTCACCAACGGCCTCGTCAAGGTCACGCGCGAGGGTAAGCGCACCGTCTACGTCATCCAGGGCCACGGCGAGTCCGATCTGGCCAGCAGCGAGCGGCCGGGGTTCACCGAGGCGAAGTCGGCGATGGAGAAATCCAACTACGAGGTCAAGCCGCTCGTGCTCGCCCGCGAGGGCAAGATCCCGGACGACGCGACGGTCGTGATCCTCCCGGGCCCGCGGACGGATTTGTTGACGCCGGAGCTCGCGGCCCTCGACACCTACGTGGGCCGCGGCGGCAAAGTGTTCGCGATGGTGAATCCGTTCCAGAACGAGGGGTTCAAGAAGCATCTCCTCAAGTACGGGCTCCAGCTCGACGACGACCTGGTGGTCGAGCAGAACCCGATCGGGCAGGTGTTCGGCATCGGACCCGAGGTGCCGATCGTGCAACAGTACGAGTCGCATCCGATCACGCGCGACATGGGCGGGATCATGACGCTGTTCCCGCTCACCCGCTCGATCACCGCGGTCAAGACGCCGCCCCCGGGCGTCAACGTCCAGATGCTGGCGCGCACGAGCCCGGGGAGCTGGGGCGAGACCAACCGCGCGGACCTCAACCGTGGCGTGGCGCAGCCCGATCCTCAAGATCCGAAGGGGCCGCTGGCCGTCGCGGCGGTCGCGACGCTGGCGAAGGCGCGCATCGTGGTCTACGGCACGTCCAATCTCGCCGCCAACCAGTTCCTGAACATCCAGGGCAATCGCGACTTCTTCCTCAACACCGTGAGCTGGCTCGCCGAGGAAGAAGACCAGATCTCGATCCGCGCCAAGGACACGAAGCAGACCCCCGTCTTCATGAGCGGAAACCAGGCCCAGGCCGTCTTCCTTCTGCCGGTGGTGGTCCTGCCCGGACTCGTGCTCGTCGGCGGAATCGTCGCCGTCATCCGCCGCCGCGCGGCGAACTAGCCCTCGAGCAATGCGCTGGCAGACGACCGCGGTCCTGGCCGTCGTCCTCATCGCGCTCGGCGTCTTCTACTACGTCTTCGAAATCCGCATGGGCCCCGAGCGCGAGAAGACCGAAGGCCGCAAGGGGCGCGTCTTCACCGCGGAGACCGCGGACGTCACCGACGTCGAGATCAAGCGGCCGGACGCGACCGTCAAGGCCAAGCGCGAGGGCGACGGCTGGCAGCTCCTCGAGCCCGTGCAGGCGCGCGGCGACCGTACTCCGGTCGAGGAGACCGTGAACTCGGTCGTCACCGCGCGCATGGACCGGGAGATCGAGGCAAACCCGAAAGCGCCCGGCGATTTCGGCCTCGACAAGCCGGCCGCCGAGGTCACGCTGCGGCTGAAGGACGGTAAGCAGATCGGGCTCGCGCTCGGCGCCAAGAGCCCCACCGGCGTGTGGGTGTACGCGCGCGAGGCGGGCAAGCCCGCCGTGTTCGTCGTGGGCGAGTCCATCCTGCGCGACGCGACCCGGCCGTTCGCCGAGTTCCGGGACAAGACCGTGCTGGCGTTCGACCAGAAGGACGTCACCGCGGTGGAGGTCGTCGCGCGCGACGACACGCTGAATCTCCAGCAGGCCGACGGGCGGTGGAAGCTCACCCGGCCGCGCGCGCTGCCGGCCGATGGCGACACCGTGCGCGATTTTCTCGAGAAGCTCCGCTCGGCCCGCGTCAAGGAGTTCGTGGCGGAGTCGCCGCGCTCGCTGCAGCCGTATGGGCTCGACAAGCCCTTGCGGGTCGCGATCCACACCGGCCGCGACAAGGACCGCGCGACGAAGTCGCTCCTGTTCGGCAATGTGGACGCGGCCAAGAAGGGCGTCTACGCGATGCGGGCCGGCGAGTCCGGCGTGGTCCTGATCCCCGAGGAAACGTGGACGGCGGTGCCGAAGAACGCCGCGGTGCTCCGGAGCAAGGTCGTGGTCGACGTCGATCGCGACAAGGTCTCCCAAGTGGAGCTGAGGGGGCCGAAGGGCGCCGTCACGCTGGCGCGCGAGAACGAGCGCTGGAAGATCGTCGCGCCGGAAGCGCTGCCGGCCGACCAGGTCGAGGCCGGCGCCGTGCTGTTCAAGCTGCGCGAGCTGCGGGCCCAGGCGTTCCTCACCGAGGACGCCTCCGGCATCGCGCGCTACCTCGCGAAGCCGACCGTGCGGGTGAGCGTGACGGAGCAGGGCGCGCCGGCGCCGCGGATACTCCTGCTCGCCCCTTCCCCCGAGCGCCGTGGCGGCGCGCCGACCGCGTACGCCGCCGTCGCGGGTCAGGGCCCGGTGGTGCTCGTCGACGGCAAGGCGCTCGACGACCTCGCGCGGTCGCTCGACGACCTGCGGGATCGCACGCTCTTGCCCGGGCTCGATCCGAAGGAGATCAAGCGCGTGCGGCTACGCGCCGGGGGCCAGACGCTCGTGGTCGAGCGCAGCGGTGAGCTCGACTGGAAGCTGGTGGAGGGCGGCAAGGGCTCGGCGAAAGCGGCGACGGTCGACAACCTGCTCTACGCGCTGCGCGCGCTGAAGTGGAAGACGGTCGCGGCGCCCGGCGGCGAGGAGCCCGCCAAATACGGGCTCGATGCCCCGGCGCTCGAGGTGACGCTGCTGAAGGCCGACGGCGGCGAGCTCGCGGCGGTCCTGATCGGCGGCAAGCGCGAAGGTGACGTCGCGTGGGTGAAGCTGAAGGCCGCGCCGGCGATCTACGCCGTGGACGGCAAGGTGCTCGGCGACCTGCCGAAGGTGCCCGACGACTTCAAGGGCTGATCAGCGGCTAGTCTACCCGACGGCGGCGGCGCGCGTCCGGATACGCGCGCGCACCCGATCGATCAACGGCTGGAGATGGGACGCGTAGAACGCCTCGCCGAACCGCGCGTCCCACATCGCACCGTGACTGTCGCGCGAGCACCGGGCGCAGAGCTCGAGCACCCGCGCGCGGGTGAGCCGCTCGATCTGGAGATGGGGCGCCCGTGGCGCGCGGGCCTCGAACCCATCCCAGTCGGCCAACCGGTAGTACGAATCGTTTTCGTAGACGAAGATGATTAGGGGAAAACGCGCCCGCTCGGCGAGTTGCGCGATCTCAGCGGTCCGGGCCATCGCGACCTCGGTCGAGTGTGGCAGTTGGCCGTGGCAGGTCGGCGCGAAGACGACCACGCCGCCCACGCTGGGATAGGTGAACGCCGCCGCCTGCAGCGATCCCCACCCGCCGCAGCTCTGGCCCACCAGGATGATGTTCTCGAGCGGCACCCCGTCGCGCCGCCGGAACTGCTCGATGGCCGCTTCGATGTAGGCGCCGTGCTGCGTGCGCCCGAGGCGGGAGGTGTTGCGCACCTGTGAGAACAGCACGACGTCGGGGTTCCGCTCGAGTGCCTGCTGGAGGATCGGCGGAACCAGCGCTTCGTAGGAGCCGGCCCGCTCCCGCGAGAAGCCGTGGTTGTAGATCAGCACGATGGTCCGCGTCGGGTCCGCGCGGTCGGCCACCGAGGATCCCGCGAACCGTCCCTCGACCGGGAACGCGCACGACGTGGCGACCAGCGCGAGTGCCGCGAGCAGCGCCGGGCGGGCGAGAGGCGCGCGCATGCGCCCTCATTCTAGCGTGGTCGTTAGGGGTGGGGTAGGATGGGGGCGTGCCGGGCGAGGGAATCTACCTCGAGCAGATGGAGCTGGGGCCGATGCAGAACTTCGTCTATCTCATCGGCGACCCGGTGGCGCGCGAGTGCGTCGTCGTCGACCCGGCGTGGGAGATCGACACGATCGTCGACGCGGCCCAGTCCCGAGGCATGACCATCACCGGCGCGCTCGTCACGCACACCCACCAGGACCACGTGGGCGGCAGCCTCGAGTCGTGGGGCATGCCGGGCCGTATCCCCGGCGTCGAGGACCTGCTCGAGCGCGTGAAGGCCAAGGTGTACGTGCACACGGCCGAGCGCGAGTTCCTCAAGGGCTTCGGCTCCGATCTCGTGAAGGTCGACAACCACGACACGTTGAAGATCGGGCGGCTCACGCTGACGTTCATGCACACGCCCGGGCACACGCCGGGCTCGCAATGCTTCCTGATCGACGGGCGGCTCGTGTCGGGCGATACGCTGTTCATCGGCTCGTGCGGCCGGACGGATCTCCCCGGCAGCGATCCGGCCGAGATGTACTATTCGCTCACGCAGCGGCTGGCCGCGTTGCCCGAGTCGACGATCCTGCTCCCCGGCCACAACTACGGCGGCCCGTCGTCGACGCTCGGCGACGAGAAGCGCGGCAACCCGTTCATGCGCTACCCGTCCCTCTCCGACTTCCTGCGCGTGATGGGCGGCGGGAGGATCTCGTCCCCGTAGTCGCGCACGCCGCGTAGCGGGCGCGGACCTCGCGCACGAACGCGAATCTCGCCCGCGCGCCGGCGTCGAACGGCAGCGGAATCTTCGGTCCCCACACCGTCCCCATCTTCGCGTCCGCCCAGCGATCGTCCCCCCGCACGTGGAAATGCCGGAAGGGCAGGCGGCGAACGTAGAAAATGCCGGGGCGCCTTTCCTGGATCTCGGGAAGCGCGCGGATCGCGGCCAGCACGTCGGCGATGCCGCGAAGATGCGCTGACGCGGCGTGAGCCATCCCCTCGGCCCTCGTCACCTGACCGCGTTCTCGCCACCGTCGACCGCCAGCGTCTGGCCGGTGATGTAGCGCGGGCAGGTGGCGAAGAAAACGACCGCCGCCGTCACGTCGGCGACGCTCTCCTCACGACCGCGGGTGAGCTTCATCCAGCGCGCCCGGGGAAACGAGGCCGGACGCAGGACCGTGCCCGGGGCGACGCAGTTCACGGCGATGCCGCGGGATCGAAGCGCCGCCGCCAGGCCCCGCGTCAGGGTCTCGATCCCGCCCTTCGAGAGCGCGTAGGGGATGTAGTCCGGGCGCGCGCGGCCCGCCGCGCCGTCGCCGATGTTGATGATGTGGCCGCCGCGCCGCCACATCACGCGGGCGGCGGCCTGGCTGCAGAAGAACGCGCCGCGGAGATTGAGATCCAGCAGACGGTCGTACTGCGCCGGCGTCGTGGCCGTGAACGGCGTGCGCTCGTAGAGGGCGGCGCTGTTGACGAGGACGTCGAGTCCGCCCAGGACCCGCGTGGCCTCGCCGACCAGCCGGCGCGCGGACGCCGCGTCGGCGAGATCGCCGTGGACGGCGGCGGCGCGGGCGCCCGCGGCGCGCAGCTCGGCGACGGCGCGCCGGGCCGCGCGGCCCGAGCGATGGTACCCGATCGCCACGTCCATCCCGGCGCGCGCCAACGCCATGGCGATCGCGCGTCCCACGCGGATCGCTCCGCCGGTCACGAGCGCCCGCTCCCGTTCTCTGCCGTCGCCGGTCGCGCGGGATGCTATTCTCGAATTACGCATGGTTACCGGGCTCAAGAACTGGCTCAAGTCCCGCTTCATCGCGGGTTTCTTCTTCACGGTTCCGGTCTTCCTCACCGCGTGGCTCCTGTGGATTTTCTGGAGCCGCATCGACGACGTTTTCGCTCCCATGTACGAGAAGATCCTCGGCCGCCCCGTGCCGGGTCTGGGCTTCCTGACCGCGGTCGGCATCATTCTGATGATGGGGACGATCGCCCGCAACGTCGTCGGCCGTCGCGTGCTGGCCTGGGGCGACATGATCTTGCTGCGGATACCGATCTACCGGCGCCTCTATCCCTCCATCAAGATGCTGATCGACTCCTTCTCGCCCGAGCGACGCAGCTCCTTCGGAGCCGTCGTGCTCGTCGAGCATCCTCGCCAGGGCGAGTACGCCTTCGGCTTCGTCACGAGCCAGGTCCTGATCGATACCCCGCACGGCAAGCGCGAGATGGCGACGGTGTTCATCCCCACGAACAACCTCTATCTCGGCGACGTCGTGATCGTCTCGCGCGACGACGTGATCCAGACGGGTCTCGCCGTCGAAGAAGGGGTGCGCATCATCCTGTCGGCGGGCAACGCCACGCCCCGACAGCTCCCGAGAGTCTAGCCCGCTCCCCGTGCCGGCAAGCGGCGGCGCGCCCACTCGGCGACCGCCTGGCCCAGCGGAAAGAGCTTGCCGAAGAAGAAGTGGTCCGCGCCCTCGATGGAGACGGTCTCGACCCACGGGAACCGCGCCTCGAGCTTCCGGAACTCATCGGCTGGGCAATACGTGTCCGCCGTGCCGGCGACCATGAGCGTCGGTATACGCCGGCCGTCGAGGCAGCCGAAGTCGTACATCGTGAGTGGGGGCGCGATCAAGGCCACGCCCGAGACCCGCGCGTCGCGGCCGGCGACGAGCGCGGCAACGCGCGCGCCGAACGAGTAGCCCGCGATCGCGAGCGGCTGGTCGCCCACCGTCTTCGCGAGGACGTCGAGGGCCGCGACTGCGTCGTCTTGCTCGCCGACGCCGTTCGCGTGGCTCCCGGTCGAGCCGCCGACGCTCCGGAAATTGAAGCGCAGGGTGGCGAGACCAAGCTCCCCGCACACTTCCTGGACGCGTACGACGACGGGGTTGTCCATGTCGCCGCCATACAGCGGATGGGGGTGACAGACGACGATACCGCCACCTGGAGAGGCCGGTACGGCGAGTCGGGCCTCGAGGATCAGTTGCTGGCGCACGTCGATGACCACGGACTGTTCGGATATCATGCCGCCATGAGAATACGGGCAGGGGGCGGGGCCGTCCAATCAACGTGTTGACTTGCCTATTCGTCCGTCGCCGGATCGGTGCCTATCTCGATGGGGCTCTCGACGAGAGTGCCGCGGGGTCGACCGCCCGACACCTGGGTGGATGCGCGTCCTGTCAGCGTGAGGCCGAGGAGCTTCGGCGGCTGCGCGCCCTGCTGCAGCGGAGCCTGTCCCCGAGCGCGCGCGTGGCCGAGCCGGAGTGGAGCGGCTTCTGGCCGGCGATCGTCCGCGGTGTCGAAAACGCGCGTCTACGCGCGCCCGCGCCGGTCGCGCGCCCGGAGCGCTGGTGGCGACCCCGGTGGGCGCTCGGCGGCGCCGTGGCCGCCGGCGTGATCGTGTCGCTGACGCTCTGGCAGACGGTGTTCACGCCGTTCGTGCCCGACGGTCCGGTCGTCGTCAGCTCCGCCCATACCGAGGATCCGCGTGGGACCGTCATGATCTATTCGACTCACGAAAAGGATGTGACGGTCGTCTGGGTCCTCGGCTTAGACGATTAGTTAGATTGAGGGGCCTCGACGGGCCCCCAATTCCCCCCACGGCGCTCGGAAGCGCTTAGCGGCCGCGGAGTGAGGCGAGGCGCTCGCGGGCCAGCGAGGTCTCTTCGGCGCGCGGGAAATTGTCCACGAGATACTGCAGGCGAGCCTGAGCGAGCGCGGGCTGCTTGAGGTCGATCAGCGCGAGCGCTTCTTTGTAGAGCGCGGTCGGGACCTTGTCGGCCCGCGGGTAGTTCGCGAGCACCTTCTTGAATTCCTGTACGGCCAGCTCCAGGGACTCCGAGGCCTTGTCGCCCTGGGAGGCGTCGGTGAACCCCCGCGCGACCGAGAGATACGCCTCGCCGATCCAGTACTGAGCGCTGCCGGCCAGCTCGTGATCCGGGTAGCGACGCAGGAACTCGCGGAACCCCGCGATCGCCAGCGAGTAACTTCCTTTGCTGAAGTCGATGTACGACGCCTGGTAGATGTCCTGAGGCTGGAGCGAGCCTGTCGTCGGTCGAGACGGCGGAACCGCCGGCGGAACTGGCGCGGCGATCATCGGCGGGGTGCTCGAAGGCGTTTGCGACGATGGCCCGGGACCCGGCGTCACCGTGCCCGGAGCCCGCGGCGCGGTGGCGGGCGGAGTGATCGTACGCATCTGGCGGCCCACCGTGTCCAGGCGCGCGCCCAGCTCCTCCATTCGGGCCGAGAGCGTCGTCAGCGTATCGGTGAGGCTGTCGACTTGCTTCGTGAGCGCCGCGACCTGACGCTCGTTCGCTCCGGTTTGATCGCGGACGCGTCGCTCGATCTGCGTGGACAGCGATTCGACCTCGGACTTGGCGCGTTGCGCGGCCTGCTGCGCGGCCGCCATGTCCTGGCGGATCTGGAAGACGTCCTGCTGCGTCGCGAGGCCGGTGGCCTCGTGCATTTCAGCGCAACCGGCCAGCGACAGGACGGCGCCGAGGAGGAGGAGGACGGCCGCCGACAGGACCTCACGCACGCTTAGCGAGGCTTGACGAGGAAGTGGCCGCGCCGATTCTTGCTCCAGCACGACTCGTTCTTTTCGTTGCAAATCGGGCGCTCCTCGCCGTAGCTGATGATGGTGATGCGGTTCGCCTGGACACCCTGAGAGACGAGGTAGTTCATCGTCGCCTTGGCGCGGCGCTCGCCCAGCGCCAGGTTGTACTCGTTGGTGCCGCGCTCGTCGCAGTGACCCTCGATCAACACGAGGTTGTCGGCGTTCGTCTTCAGCCAGGTCGCGTTGGCGTCGAGGGTCTTCGCGTCTTCGGGCCTGATGTCGTACTTGTCGAAGTCGAAGAAGACGTCCCGGAGGGCCGCGATCGACGTGAACTCCTTCGGTGACGGCCGCGCCGCCGGCGCGGCCGGCGCCGTCGGCGTGGGCGCCGGCGCGCTCGGCGCTGCCGGTGCCGCGGGCTCGGGTGTCGATGGCGTACCAACCGGAGGCGCGGCGGGGGCCGGCGCCGACGTTGCGGCCGTCGTTGCGGGTCGCTTCGCGCAACCGGTCAACATCAACGCCAGCAGCAACGACATCACCATGAGGTGCCCAGCGCGAATCACCATGACGCCTCCTTTGGCCTCACCCGGGGAAGTCCCGCTCGCAGGCCCCAATCGTATCACGGCAGTCGCGGCGACCAGGTAGGACTTGTCGCGTCGTTGACACCCAGCGGTATCTGCGTCAGCGCCGAGCCGTCGAGGAGCATGAAGTAGAGCTGCCAGCGCCCGGTCCGGTTCGACTGGAACGCGAGGTGACGGCCGTCGGGCGCCCACGCGGCACCCTGGTTGTCGCCCGGGCCGGCCGTGATCGGACGCGGATTGGCGCCGCTCGCGTCGATAGCCCAGAGATCGTGCGTGCCCTGACGCTGCGTGTACAGGATGATGTTGCCCTTCGGCGACCAGCGCGGCTGCGTGTGGAATCCCCCCGACGTGAGCTGGCGCACGTTGGTACCGTCGGCGTCCATCACGTGAATGCGGGGCTGCCCCGCGCGGTCCGAGACGAAGGCGATCTGTCGGCCAGTCGGCGACCACACCGGCTCGGTGTCGATCGCCGCGTGTCGGGTGAGGCGCTCCAGCTTGCCGGTGGCGACGGTGAGCACGTAGATCTCCGGGTTGCCGTGCAGCGAGAGCGTCAGCGCGAGAAAGCGTCCGTCGGGGCTCCAGGCCGGGGACGAGTTGATGCCCGAGAAGGCGGCGAGCGTCTGCACGGGGCGCTGTGGCTCGAACGGAAACATGCGGAACAGGTCGGGATAGCCGTTCATGAACGAGGTGAACGCGATCGAGCGCGCATCCGGACTCCACACCGGCATGAGATTGATCGAGCCGTTGCGGGTCGCCGGCGCCGCGCCGGCGCCGTCGTAGTCGGCGACGAGGATCTCCCTCGCTCCCGGCCGGCCCACCACGTACGCGATCTTCGTGTCCGCCACGCCGGGCTCGCCGGTGAACTGGAGCACGACTTCGTCGGAGATCCGGTGCGCCAAGCGCCGCGCCTGGGGCCCCCCCGCGTCGAACTTCTTCGACGCGATCAGTGCGTGGTTCGGCGACGTGAGGTCGTAGAGGCGCATCTCCGCCTCGAGGCGCTCGCCGCGGAGGGCGAGCAGCCCGTGCACGGCCGCGTGCGCGCCGGCCGCGGCGAACTCGCTCCAGCGTCGCCGCAGCTCCTCCGAGTTGTTCGCCGGGACGGGCTCGCCGCCGGCCACGACGCTGAAGAGCCCGGACACCGTGAGGTCGTTGCCGGTGACTCCCGCCAGCATCTTCGCGTGACCGCTGGCATCGGTGCCCGAGACGACCGTGAAGGTGGGAATCGCGATGTTGAGCTTCTTGCTCCCGCCGCCGGTGACGTTGATGTAGACGTCGACGCCCTGCGCTGGCGCGGAGGGCGTCGCCCACGGCGCGAGCGACGCGATGACGACGAGCCCGACCAGAACAGCTGCGAAGACCGTTCGTCTCACCGAGCTATCCCCCTGTTGGATCGAAGACGAACTGCAAGCCGATCCTCAACGCCGACTTCTTGTACTCGCCGGGAAGCGGCGGGAACGGAGCCGCCTCGTTGATGGCTCTGAGGGCGGCCTGGTCGTAGTAGCCGTTGCCCGAGCTCTTGTCGATCGCGACCCCGTTGAGTCGACCGTCGCGGCCGATCTCGAACACCACCGACGGCTGCTGACCCGGGATCGCGCGTCCGTTCCATCGCTCCTGGATCTTCTGATGGACCTGCCGGATG
>Ga0209376_1000515_pt1 | contig 42481 bp, 45 predicted proteins | sample GraSoiAngelo_134_FD_185891 | JGI IMG/M metagenome (GOLD analysis project Ga0209376, IMG submission 185891) | Grasslands soil microbial communities from the Angelo Coastal Reserve, California, USA - 14_0929_05_30cm (SPAdes) (version 2) | ecosystem: Environmental > Terrestrial > Soil > Grasslands ...
ACTGATCCTTTGCAGTGGCAGGAATTGTCGATCTTCAAGTTTAAACCGGAACAAATTCATCGCCTGAGCGTCATGACAGACAAAGAGTTGTCGCTGGAGCGCGGCGAAAATAACCAATGGCGCTGGCTGAAAGGAAGTGGCGACATCAATCAAACTAACGTGCAATCGTTGCTCAACACATTGTCGAACTTGCACGCGGTGCGCTGGCTCGAAGCAACGCCACCTCAACACGGTTTCGAAAAACCGCAACTCGTGGTCACATTCACAACGTTACCCGACGACGAAGCTTCGCACAAAGTGACGATAGGTTCTGGGACTAGTGACGGCACGTGGTTCGCACGCGTGGACGAGCGGGAAGGCGCCTTCGTGCTGAGCAATCCGGATTTGAACACGCTAAAACTGCCGCTGGTTAGCCAACCCATGCGGTCGCCAAGTCCATCGCCGAGCGCAACCGCATCGCCCGCCGCGAAGCCATAATCCTATAGCGACCGCCTTGTCGACGGCGCAATGCGGGGCCTGGCTAAGAACGGCAGCGCCGCGCGTTGCGCAAGGACGCGGCTATAGGCCAAGTCGGTCGGACCTTGCTGGCGCGTGGAACGAAAGGCAATAAGTCCGATGCTCCAGAGGGAGCGTACCTACCTGGAACAAATTTTCTCCGCGGTATAAATTGTGACGATGCCGCCAGTGAGCAGTTCGCATGTTGCACGCGTGAATCCATTCGCTGCCATCAGCCGGGACATCGCATTGCCGCTCGGAAATTCTTCAATCGAGTCGCCAAGATAATCGTAAGCGCTTTTCTTCTTTGTTAGAAAGGAGCCGAATAATGGCAAGCAGCGATGCAAATAGAAACGATAGATCGCGCGCAAGATCGAGATCGTCGGCAGTGAGAACTCGAGGACGAGCAAGTGCCCATCCGCGTTAAGCACGCGCGACATCTCACGAAGCGCCTCTCCCCAATCTTCCATGTTGCGTAAACCGAACGCGACAGTGGCACAATCGAACGAAGCATCGGCGAACGGCAGCCTCATTGCATCCGAAACGACTGTCTGACGCAGACCTTTTCGTTTCGCCAGTTCCAGCATTTCAGGCAGGAAATCGACACCCACAACCTCCGCATCCGGCAACTTCTTTTGCAACGCGAGCGCCAAGTCTCCCGTGCCAGTGGCAAGATCGACAATTTTCTTCGGCTGCCAGCTCGCGGCGACCTCAGCGGCGCGTTTTCGCCAATAAAAATCGATCCCACAACTGAGCAGGTGATTCGCCAGATCGTAGCGTGCAGCGATCGATCCGAACATTTGCCGGAGTCGTTCAGGTTGTGTTGCGATACTGGACTTAGTCATTTCAAAATTGATTCAACATCAACTCGCAACTTCGCGATCGCTCGTCCCTTTTCTAGTTACTACTTCGAAGTAATAACGGGCAAAGGCGGGCGACGAGAACTTCGAGCATCTGTTTTGTCATAAAAAGTTGATTGCCATTTCAGCCAACTCCGGCTATCTGACAACATATGGATATATCTGTTGAAGCTTTACAAGAAGCCATCTCGATTCGCCGACAAATCGATACCCTGGAAAAACGTCTTTCCTCAATGCTTAGAGGTTCGCCTGCAAGCTCCCCACCTCGCACAGGCCGCCGCCATATGTCGGCCGCGACTCGGGCCAAACTTGCAGCCGCCGCCAGAGCTCGTTGGGCAAAGCTAAAGGCTGGGACGAAACCAACTCCCGCCACGAAAAAAGGTGGAATCACCCCTGCTGGGCGGAAACGGCTTTCCCAGCTAATGAAGGCTCGCTGGGCGGCACGAAGGAAAGCTGCGGCGAAGAAGTAAATCAGTCGATTAGAATTGACAAACCGTCGTTCCCGTTGTCTTCGGCTTTGTCGAGAGAAGTTGGTTAGCTAAACGCCCGTGTGGCGCAAGCTAGCTATTGCTCGCGAGAGGACTCGAACCTCCACGGGTTTCCCCATACGGTCCTGAGCCGTACGCGTCTGCCAATTCCGCCACGCGAGCAAACGACAGCGGCCCTACAATGCGCATACGCCAGCGGGCTGCAAGATCGAACCAGTGATCTCGATTCTCTGATACGAAGGAGGCAATCGCTGCCTGGTTAAATTAGCCCGAGCGCCTCTTGCGTGCACGAACTTCCAATTGGTGCGCTTTGCGTACCTCGCCAACAGAACGCAAAAGGTCGGCGTAATTCGACACCACAATCTCATAATCTTTCGAGGGTTTTTCATTCGCCTCCTCCCAAGCCTTAAGCGAAGCGCGATAAAGCTGAGCCGCTTTCGCGTAATCGCCGCGTGAATGATACACGACTGCCAGGTTGCATCTTGATTGGGCAATGTCGGGGTGCGTGGGCGGATACAATTTCTCGCGGATAGCCAACGCGCGAAGATGTACATTCTCCGCCTCAGTGTAACGGCGCTCGTTCGTGTAAAACACGGCCAGGTTATTCAGCACTGACGCCACATCGGCATGAACAGGCCCAAGCTGCTTCTCGTAAATCTGCAAAGCATGCAAATAGTACGGTTCCGCCGCTTTTTGGCGTCCCGATTTACGGAAAATAAGCGCAACGTTGTTCAACATTGTTCCGAGATCCGAATAAGGAATGTCTTCGAGTTGGGTGCCCGCGGCGATCGCTTTCTCGTAGAAACTGATCGCCTCCTCGGATTTACCGAGATTATCGCATAAGAACGCAAGCCGGCGCGCGGATCGGAAGATGGCGCGCTGGTCCGGTGGTTTTACTTTTTCCAAGATTGCATGTGCTTTGAGCAAGTATGCTTTGGCCGTGGCGCGATCCCCCTTTTGATCGAGAAGCTGTCCTAGTTTTTCGAAGCTAGTCGCCAGCGGAAGTTCGGCACCTGGGAAAGCGCGCTTGGCAATCTCAAGCGCTGTTTCAGCAACGCGAATTGCCTGAGGCAAACGATTTGTTGCACGCAACGTATCAAGTTTGTCATTGAGGATCGACCAAAGCTTTTCTTCACCTTTCATCAAGCATTACCAGCCCTCGCTCAGCTGGGCGACTAATCGGGTCGCGAGGTCTTCCGTGGCGAGTGGCAACGCTTGCCGTTCGTCGGTGGTCACATCCTGGCCCACGAAGAAGCTGGTCGCTCCGACAGCTTCAGCCGGTGGTGCGAGCTCTGTTCCGTTCTGGGCGACAAGCGTGTATCTCAAGCGCATGGTCAAACTAAATTCAGTGGTTTGGAGCACGTTCCCGCGCACGGATCGCGCCGGCACCCTGTCGATACGGGTAATTTCAGCTTTTAAAGTAGCATCTGCATTTCCGCTGCCCGCAATCTGAAACGTCCCATCTTGTTGCAACTGCTTGATCACCGTATCAGTCACCAACACTTCGATACGAGGGACCAGGGTTTTGTTTCCGAAGGTGGGTACCGCGATTGTGTGAACGTCGCGCAGGTAATATGGCTTTACCGGCCCGATGTGATAGCCAAGGCAACCGCTTAAGGTAAAGCAGGCAAATACTGCCGCAAATAAGGCTTTCACGGCGCCGGTGAGGCGGACACTCCGGGAGAGGCAGATGCCTCGGGAGCTGAAGACGCGCCGGTGCTTGTGCTTGGCGGAGCCGGCAGAGGCTCGGGCGCAGTCGTCGTATCGGGCGCCAGCGAAGCCGGTGGCGGTAACGAAACATCAGTCTCCGGCGCAGGCAGCGGTGCTGCGTTGTTTGCCGGACCCGGCTTCGCCGACCCGCTTCTGGCCGTCCGTGCTCCACGCGCATCTCCCTTTTTCTTGCCAGCGTCTGCCGCCGAAAAAGCAGGTTGAAGCGCAGCATCTCCGACTTTCGCGCGCAACTCATCGATTCGCTTCTTGGCCCGGTCACTTTCCGCCGATCCCGGCTGCTGACGGATCACTTCGTTGTAGTAGATGACGGCGGCGCGATAATATTTTTGCTTATCGTAAAATTTCGCCACTTCGTAGGAACCACTCGTTTGTTTACGCTCAAGAAGCTCAAGGTTAGCGCGTGCCTGCGCGGCTTTCTCGCTGTTTGGATAGTGAAAGAGGAAATCTTGGAAGGCAGTTCTGGCATTGCTCACTGCCGCAATGTCCTTAGTGCCCGTTCGCGCGGCCGTGAACCAGATGTAACCGATCTGATACTGCGCATCCACCGCGACCGGCTCGTTCGGAAACTTGTCCACTACTGCCTGGTAAGCTTGAAGAGCAGCGTCATTAGCGCCCTGCTTCTCGCGCGCGAGGCCAATGTCAAACTGCGCACGAGCGGTGTACTTCCCGTACGGCGCTGTCCGAACAACGTTCGCAAAAATCGTAACGGCGCGGTCCAAGGAGGATGCATAAGGGATACCTAGGAACCTCAACTTTTTACCCGTCAGATAAATTTCGCCGATGCGAAACTGCGCCTCGATTGCTTCATCAAAATGCGCGCTATTGGGATATTTTTCCACGAGCTGGCTAAATGAACCCGCCGCTGCGACATAGAGATGCAGCTGTTCCTGCAACTCAGCCGTCCGATAGAGCGCACCGGCCGCAAGGGCATCTTTGGGATGGCGCCGCACAAGCGTCTTGTAGACGCGGATCGCTCGTTTCGTGTCGCCCTCTTTTTCCGCAGTCTGCCCGATCTGGAACAGCTCCGCTGCGTTCCCACTTATTTCTTCGTCACCGGGCGCTACGAACTTCGCTTTTTCACCCGGCTGAAAGACCACGGCGGCCACACCTGGTTCGGGCAAAACCAGCATAGCGGCGGCGAAAAGTAAAACGGCCCGAATCACGAAATGCATGAGGTGTCGCAGACTAGTTAAGTTATCCATTCCGTCAAGTTGAACAGCCGGCCTTTGCGAATGCGCTTTGGCCGCAGTATTAATCGACATTCGGTTAGATCGACATCTTTTCGGCGGCGCAAAACCGATTAATCTCCTGACTTCTTTGAATCTAACTGATCAGCAAAAAATACGCATCGGTGCATGCGCATGGAGTTTTGAAGACTGGCGCGGCCCCTTTTATCCGCCGGATTTGCCGGACTCTCAATCGCTCGAATTCTATGCGCGCTATTTCCCGGCCGTTGAAGTGGATTCAACCTTTTACGGCGCTCCAGCCGAAAACACCGTCCGCCGTTGGGTCGAGATGACTTCCACCGTTTTTCGCTTCTCTTGTAAGCTTCCGCGTGAGATCACGCATACCCGCCGGCTGCGCGATTGCGCCGCCGAGTTGAATTCGTTTCTCCGCGCCATGGAGCCGCTCGCGCCAAAACTCCAGGTCATTCTCATCCAACTCCCCCCATCCTTTGCACTAAAAGATGGCAAGCAGGCACTTCACAAATTTCTCGAACAGCTGCCGCGGGATTTTCGTTTCGCGATTGAATTTCGTCATGCGGGATGGCATCGGCCGCAGATCATCCGACTTCTGGAAAAATATCGCATTTGCTGGGTTTGGGCCGATACGACTCCACTCAACGAACGAAACCTTGCTCCGTTCGAATTCCTGCCGCGCACCGCAGATTTTCTCTATCTGCGTTTGCTCGGCGATTACGCAACGAAATACGATGTCGATGGTGGGCATGTCCATCGTTATGAAAAACTGCTGTGGAAACGCGAGGCAGCGCTCGAAAGCTGGTCGCTTAAAATTGAGCGGCATCTTTCGGAGGTGCGCAGTGTTTGGGCATTCGTGAGCAATCACTTCGAAGGCTTTGCGCCTGAAACGTGCCAACGACTCGCCAGGCGTCTCGGGTTTGATTTGCCCCTGCCTTCCGAAACCGAAAAGGCATTATCGGAGCACAAACGATCGCAGCTCGATCTTCAGTTGTAGGCGCACTTTAACCAAAGTGGCTCAAATACAGCTGCCACTTGTGTCGTTATATCGCCCATACAACGCGCACGTTGCGTTTGTGTTTTTCGAAAACGCATACCTCGCGAATCTTCAAAATCGACATCTTCCGGGCGAGGCGCGGAAAATTATCGCCAAGCTGCACGTGCGAGTGCGCGTCGGAGGCAGTTGTAAATGGAATCTGTTTTTCTAGTGCGAGTTCGATGATCCGGTCGGCGGGGTAAAGTTCGTTGATCGGCTTCCGCCATCCAGCCGTCGAAAGCTCAACCGCAAGATCTTGCGAACCAACAAAATCGAGCGTCTCGCCGACGATCGCGGCGATCTCTGCATTTGGCCGATGACCGTGGATTTTGACAAGATCGAGATGCGCAAGACAATCGACCAACCCAGTCGCGGCCATTTCGCGAATCCGGCGAAAATAATCGGTGTAGATCGCATCGATATCGCGTCCCTCGAACTGCTCGGCGCCAGCTGGGACGCTGTCGAACATTTGATCAGCGCGATTGAGGAAATGGACCGAACCCAAAACAAAATCGAGTCTATTCCAATGTTGCTCAATCCATTTTCGCCCGGCAGCTGAGTGAATTGGATCGTTATCAAGCTCGATCCCGGCGCAGATTTTTAGATTGGGATTTTTCTCCCGCAGACGATCAATTTCATCAAAATTGACCCCAGCGTAATAACGATCGTGGTCGGTGAAAGCGATGTCCCTCAGTCCGAGCTCACGCGCCGAATCCGCCCACGGTTGAAGCAACGCTTGCGTGTAAGGCTGCAACCGATGTCCCTGTGGATGCGTGTGATAATCGGAAAACAGGAGCGACGGACCGGCAGACTGATGAAGTGGTAGGGTTGCGCGAGAAATCATTAACCCATCTCCATGCCTCCAGGCATTAAGGCACAGCCAGGAATTTTTGCCGGACTCGTAACTCCGGGTATGCGGGAAAGAAAACTTCGGCGACAAAGACTTTATTGGGAGTGAGATCGCGCGTCGCGATCATTTCGTTATACTCAACGTGCTCCTGAGGGTTAATCAAGACTGTGGCAGATTTTTCTGTGATGGCGTGATTATCGGACCACTTTGTCAGGATATCTCCGGCAGAGTTCCTCAAATAAATCTCGACCCGCTGGTTCGTTGTAAAGTCGAGGGAAACGGAACGCTTGGACACATTCGTCAACGTCATTTTGATCTGAAGTTGGCGGACCTCGGACAGCTTTACGGTCTGCGGCGCGATCTGGAGGTCGAGCGCGAGGCCACGCAATCTTGGATCTTTGTATTGCGGAACTACTTCGGGAGAAAAGGGATGCAGAATGCGGCCCAACCAACTCCGTCTGTGTGGTGTTGCCGTAGGCGCAGGTTCCTGGCCGAGGGTGCGCCCGGCGATCGCGGAAATCAGAAGGAGCAAAACAACGTGTCGCCTCATGAGCGGGTTAAACAGCAAACGTTGCAAATCCTGTCAAACCCTTTATCAATCGGCATGAAGAGTCTCTGGGTGTTCACGCTTTGGCTACTTTTCGTAGCACCCGGAGGCGTCGCGAAAGAACGACATTGCATGTTCCGGGTGCACGCACAAGCGAACTCTCAGGATACCGCAGTATTCGCTACATCTGTTCACGCACAACTCTCCGGAAAAGATGTGGCAATCGAAAAAATCCCGCGAATTTCGGAACAGGACGTCATAGCGTTTTATCCTTATGCAGCTGCGAACGGAACCTACGGCGTGCTGTTTCAACTCGATGAGCACGGGCGTATCGCGCTCGATGCCTTAAGCATTGAGCGCCGGGGCAGTCTGCTTTTTGTGTTCATCAATGGCCGCCCGATCACCGAACTCGCAATCGACAAGCGTGTTTCCGACGGAAAGATCTACATCGCTTCCGGGCTGACTGCGGCGGACATTGACTTGATGAAAAAAGATTGGCGATTAATCGGACAAAAGAAGCGTTGACTATTTCACCGGGAATTCACTGGTGTTTCTTGCGCGGCGACCGCCTGCCAGTACCCATTGCGATAAAGCAAGACATCTGTGAATCGAATCCGCATCATGATCCGCCGGTTTTGATCGCTGATCACATTGAGGCCTCGCGCCACCGCTACGTCCTGATAAAGGTTGATCTTCACGTCTTGAAGCCGTTGCGAATAAGGAAGCGGCTTGCTAAAACCCGCAAGTACTTGCCATTTATTCCGCAGCTCGCCTTTCCAATTTGAATCCATGAAATCATCGGCCAGGATTCGGTCGAGAGCTACTCGGTCGCGCACGACCAATGCGCGCAGCCAATCGTGTTCGATACGAAGAACGGCACGTTCATTGCGGTCTTGGACAGGTATTTCGCGACCGAACGCGAGCGCCGGGAATATGGACAATGTAATCGTGACCCGGCAGAGCATACCTCTTCCTCCTTTCATAAAGACGTTCGTTTCTCAAACTGACGGCGCATGAAAATTCGTTTCGCCACTGCGTGTCTGGCATTTCAGTTCGTTCGTTTTACGATGGCCGCACAAAATCAAATTGTCGATCTTGTCCTCCCCACGGACAATGACGCTCTTTTCTCAGGAGACGGTCCGGCATTTTACCAATACATCGACCGCAATTACAAGGGACTGAAATCGACACCGTGGGAAGGTGGTCAGTACGGCTTTGTGCGTGATCCCGTGGAGACATCGGCAGGCACTGTTTACACTCGCTTTCATGAAGGAATCGACATTCGCGCCTTGCGCCGCGATGCGCGTGGCGAACCGCTCGATGAAGTGCGCGCCATTGCGGATGGAAAAGTCGTACACACTAATCCCGTGCCGGGCTACTCGAACTACGGGAAGTACATCGTGATCGAGCACCGCTGGGATGATTCAAATTACTACAGCTTGTACGGACATCTGAGTTCGATCGCGGTACAGCCCGGTAACGGGGTGAAACGCGGCCAAACCATCGCGGCGATGGGCTACACCGGGGCCGGATTGAACCAGGCACGGGCGCATCTTCATTTGGAATTGAACGTGATGCTCAGTCATCGGTTCGAAGCCTGGTACAATGCATTCTTCAAAAATGATCCAAATCACAATGGCATCTACAATGGAATGAATCTCGCCGGCCTCGACATCGCGCGGCTCTATCTTGCGCTCCGCAAAAATCCATCACTCACCATTCCCGAGTTTCTCAGGGACGAAGAGACATTCTACAAAGTGACCCTGCCCAAATCGCGGCATTTCGACTTGCCAAAACTCTATCCCTGGATGCTGGCGACGCAGAACCTGCGCGAGAAATCTTCGTGGGAGGTCTCTTTTGCGTGTTCCGGTCTACCCTTAAAAATAGAACCAAGCGATAAACACGCGACGCAACCTGAGCTGAGTTACGTAAAGAAAAGCGCAATCGATAATTCGTATTTGAGCCGCGATGTAATTTCCGGCCGCGGCGGAAACGTGCATCTCACGAACTACGGCAAGCAATTAATGCGACTGTTTATCTACCCGGACTGAGTTGTAGCTCCTCCGCTGTGCAAAGCGCTCACAGTGCTTATTCGTTGCGTCGTCCACAGGCCGGTGTCTACACGTTTCAGCACGAAGTCGGCACGCGCTGTGCGAGGGCGACTCCGTGCGGAATTGCGCCTTGCACAAAGCCGAGACATTCGACAGCACCGCTCGGTTTTCCTGGAAGGGCGATGACGAGGGAAGAATCAACGATCGCCGCCAGGTTGCGTGACAGGATTGAGTTGAGCGTGATTTTCATCGATTCAGCGCGCATCACCTCCCCAAAACCGGGTAGCTCGACGCGCATGATCGCGCGAATTGCTTCTGGCGTGACGTCGCGCGGGCCAATGCCGGTCCCGCCAGTGGTCAAAATCAAGCCGCAACCTTGTTGAGAAAATGACCGAATCGTCTCCCGAATACGTTCCGCGTCGTCTGGCACAATCGCTTCCGAAAGGACCTGCCATCCATTTTTCTGCGCTGCATCCTTCAATGCCGGTCCACCAAGATCGTCATATTTGCCAGAACTGGCGCGATCGGAAACCGTGATGATGCCAACCTGTATTTGCATTTGTAGTGTGGCGCTCTAGTAGGGTCGCACCATTTTGCTGCCAATCCGAGCGACGGTTACAGACCGCTGCTACAGCTGATGTTTTGATTTTTCAACCAAACGCACATCCGAAATCTGCATCTCTTTGTCAACGGCTTTGCACATGTCGTAGACGGTAAGCAACGAGACAGTGACCCCAGTGAGGGCTTCCATCTCGACACCGGTCTGCGCGATCGTCCGGGCAGTGCAAGTTGCTTCGGCGCTATCCCGCGACATGACAAGATCGATCTTAACTTCGCCGAGCGGCAGTGTGTGACAAAGTGGAATCAGCAGCGCGGTTTGTTTCGCAGCTTGAATACCGGCAATCCGGGCGGTCGCGAAGACGTTGCCTTTCGCGATTCCATCTGTGGAAATCAGTTCGAGCGTTTTGGGTTGAAGTTTGATTTTACCTTTCGCGATTGCGCTGCGCGCGCTAAGTGGTTTGGCCGAAACATCGACCATTTGCGCGCGGCCATCGACGCCAATATGCGTGAAGCGCTTCATCGTTCAGCCGCCAATCGCGATCATTTTGCGGTCCGGCTTGTAATTATTGCGAAAGTCATGCTGCTCAGGCTTTCGATCGACAACATCGAGAAAGAACTGCTTGAGCTCTTCATCACTCGCGCCGGCGCGAAGTGGTTTCATAATATCAAATTCGAGGTAACTGCCGAGACAAGGACGCAGTTTCCCGTCACACGTGAGGCGAAGCTTGTTACAGCTCTCGCAGAAATGAAGGTTCGTCATCGCGCCAATAAACCCGATGCGCTGCCGGCGGCCGGGGATCTGGCAATAGGTAGCCGGCCCATTCGTTCGAAACTCCGGCTCCGCGATCAAATTGCCATAATGCAATTCGATCATCCGTTTCGCCTCAAGGATCGCTATAAAATTTTCGTGGTTCAAAACTTCGCTCGTGCTGACAGGCATCATCTCGATAAAACGCAGTATCAAATTGCGCGCGGCGGCGAACTCTATCAGCGCAATTAATTGATCTTCATTTCGGCCGCGCATCAGGACTGTGTTTAATTTGATTTGATCGAACCCAGCGGCGATCGCCGCATCAATCCCCTCAAGCACTTGTGCATACAGATCGCGCCCGGTGATGTCTGAGTAAACCTGTCGATCCAATGTGTCGAGCGAGATGTTCACCGATCGGACGCCAGCGTCTCGTAAACTGCGCGCCATTGTCATGCCCGGCTCAACGTCACGCGCCAGAAGCGTCCCATTTGTCGAAAGACCGATGTCGTGAACTCCTCGGACTTTCGGAACTTCGCGAACGAGATTAAGCACTCCCCGACGGGTAAGCGGCTCGCCGCCCGTAATCCTCACCTTCGACACACCGAGTTCCGCCGCGATGCGAATAAGGCGCAGCGTCTCTTCGAAAGTCAGGATTTCCTCGCGTGGCAACCACTCCTGCAATTCGCGTGGCATGCAATATGTACAGCGCTCATTGCAACGGTCGGTGATCGAGACGCGCAGATAAGAAATCCGATGGCCGTAGCGATCCTGCATTTAACCGTAACGTTACCGGCAAGGTCGTGTTGAAGCAAGAAGTGCACGGTTTGACTCGCAACTCTATGACGCTATGATTCTTATTATATTATGAAGCGTCGATCCTTCCTTCGGGTGCTGACGTTCGGCGCCGCAGCCGGCGCCTTGATTTTCACCAGTTGTTCCACTACCGAGACGCGAATTTCTGGACATCCCGAAATTTACCAGAGCCTTTCTCCCAGCGACCAAGCGCTGGTAAGCCAGGGGCAAATTCGCACTGGAATGTCACCAAATGCAGTGTGGCTGGCATGGGGCTCGCCCGATCAGAAAATTGCCGGTAACATGCGCGGGCGTTCGACCGAAACTTGGATTTATATAAATTACACGACTTACCCGTATTCTTATCCTTACCCGTACTATGGTCCTGGCTTTGGCTATGGGTTCGGACTCACCAGCGTCGGCGTGGCAGGAGGGAGCCACCATCATCACGGCGGCCGTACTTTCGTTTTCTTTGGTAGTCCCTTTTACGATCCGTTCTATTATTCATACATCCCACCAAGCATCCCGTATCCTTACAAGACAGCTACTTTCGCCAATGGCAGGGCCGTATCCTTCCAGTACCTGGTGCCGCCGTATCGCTATTAAAAAATTCTGTCGCTTTCTGCCACGGAATTAATCAGAGTCGCGGCACGCCTCGCAAATGGCTTACCGCTCCTTTCGAAAGTTCCTCGACGCTCTTGAACAAGCGGGCGAGCTGAAACGCGTTGCTGTCCCGGTCGATACCGACCTGCTCATCGCAGAATGGGCAGATCGCGAGATGAAGTCGCCCGGCGGGGGGAAAGCGCTTTTTTTCGAGCAACCGATTATCGACGGGGAAAGATCGGAATTCCCTCTCGCAATCAACACAATGGGATCGCACCACCGGATGGCGCTTGCCTTGCAAGTCTCGGACATCGGAGACATCGCTCAGGAAATTCAACTCATCCTGAAAGCAAGACCGCCAACCGACCTTCGCGGGGGTTGGAGTTTGCTCAAGCAAGGAATTAATCTGCTCCACGCGCGTCCGAAACAGGTGAATGAAGGAGTTTGCCAGGGAATTGTGCACAAGATCGATAATGGAAATAATTTCACCTTGCACGATCTGCCGATTCTCAAATGTTGGCCGAAAGATGGCGGACGCTTTATCACCCTGGCGAATGTACACACCCGCGATCCGGAGACAGGCGCGCGAAATGTCGGTATTTATCGCATGCAAATTTACGACGAGCGCACGACCGGAATGCATTGGCAGATCCACAAGGTCGGTGCGCGCCACGGCAAGCGCTATTATGAGCGCGGCGAGCGCATGCCGGTCGCGGTGACTCTTGGCGGCGATCCTGTCTATACATTCGCGGCGACCGCGCCGCTGCCGGATGGTTTAGATGAACTCCTTTTTGCTGGTTTTCTGCGGAAGAAATCAATCGAGCTTGTTCGCTGCAAAACGATTGATGTCGATGTTCCGGCGGACGTCGACTTCGTTCTGGAAGGTTATGTTCAACCCGGTGAAATGCGCCAGGAGGGTCCCTTCGGCGATCACACCGGCTTTTACACCGCAGTCGAAGATTATCCCGTTTTCCATTTGACCGCGATCACCCATCGCCGTGACGCAGCTTATCCGACAACGATCGTAGGCATCCCGCCCATGGAAGATTACTATATCGGCGACGCCTGTGTGCGGATCTTTCTGCCGGTATTCAAAATGAATTTCCCAGAAATCGTGGAAATGACGCTGCCAGCGGAAGGCGTTTTTCACAATCTGGTCTTCGTCAGCATCCGGAAACAGTATCCTTATCAAGCGTTCAAGGTGATGCACGGCCTATGGGGCATGGGTCAGATGATGTTCAGCAAATATATTGTGGCAGTTGACGAAGATTGCGACGTTCACAATACGAGCGAGGTGCTTTTCCGATTGTGCGCGAATACCGATCCTGCTCGCGACACAACCATTATCAAGAATCCAAGTGACTCGCTGGACCATGCGCCGACCAATCAGAACGTAGGCTCCCACATGGGATTTGACGCCACGCGCAAATTGCCAGGCGAGAATTACCACCGCCCGTGGCCAGAACTGCTGAAAATGACTGAAGAAGCGCAGGCGCTCGTGGACGCACTCCAAGCACAAGCGCACTGATCAGTCGAACGCGATCTCGAACTAAATACGCTCGCCTACGGTTTTCGGAAAAGCCGGCCTGTGTCGACATCGCGAGTCAGCCCACCCGGGGGGACTCCGCGAAGATCGTAGACGCGCCCGGTATAAGGGCTGTGATAAAAACCAGGCGTTCCGGCCCAGCGCGCATATGGATAACCTCCGGGCGGCGGCGGACCATAACGTGCAGCTTGATCTTCTTGGATTGCTGCGCCCATTAAAGCGCCAGCCGCTGCGCCTGCGGCTGCGCCAATCGCCGCGCCCCGAACATGACCCGTCGCAGCGCCACCAATGATCGCACCCGTCGCAGCACCCCACCCGGCACCCTGACCAACCGGGGTTTCACACGAATTCAGAACGACCGAACAAAGTGCAACGACGAAGGTAACTGCAAAAATCTTCTCTTTCATACCTTTTACGGCAGCGGGATTGAACCACGTGCCTCCACGCAGGTTGCGCAGTTTCAAGAAATCGCTGGTATGTGAGATGCCGCTAAGGTCTCACGAATACCTTGTTTAGATGTGTATCGAGCACAAGCCCACCATGCGGGACTTTGGAACAGTCGAACTTCTGGTGCGGCGGATATGGGCTGCTAACGATACCGGAGGCTTGATGTGGATCTCTTTCCCCGGTCGGGTATCCTGAACTTGGTGGCGGATATTTTTTCTCAGCTTCTGTTTTGGTGATCTGCTTGGCTTCGATCACTTGGCCGCTTCCACCGCCTGCCGTGGAAGGACCAGTCTGGGCGCAAACAGTTGTGCCTAGGACAAAAAGCCCAAGCACTGTTACTGACATGACTTTCAGAGAACTTGTTTTCATATTTCGTTTCTAACACTTCGCAACAGAGGAGTCAGACGGATGCGTGCTGCAGGGAATTCAGAGATTTTTCAGTAGCTGCGCTGCGATCTGGCCGACTTTCTCCATTTTGCTAAGCCGGTATTCTTTTTCGAAAACGCGAAACTTGTCCAGCTCCATTTGACGAAGCAGACCGCGGTAAATGGAGCTCATGATCTGGGCGGGCACCATTGCTCGGCGGTCTTCAGACGGAAGGGCCGCCGCCGCGAGAGAGAAGAACTCCTGCGCGCGTGTCGCTTCGAATTCCATCAGACGAACGAAACGTTCGTTATATTGCCGATCTTGCAGCTCCGCTTCCGAATAATTTAAACGCGCCAAATCCTCCTGTGGCAGATAGATGCGGCCGTACCGCAAATCTCTCCCGACGTCACGAATAATATTCGTCATCTGCAAGGCCAACCCGAGCTCAAGCGCATACTCTTTACAGCGCGGATTGCGATATCCAAAAATCTCGATACTCACGAGGCCGACCGCACTGGCGACCCGATAGCAATAAACACGGAGCTCCTCGAAGGTGGCATATCGTGAGATGCTCAAGTCCATCTCGACTCCGGCGATAATTTCCTCGAGCATGGCGGTGGATAGCGAGTACTTGTCGATCAAACTCCGTACGTCATGAGCAAGCGGGACCTCATCCGCATCCGCAGTGCGGAGCATTTTGCGCCACGCCTCTAGCCGCACTCGCTTCTCCGCGACGCTGAGCTCCGAAGAATCGGCAATGTCGTCGATCACGCGGCAAAACGCGTAGAAAATAGTGATGTCGCGCTTACGCTCGCGTCCTAGTGAAATAAATGCCAGCGCCAGATTCGATTTGCTCTGGCGCGTAATTTTCGCCGCATTCACATGCGTCTTCACGGCGGCACTCAATAGCGGATCCATCTCTCCTGATTAACGCGGCCGGTTTCGCATTGGCGAAATAAACAGACCCATGAAGCCAGAAGCCAACCGGTGATAATCCCACGGAGACAAGCGAAGATGAATTTCCATAGGAAGAGTGCAGCCAACCGATCAGCGATTGCGCTCCGCACGATGGCGTCGCAAATCATGATGCAGAAAAAATGCATTCCGCAAATGATCAGAAACCACCCCAGAAGGCTGCCATTTTGTCGGACGAACTGGCTGTGCGCGTGAATGGCTTTGCCCAGGCTCTCATTATGCAACGCGAGCGAGATTTGGACCGAGCAGAAAGCGATGACTAAACCGCTCATGAGCGCGCGCTCCATCGGCAGGTAATCGAGCACACCGGGAATGTTGGTGAAGTAGGCAAGGAGGAGTGGCAGCCGGACGATCAACATGCTGACAAAGACGACGATGCCAGCCCACTTGAGAACATAACTGAAGCGGCGCATGGCGAAGCGAAAGAGTTCTCCTTCTTCAAAACTCACGCCCTTTATCCAGGCCAAACATACGGTGATCAGATACACCTGGATGTAAACTCCAAAGAGGTATTCGAAAATGAATGCGACCGCATCCACTGTGGCCGAAATTCGCAGCAGCCCGGCGGCCGGCACGAGACCACCCCACTCAGGTAATCGCCAGAATACAATCGGCTTCAAAAGCGACGCCAAGGCGCTCAGCAGCAGAATCAAGTAGATGAAATAACTCCACAAACGATATCGCTTCCGCAGGGCGCGAAGCAATGCGCCATGCAGCCCACGCCAGTTGGTAATCATGAGCACAGCAGCCACGACCGAGAGCGGATAGGTGGTAGTTGCGTTATCGAAAATTCCCGCGACCCCTTCCAGAGCCGGCAACGGCGTTTCCCTCCATATCTCTACAAATCGGGGCCAATGCCAGGTCGGCAGTGAAATGACCTGATTTAGATCGAGATCGCCGAAATTTCGGATAGGCGTGAAGGTGACAAATTGGAAAAGGAAGTAACCGAACCCAAGAAGGGCAAAAGTGAGCCAGATGCGTTTATAGCGGCCGATACAACGAAAACCGTCCCCGAGCGCTTGGTGCACCGGATTAAAAAGCATCACCAGCACATATCCGCTGCAGAGCCCAAGCAGAGGATATACTCGCGGGAGGCTCGATAGCATGCGGCAGAAATTATCCGTCTACCGAATCAAGCCCCAGTGCCGATTGAACGGCCAGTAAACAAACAAGCCACGCCCAACGAGGTTTTCTTCCGGCACCGGTCCCCAATAACGGCTGTCGTAGCTGTTGTAGCTGTTATCGCCCAGGGCAAAATAACCATGCCGTGGCACGGTGAACGAACGATTAGGTTGTGCGAGATAGTCACGGCCCAAGGCATAGCCACGATAGGGAGGCTTGGCCGCCATGACGCGCTTGAATCCAAAGCCTTCCGCTTTCTCTTCATTGATGTAAAGAAACGGTGGGTCGATGCGTAAACGATCTCCGGGCAGGCCGGCTAGCCGCTTAATGTAAAACGGCGACCCGGTTCCCGGGTCCTCCCGAATGCCGAAGATATGATTCGTCCGGAAAACAAAAACGTCGCCGCGATGCGGTTTAACGAAGTTGTAGCTAAATTTGTCCACAAAGACCTGGTCGCCTGTGTCTATTGTGCCTCTCGCAATAATGTCGCCGCGGCGATAAGTCCGACCGGGGAAAACGTTGAAATCACGAGTGAGCGTCTCGGGTGGCGCGTAGACAAGAAAATTTTGGTGCTCGCAGACCAGCCGCGAAAACGTGAAGAAGAAGAGAAGTTTTTTTTGCTCGATTTCAAAAACTTGATCATCCTCACGCGAGACAACGTTGATGTAATTGCGACCGAGGATAATGAATTCGCTGATCTGTCTCAGGATGTTCGGCGCTGGCGCGCTGCTGGATTGCCCAATGATCCCATTTAGAGTCGGTTGCATCGAGCCGGTCGGAATTTTGAACGGCTGCAAGAAATAGGAGCGAATCCCCACTGCCACCACGATCGCCACCAAAATCACCTCACAATTTTCCCGCCAATGCGATTCCCAATTTACCGGCGTCAACCTGTGTAACGTTTTATCGAGCGCGTCGGCTGTGCTGTGCACCCTCTCGTGATCGCGCCGATGTAAGGCATCGCGGAGATTTTCTATTCCAGCGACGATCTCTTCGCGGTCCGAGCTAGTAAGCAGATCATTCTTGTAGCGCAGATACTTGCGGGCATGCCGCAAAAGCAGTCTGCTGTGCTTGACGTGACGGGGCGTGAACATAATTCAGGATGCTAGATGATTCCTCGACTTCGCTCGGAATGACAAAAACAAATCATTGCGCCTTTAACACCTCGATAAACGCTTCCTGGGGAATGTTGATCTTCCCGATGCTCTTCATCCGTTTCTTTCCCTCTTTTTGCTTCTCAAGCAGTTTCCGCTTGCGCGTGATATCGCCGCCGTAGCATTTCGCGGTTACGTTTTTTCGCAATGCCGAAACACTCTCGCGCGCAATAATTTTCCCGCTAATGGCGGCCTGAATTGCCACCTGGTAAAGCTGTCGCGGGATTACTTCCTTCAATTTGGCTGCTAGCTGACGTCCCCTCGCCTCCGCGCGGTCTTTGTGCACGATCGTCGAAAACGCATCGACCGGCTCGCCATTTACGAGCAGGTCGAGTTTTACCAGTTTCGCCTGGCGATAACCGGCATGCTCGTAATCCATCGAGCCGTAGCCGCGCGTAATGCTTTTAATCTTGTCATTAAAATCGACGAGAATTTCGTTCAGTGGCAGTGCGCAATGCAACATCACACGACGCGTATCGAGGGACTCCGTATGTTCCATCTGGCCGCGCTTCTCGAGAATTAATTGCAGGATATCACCGATGTTTTCATTCGGACAAAGCACGTACGCCCTTACAACCGGCTCTCGAATTTCCTGGATCATGCTCGGATTCGGCAAGTGCGCGGGGTTATCGATCAAGAGTTTTCCCCCGCGCGTGGTCAACACTTCATAGACGACGCTCGGACTCGTCGCGATGATGTCCATGTTGTATTCGCGCCGGAGCCGTTCCTGGATGATTTCCATGTGAAGCAAACCCAGAAATCCGCAGCGAAATCCGAATCCGAGCGCGACGGAGCTTTCCGGTTGATAGACGAACGCAGCGTCGTTCAAGCGCAGTTTTCCGATGGCTACTTTCAAATGTTCGAAGTCGCCGGTGTTAATCGGATAAATCCCGCTGAATACCATCGGATGAATTTCCTGAAAACCTGGCAGCGGCTCACTCGCCGGATGACGCTGGTCCGTGATGGTGTCGCCGATCTTTATGTCGGCAGTCGTCTTGATGTTCGCGATGAAATAACCGACGTCCCCGGGATTTAGCTTCGGCCGTACGAGCATCTTCGGCGTAAACACGCCCACCTCCTTGATCTCGTAGCGCGCGTTGTTGTTCATCAATGTAATCGCGTGGTTCGCTTCCATTGTTCCGGAAACCACGCGCACGTAACCCACCACGCCGCGATAAACGTCAAATACGGAATCAAAAACCAGAGCGCGCAAAGTTTCATCCGCCGGTTTTTGCGGCGGCGGAATTCGCTTCACAATTGCCTCAAGAATTTCCTCAATACCGATCCCCGCCTTCGCGCTCGCCTCGATCGCTTCCTCCGAAGGGATTGCGAGGATTTCTTCCAGTTGTCGATGGACCGAGGCCACATCGGCGTTTGGCAGATCGATCTTGTTGATGATCGGGACTATCGTAAGCCCCTGTTTGTGTGCGAGATGAACGTTGGCCACCGTTTGCGCTTCAACGCCTTGCGCGGCGTCGACTACCAACAGCGAGCCTTCGCATGCGGCGAGACTACGCGAAACTTCATAGGCAAAATCGACATGCCCTGGGGTATCGAGCAGGTTCAGTTGATAAGTTTCGCCCGACTTGCTGGTGTAACGCATTGTCACCGGATGCGCTTTGATCGTGATGCCTCGCTCCCGCTCCAAGTCCATTGAGTCGAGAAGCTGGTCCTGCTTCTCTCGCTCGTGGATCGTGCCCGTGCACTCGAGCAATCGATCGGACAAAGTCGTCTTGCCGTGATCGATGTGCGCGATGATGCAAAAATTCCGCGTCAACTCAATCGCCATGGAAGCGCCACTATGCGAGCGCGGCCATGCGCGGTCAATTCAGCCCGCCTGTCATTTCGAGCGCAACGAAGCGAAGTCGAGAATGGAACGGTATAGCAAACCGCGACATAGACGGGCGGACCGTGAGGCCGGGTTGAGCGGGAAGCCAACGGCTCAAATCTGTTCCGATTAACAATGAGATATGTCTCGACTCCGCTCGACATGCCTCGATTCTACATTAGATCGACAATATGCCGAAGTTAGTCATCAGCGGGACTGCGTATGAGCTCGTCGAAGATCTGATCACGATCGGACGTGGCCCGGACAACACCATAATTATTAATGATCCATCGGTCTCGACTAATCACGCGCAGCTGCAGCTGACCGGCGAAACTTACCGGTTGAAGGATCTCGCTTCAACCAATGGCACACGCGTCAACGGTATTCCGGTCACGGAAACGGTGCTCCACCTTGATGACCGGATTCGCTTTGGCGCGACCGACGCCCGCTACGAACCGGACACGAGCGGGTCGCAATCATTGCCTCAGCTTGAGGAGATCAAATCCACACCGGCGGAATTGAGCTCGGTACCGGTCGATTTTGCCAATGCATCCCCGTTCTCGCGCCATAAAGACGAGCAGGACCCCATCCGCACAGCCTTTCTTGTCGGCCTGGCGATTGTGCTGCTCGTATTTCTTGGCAGTATGATCGCGGTGCTTATGATGCATGCGCCCAGCTTATAGCGGCGGTCTATGACCGTTGCTCGATTAATGTGACGCTCAGAGAGCGCCACTACAGGAGACATTCCGCAGTTGCCAGTCCGCGCAAAACGCGGGGCTGACTTGGCGAGATGTCTCTATCCCCACTCGACATGACAAAAGTGCAAAGGCGGCTCCTTCTTTTCGATATCGATGGCACGCTCATCCATTCCGGCGGCGCCGGCGTGCACGCGCTCAAATCCGCGTTTAGAGAGCGTTTCGGCATTGCCGATGACCTGCACGGCATCGAAATCGCGGGTATGACCGATTCGGGCATCGTCGTCAGCATATTAAACAAGCATAAAATTCCTGCGACGACCGAAAACATCAGTGCGTTTCTGGACAGCTATGTGCATTTTCTTTCGCTGGAATTGCCACGCCGCAGAGGCAAACTGCTTCCCGGCGTGCTCGAGTTGCTTCAGAGACTAAAGTCGCGGCGACATCTCGTGCTCGCGCTTCTCACTGGGAATGTCTCGCGCGGCGCGCAGCTCAAGCTTGAACACTATGGCGTCTGGCATTTTTTTGAGTTCGGCGCCTTTGCCGACGATCATCACGACCGCAACCGGCTCGGATCATTCGCGCGCGCGCGCGCAAAGGAAAAGCACGGCCGCGGATTTTCTGCATCCGAGATCGACGTGATCGGCGACACACCGCGCGATATTGCCTGTGGCAAAGCGCTTGGCGCACGCACCATTGCCGTTGCAACCGGCATATGGAGTCGCGACCAGCTTGCAAAATACCAGCCCGATTTCTTGATCGGTGATCTGTCGAATGTAAAAGGCATAATCGATACGCTCGGATGGTGATTCATCGACGATTGAAGATTTGAATGAAAAAATCCGCTTCGCCCGGCGTTCCAACGCCCCGTAAAGACTGGCCAAATGTGCTGCCGCTCGAAGGGGAAATCGATCTGCACGTTTCACCCACCGTCACGGCGTCCCTCAACAGAATGGTCGAGAAAAAACCGAAACAGTTGGTTGTCGATCTTTGCCGCGTAACTTACATCGACAGCGCGGGGCTGGCGGCACTTATCGAAGCAATGCAGAAGGTTGAAGCCTACGGCGGCAAATTCGCGCTGGCTGGTTTGCAAGAGACGGTTCGCTCGATCTTCGAAATCTCGCGGCTTGATCAGGTATTTCAGATTTTCCCGGATGTGGATGCCGCGTTAGCCACGGCCTGAAACGAAACCCGCCGGCGATTCGAATCAATGTCTTTCACAAAGACAAAGGAGACACACGGCATGTCACGCAAGTGTTTAGTTTCGACAGGGACCGCCTTAATAGCTTTACTCGTTAGTCGTGTAGGCTTGGAGCCAGGTCGACGTCAAAGTGACTCCGCTGATCCAGACGACAGAGACAGACGTTAGTCAGGATATTCGCTACCCGAGTGCTCACGCTCAAATTACCACGCTTCTCCTAGAGATTGCCCCGGGAGGACAAACAGGTCGCCATATGCATCCGGTCCCCAGCGCGAGCTATGTGTTGGAAGGAGAAGTAACCATAGAGCTTGACAACCACAGACAGCTGACGTACCGGGCGGGACAGGCGTTTGTTGGGGCTGTGCAGGCGTGGCGCAATGCCTTCAACCGAGGTACGATCTGGGCCAAAGTGCTCGTCATGTTTGTTGGGCGGGAGGGACAACCAAGGACCATCTTTCCGCAGGTGGTACATTTGGGCCGAGGACAAAGGGGCATTCCGCGCTCCGAAAGTCGCGAGCATACAGGCTACTAACGCCTGACCTCTGAGTCTGATCTCTCACCATATGAACCCTGTTTATCGCTCTGCAACGTAAGCGGCCTACGATGTACGCGGAGCCGCAACTTGAAGTAAAATCTTGAGCGTTTGGTCGACGCTTTTGGAAATGTCGAACTGCGCCGCCAGCTGGATGTTTGCCGATCTTGCAGCGGCGCTGCGCGAAGGATCAGACCAGAAGCGAATAGCGTCACGCAAACCAACTAGATCTCCTGCGTGATCGACGATCGATCCGTGTACGCCATCCTCAATTATCTCGCTGAAACCATTGTCACAAGTTGTGATCACCGGAAGTCCGCAAGCGAGAGCTTCCAGGCAGGCGTTAGAAAATGGATCATAAATCGTTGGCAGAATGAAAATGTCCGCCGTCGAGTAAATGCGCACAATATCCGCAAGTTCGCCAAGAAACTGGACGCGCTTTGATTTGTAAGACCGCTCGCTTCCCCGACCGGCGACAAGCAAACGCATTTGTCGATTGTGGCAGAGCGCCATCGCCGCGATCGCGAACCGCAAACCCTTGCGTTCCCAACCCGAGCCCGCGAAAAACAGCGCAATTTCGCCCGGCTTAACCTTCAACTCGTCACGGGATCTTTCCCGCAGCTTAGGGTCGAAGCGAAATTGCTCGAGCGGAACGCCATTGCGGACGATATCGATCTTCTCCGCGGGATAGCCATACAGATCGACAATCTCGCTTTTGATCATTTGCGAATTGACGATAACTCTGCGCGCGCCGCGATTTACGAAGAGAGCTTTTTCGAGTTGCAAAATGTCGCGATGCTTGTGATTCAGCCCTCGAACAAATCGCTCCAGCGGCATTTCGAATGTTCTTTTGCGAGCCAACCAGGCACGATGGACACCGTCGCCGGCACGGTAAACGTCACAACCCCAGAGGCGCTCGAGGCTCACCAAGAGATCGCAGCGAAGCTGCGGTCGCATTTGCTCGAACTCGTCGGCAAACCCGATTGCCGATGCGGACTGCATGCGGCGGATTGCACCGAATGGCCACTCGGTCCGCGGCCATTTGTTCGTCGTAATGAGTTGTACATCGTGTCCGGCTTCCACTATTCCGCGCGCGAGCCGTTTTAAGTACGATTCCGCGCCGCCGGTCTGCGAATAGCCGCGCCGAACAAAACCGATGCTGAGTTTTTTTGTCATATCGAGCGGACCTTTTAAATGCATCTTGTTATTTCAACCAGAGCGGAACGCAGCGGAAAATCTCTTTCTGTTTAGAAGAACCGCTGCGTCGCAAACTAAACGATGATCCCGCAGGAGCAGGAGCTCCGCTGGAGACGACACAGAACGACACTTTACTTGCTCCACGTTCGCCAGAATAGTTGTAACCGGATGCCTGGTGAAACTTTAAACGCTCCTCCACCAGTACGGTCTGCCTCATCCCCGACGCGTACGTTGCCGAAACATTTGCTCTACTCGATCTTCGCGCGCATCGGTGGGTCGGGTCTCGACACCGACGCATTTGAAACCCTGCGCGCGTCGTATCGGGGGGGGTTTCTGGCAAAAGCAATCGCTTACGACAACCGGCAGAAGGAAATTCCCGGGTCGCTGATCCATTCTCTACGCTGGCATCCGGTGCGTCTCATCTCGTTTTTCGATCGGCCTTACTATTACGGCGCGAAAAAGAAATATCTCGATTGGATCGCATCCCGGCACTTGGCGACCGGACGTTACGATTTATTTCACAGTTGGTCGGGTGACTGTTTGCGCTCGCTTCAAGTTGCCAAACAATGCCGCATCCCTTCAATCCTCGAGATTCCAACTTGGCATCGCGATGGTGGGAAAGCGAAAGTTGGTCGGCCAGAAATTGCTAAATCGACAAGCAGTGCTTCGGGGTTCCAAAAGTGGAAACAGGGATTGCTGCTCAATCGAAAGCGTTTCGTCGAAGAATACAAACTAGCCGATCTGCTGCTCGTTTTATCGGAGATAGCAGCTGACACGTTTCGAGCACGCGGGTTCCCGAAGGAAAAACTATTTTACCTCCCGCGCGGAGTGGATGGGGGGCGCTTCAAGCCGGGCCAGCGCCCAGCAAAATTCCGGGCGGTTTTTGCCGGCGCATTAATTAAACGCAAGGGCATTCACCATGTGCTCGAAGCATGGCATCGCCTGAATCTGCCAGACGCCCAGTTGTGGCTTGTCGGTTACGTCCACGATGAAGCGAAGCCGTATCTCAAGCAATTCTGGCGCGATGACATTCGCGTTGTGGGATTTGTGCACGATCCGGAAAATTATCTCAGCCAAAGCACGGTTCATGTTTTTCCGTCGCAATGGGAGGGTAGCGCCAAAGTCACATATGAAGCAGCCGCCTGCGGGTTGCCGCAAATCACCACGCGCGAGGCGGGCGATGTTGTGCGCGATGGCATGGATGGAATTATCGTCCAACCGGGAGATGTTGAGGCGATCGCCGCAGCGCTCAAGCATCTATATCGACATCCTGAAATCGTCGAGCGGATGGGCAGCGCAGCAAGGCGCCGCGTAGTTGAAAATTTCACTTGGGATCATTTTCGAACGCGATTGTTGGACGCTTACGAAATTGCGATGCAGAAAGCGACGTAAACCTCCGGTCTACCTCGCAACTACAGTCGCAGGCAGAACGCTTGTGCTAGTCTAGCAGCGCAATCTTATTCGTGAATATTCTGCTCCTTCAACTCAAACGGATCGGCGATCTGATCCTGACAATCCCAGCCATTGCGACTTTGCGCGAAAATTTTCCTGACGCGCGCGTGACGCTCGTCGTTTCCAATGAATGCGCTGCCTTGCTACCGGCCATCTCGAATGTGGACCGAGTCTTGCTAGCGCGGCGTAATTTGCACGACCTTGCCCTGTTTCTTGCCATCGCCCGTGAGAAATTTGATTGCTGCATCGATTTCACACGGAACGATCGCTCCGCGTTTCTTGCGTTTTTATCCGGCGCGCGAAAACGCATCGTGTCCTACCGGGTACGCGATCAGTCAAAAAGACGGGCCCATGTTTACAACAATTTTGTAGCCGTCCGCATGCGGGACATGCACACCGTCGAATATCATCTCGCTTTACTTGGGCCACTCGGCATCCGCGGGGCTTCCCGCGCGCTGCATCTGGAATTGCCACGGACAGCATTCGAAAAAGCGAATGCGCTTCGGCGCGATTCGAAGATCAATGAACCCTATGTCATTTTTCATCCAGGGTCTGCGCGCGTAGAGAAATTTTGGGAACCGCAACGTTGGGCGGATGCAATCGATCATGCTCAATCCAATTCGCGCATTAGCGCTGTGCTTACTGGAGGAGGTTCAAAACTCGAACAGGAACATCTTGGTGAAATCAAAAACAGATTACGGCAACCGGCTGTCGATCTTTCCGGAAAGACAGATTTACTCACTCTGGCTGCGCTGATCGCCCAGGCACGTCTTCTCGTCACGGTCGATTCCGCCTCGACGCATCTCGCGGCAGCAACGCAAACACCGCAAGTAATCCTTTTCGGCCCCACCAATCCGTTTCACTGGCGACCTCGCGGGAGCCCTGCACTGATTTTACAAGGAGAATCCAAGGCTCCACTGACCGAGTTTTCAGCCGTCCGACCACGTTTGCCAATGCGCCAAATCTCGACGGAAGCGGTAATCGATGCTATGGATTCGCTGCTGTCGGCTCATGCGACGGCGCAAGGTTCATGAGCAAGCGCAAAACTACAAAGAAAAGGCTATCATTTTGGCAAACCCTTCAGGCGGCCTCGGGTCCGTACCGCCGCCTGTATGGCTACGTCAAACCGTACAAGGCGCGTTTTATCCTGGGCCTCTCATTGGGTCTCGCCTACGGCGGGGTCAGTTCGCTTTTCCCGCTAGCGATTGCCCGCGTGACAAGCACCATCTTTCACGGGGTCGCTCCCAACCCGATGGCCTTGCGCTCAAATCTGGAAGTTTTGGACACTGGCCCCAAAATCAATTCGATCGTTCTGATCTGCCTCGCCATTCCAGCGATCATGACTGTCCGCAGCCTTTGTTCCTACGGAAATACCTATTGCATGCAATGGGTGAGCAACAAGGTCGTCACCGATATTCGCACTCAGCTTTTTAGCAAAATGGTTCGGCATTCGATGGATTTTTTTAACAAGGCGCGTTCCGGCTTTTTGATGTCCCGCATCACGAACGATACCCGCATCATGCAGATGGCTTTGACCAGCGTCAGTAGCGATGTTTTCAAGCAACCGATCACCATTGTCGGCGCAATCAGTGTTCTCCTCCTCATGGATTGGAAATTTACCGTCGTAGCGCTGATTCTTTTCCCGACCTGCTTGCTGCCGATTCGCATTTATAGCCGCCGCGCACGTAAAGCCGTGCAAAGCGAGCAGGCAGGCATGGGCGAAATGGTCGTTACCATGCAGGAAACCTTCGCAGGCATTCGCGTAGTCAAGTCGTTCGCCCGTGAGACACATCAGGAGAAGGCATTCAAGCGGAGCAACCAATTGCAGTTCTCAAACATGATGCGCCTGATCAGGTCGATGGAAGCGGTCGGCCCACTGGTCGAGACAATCGCTGCCATCGGCGTGGGTATGGCACTGGTTTACGTTTATGCCGCTAATCTAAGCGCCGGCCGATTTTTTGGACTGATCTCAGGAATTTTCATTCTCTACGATCCGGTCAAAACGCTTGGCAAGATCCACATCGTGATGCAGCGATCAATTGCTGCGACAACTGGGATCTTTTCGATCCTTGATTCCAAGCCGGCTGTGAGCGATGCGCCAAACGCCGTCGCGCTGACTTCGTCGTCGGGCCGGATTGATCTTGAAAACGTAACGTTCCGCTATGCGAACACAGTCACGAATGCCGTCAGCAATCTGACCTTGCGGATCCAACCGGGGAAAACCTACGCGCTAGTCGGCGCCAGCGGAGCCGGCAAAAGCACGATTCTCTCGCTGATCTTGCGCCTGTACGATCCTACATCTGGAGCCGTTAAGATTGATGGCCACGACCTGCGCTCGATCACCCAGAAATCATTGCGCGAACAGATCGGTCTTGTCACTCAGGAGACGTTTTTGTTTCACGATACGATCTTCAAGAATATCCAGTTCGGCCATCTCGAAGCCACGCCGGAAGAAATTTATGAAGCGGCGAGAGCCGCGTATGCGCACGATTTCATCATGGCCCAGCCAAAGGACTATCAAACGGTGATCGGTGACAAGGGCTGTCTTCTCTCCGGTGGCCAGCAGCAGCGCCTCGCGATTGCGCGCGCTGTCCTGAAAAGTGCGCCGATCCTTCTGCTCGACGAGGCGACATCATCGCTCGATTCCGAATCGGAAAAGCAAATTCAAAAGGCGCTCGAAAAACTCACTGCAGGACGCACGGTAATCGCAATTGCTCACCGGCTCTCCACAGTTTTATCGGCCGACCAAATCGTGGTGATGGATTGCGGCCGCATCAAAGAAATCGGCACACACTCCGAGCTGCTGGAGAAATCCGGTTACTATCGCCGGCTGTACGACCACCAGTTCAATCGTATTCAGGAAGAAAGCACGGCCGAGCAACGTCTTCTCGTCGAAGAGCTGGTTTAACCGCATGCTGCGAATGCTTCTGCGCGCTGAATAATCTCATTAAATTCATTCCGGCGCCTCGCGTGTTCGGCGTTATCCAAAACCAGCTCGAAACGCAGTTCCCCTGCCGGTTCCGGCAATTTCACCCAGGATCGACAACCGCCGTACGATTTTTGATTTGGAAACGTCCAGGGCGGTACGACCCGAAAAACGCGAACAAAACCGACCTTTAGCCCCGACACCTTATCATATTCGAAGCGCTCTCGAACCACTTCTCTTTTCAAAATGTGCAGCGGCTCCAGGGCCTGCGCCGTTTCCCGAGAAGTGATCGTTTTTACAAGCTCGAGCTTAGCGAAAAAGCCGATGTCGATTTTGTCGTGCGATCCCGCTGGAAACTCAATGTCGGTCTCGCAACGGGACGAGTCCGTGCTACCGCGCCGACCGGCCGCGCGGACTTTCGCTGGTTGCTCGTGGAAGAACGTCGGGAATAGAAAAAATTCGTGTTGCCGAAAACTGAATCCGCCCCGGCCTTCAGCGATTCCGCCCTTGCGCAGAATGATACTTTGCCTGCCGCGTCCCAGCGCCTCGCAAACTATGCCCCATTCCTTGAAACCAACGCTTTCCATTTTGCGTCCTCCAAATTAGCCTCCTGACAATGCCGTTCAATATCGACCTGCACACGCATTCCTTTTTTTCCGGGGACGGTATTTCCAGTCCGGAAGACTTGATCGCCGCCGCGCGCGCCAAAGGGTTGCACGGGATCGCGATCACCGATCACAACACGTGTGACGCCATCAATTACCTCCTTCAGAAAGGCCTGATGCGGCTGGACGGTTTGCCAGTCGATGATTTCCTCGTTCTCCCCGGAGTCGAGGTAACGACCGCCGACGGTCACCTTCTTTGCATCGGCGCGGAGCTTCCGTATTTGAAAGGAAAACCGGCGCGCGAAGTCTGCGACATCATTCGCGAGCGCGGCGGGCTGGCGATTCCTCCGCATCCCTACGATTTATTTCGCGCAGGCATCCGTTTTTCTACTCTGGAGACTCTGCCGGTTGATGCCATTGAAGTTTTCAATGCTGCAACGACGTTGCGCCGCTACAACCGTTACGCGTTCAAGTACGCGCAAATTCGCGGCTTGCCGATGACCGCGGCGAGCGACGCACATCACGCCGCTGCCGTCGGGACTGCTTACACGATTGTGAACACTGACGATTTTTCCGTGAAAGGCATTCTCGCGCAGATCCTCAAGAGCAACGAACTAAACCAAAAATACCAGACGCCGCGCGATAGCCTCCGTAAAACCTGGAACAACTGGCTGCGACTCCGGCGGCGGAAAAGAATTCCCGAGCTAGCCGCGAAAGACCGTACTAGCAGAAACGGACGCTGATCTGTTACGTTTCAATTTTTCTTTCTTACTTCTCACTTCCTAAGATGTCTGCATATGTGATCGTTGAAATCGACATTCTGGATCCGGCCGGTTACGAGGAATACAAGAAACTCGCAGGCGCGACCGTCGAGAAGTACGGCGGCAAATACATCGTCCGCGGCGGTGCTACTGAAGTGCTTGAAGGCGATTGGGAACCGAAGCGCATCGTTGTGCTTGAGTTTGAATCCATGCAGCGCGCAAAGGAGTGGTTGAATTGCGAGGAGTACCGCGAACCGCGCAAAATGCGCCATCGCAGCGCAAAGACAAATATGATCGGCGTTGAAGGTGTGTAGCCGGTGGGGCTCGACTCTGTCGAGCCGACAAACAAAAACGAACCGCGACAATCCAGAGCGTTCTTGACGCTCCCAGCGGCGTCCATAATCTCAAATCCACGCGCCGTTCGCCAGGGCGTACAAATCCAGCGTGAACATTTTAGCGGCCTTTTATCGCTCCTCGGTTGGGAAAAAAATGATCGTTGCGATCACCGGAATCATTCTAATCATCTTTGTCATCGGACATCTGCTCGGTAATTTGCAAATTTTCCTAGGACCAGATTGGATTAATGGTTACTCGCAACACCTGCGCGATCTCGGCCCGTTGCTGTGGGCGATCCGCATTTTCTTGCTCCTGACTGTCATCATTCACATTTATGTAACGATCCAACTGGCGATCGAAAATCGTCGCGCCCGACCCGAGCCGTACATCGACAGGCAATACGCGAAAGCAACGTTCGCCTCTCGTCACATGGTGATGAGCGGGCTGATTGTGCTGGCATTTATCGCTTATCACCTCGCACATTTTACCGTGCGAATCACCGACGCACGCTTTGCGCTGCTTAAGCCTGATCCGCTCGGCCATTACGATGTCTATTCGATGATGGTTTACGGTTTCAAAAGTTATCTTGTGTCGGGCTTTTATGTTCTTGGGCTCTTTTTGCTCACCCTCCACTTGAGCCATGGATCCTCCAGCTTTTTTCAATCGCTCGGACTGAACGACAAGAAGCTCACGCCGCGTCTCGCGCTGGGTGGTCGAATTTTTGCTTGGCTCGTGTTCGTTGGCTACACGTCGATCCCGGTCGCCATCCTGCTTGGACTGGTCAAAGCGGCACAACAGTTATGATTGGATCGCTGGACGCCAAAATTCCCCACGGACCGCTGGACCAAAAATGGCGGAGCCATCGTGACCACTCACGACTGGTTAGTCCAAATAATCGGCGAAAGTTCGAAATCATCGTCGTTGGGAGCGGTCTGGCCGGAGGCTCGGCGGCGGCGACCCTGGGCGAACTGGGTTATCGAGTAAGATGCTTTTGCTTTCAAGACTCGCCGCGGCGCGCGCACTCGATTGCGGCCCAGGGCGGAATCAATGCGGCGAAAAATTATCAGAACGATGGTGACAGCCTTTACCGGTTGTTCCACGACACGATCAAGGGCGGCGATTTTCGTTCCCGCGAGGCGAATGTTTATCGGCTGGCTGAAGTCAGTAATCAGATCATCGATCAATGCGTCGAACAAGGGGTACCGTTCGCGCGTGAGTACGGCGGACTGCTCGCTAACCGCTCTTTCGGTGGCGCGCAAGTATCACGGACCTTTTACGCGCGTGGGCAGACTGGCCAACAGCTTTTGCTCGGCTGTTACCAGGCGCTTTGCCGTCAAATCGCCGCGGGCACAGTGCAGATGTTTCCGCACACGGAGATGCTTGATTTAGTGATTGTCGATGGAAACGCGAAAGGAATCATCACGCGCAGCCTGCGCTCAGGAAAGATTCACAAGCATACCGGCGACGCTGTCGTGCTCGCGACCGGCGGGTATGGGAATGTTTTTTATCTTTCGACTAACGCGCGCGGTTGCAATGTCACGGCCACTTATCGCGCTTACAAAAAAGGCGCGCTCTTTGCAAATCCCTCCTTCACGCAGATTCATCCGACGTGCATCCCGCAAAGCGGTGAGCATCAGTCGAAGCTGACTCTCATGTCTGAGTCGCTCCGCAATGACGGACGCGTGTGGGTTCCAAAACGAAAGGAAGATCGCAGCAAGCCGCCTGGCCAAATCCCAGAAACCGACCGCGATTACTACCTCGAGCGAAAATATCCGAGCTATGGCAATCTTGCTCCACGCGATATTTCATCACGTGCAGCGAAGGAAGTTTGCGACGAAGGCCGCGGCGTGGGTCCCGGCGGGCGCGGTGTTTACCTCGATTTTGCGGATGCGATCAAACGGCTTGGGGAAAACGTAATTCGCGAGCGCTACGGCAATCTGTTCGAGGTTTACGAAAAAATAACCGGCGAAGATGCCTACAAAGTGCCAATGCGGATTTACCCAGCGGTGCACTACACCATGGGCGGGCTCTGGGTGGATTATAATTTGATGAGCAACGTGCCCGGTCTGTTTGTGATCGGGGAAGCAAATTTCTCGGATCATGGTGCCAACCGGCTCGGCGCGAGCGCCCTCATGCAAGGTCTGGCCGATGGTTATTTCATTTTGCCGTACACATTGCCGAATTATCTCGCCGGCCAGATGAACAAGCGTCCGTCAGCCGACTCTCCAGAATTTCAGAAGGCAGAGAGTGAAGTGCGCGCGCGGATTAAGAAAATGCTCGATATCGATGGCAAACGTTCGCTCGATTCCATCCATCGCGAACTTGGCCTTCTTCTTTGGGACAAATGTGGAATGTCTCGCCACGCCAAGGGACTCCGCGAAGCGCTCCAAAAACTCTCTGAGTTGCGAGAAGCATTCTGGCGCGAGGTGCGCGTCCCGGGGAACGATGAAGATTTTAATCAATCCCTCGAGCGCGCTGGACGAGTGGCTGATTTTCTCGAGTTTGCCGAGCTGATGTGCACCGACGCGCTCGCGCGGAACGAATCTTGCGGGGCACATTTTCGCGAAGAACATCAAACCCCGGAAGGAGAAGCGCTGCGCGACGACGAAAAACATGCCGCGGTGTTCGCGTGGGAATTCCAAGGTGATGGGCAGCTCGCATCCCCGAAATTGCATCGCGAACCGCTTCATTTCGAAACCGTCCATTTAACGCAAAGGAGCTATAAGTGAAGTTGAGAGTTGTTAGTTGAGAGTTGAGAGATGAAAGACAAAACAAGAAGAAGAATATGTTTAACTTTGAAAAATTAGACGTCTGGCAAAAGGCGATTGAATTCGCCGAGCTCATTTATACCGATACTCGCAGCTTTCCGACCGAAGAGCGGTTCGGTCTAACGACTCAACTGCGTCGTGCTGCGGTCTCAATTTCCTCGAACATTGCGGAGGAATCCTCACGAAGTTCCAAAGTTGACTTTGCGCGCTTTATCGAAATCGCGGGTGGCTCTGTCTTCGAAGTCGTTTCTGAATGTTCTGTCGCGCGTCGCCAGAATTTTCTCAGCGATGACAATTTCCGAAAAATCTACGCGGCAGCGGAGGAGGAGAGCCGAATGCTTAGCGGCTTACGGAGATCCCTCTTGGCCGCGAAGTAATTGCATGCGGAGTTTCCCTCTCTCAACACTCGACTCTCAACTATGAACTTTCTGTTGAGAGTCTGGCGGCAGCCGAACGCGAAAGCCCGCGGCAAACTTGTGGATTACGAAGCGCGCGACATTTCGCCGAATACCTCCTTTCTCGAAATGCTCGACATTCTAAACGACAATTTGCTCGGACGAGGCGAGGAGCCAATCGCATTCGATTCCGACTGCCGCGAAGGCATCTGCGGCACCTGTTCGCTCACCATCAACGGCGAAGCACACGGGCCCGATCATCCCGCTGCGGTCTGTGAACTTTACATGAGAAAGTTCCGCGACAGGGCAACGATCACAATCGAGCCCTTTCGGGTCAGATCGTTCCCGATCGTCAAAGATCTGGTAATCGATCGACGCGCGCTGGACCGCATTGTGCAGGCCGGCGGATTCATCTCCGCCCGCGCAGGCTCGGCACCGGAAGCAAACTCGATTCCGGTTCCCAAGCACGATGCGGATCTTGCAATGGAAGCGGCGGCCTGTATTGGCTGTGGCGCGTGCGCAGCGGCTTGTCCAAACGGGTCGGCCATGCTCTTCACCGCCGCGAAAGTCTCACATCTGTCGCTATTGCCCCAGGGAAATCCAGAACGGGTCACGCGCGTTCTGAAAATGGTGCAGGTAATGGATGCGGAAGGTTTTGGGAATTGCACGAACACATACGAATGCGAAGCGGTCTGTCCCGCGGAGATCAGCGCCAGTTTTATTGCAAAACTGAATCGCGAATATGCACGGGCGAGCCTGCGCCGCAGCGCAGGCGAATAGGTGGATCGCGATCTCCGAGCGCGATGTTAATCATTGCGCCGCAGAATAATTAGGTAGGGGCGATTGATCTCAATCGCCCAGGCGGTTCGGTGAACCGCCCCTACCTGAGCATCACATCGTTTCGCAAGCATAGGTCCACAATTCTGGGTCGAGCTGATCCCTCGCACGCATGGCGAGAAGGTCGATATCTACATTTGGACGCAGCACAGCAAACACTGTTGAACCGGAACCGGACATCAGGGCTGCGACTACTTCAGGCTGGTCCAGCAACCACATTTTGAGTCGGGCAAGAAAAACAAATTTCTGGAAAACCGGACGCTCGAGATCGTTCACGAAAGTTTGGCCGGCGAATTCCTGAGTCGCGTAATACACGCCCGGGATTTCGCGCGAATCCTGCCAACGTGAGTACGCCCACTCTGTTGACACACGAAAATCTGGTTTTAAGAGCAAAATCGATAATGGACGTTCCAAATTTATCGGAGTGACCAAGTCGCCGCGTCCTTTACAGATCGCGGCTGATTCGAAGATGAAGAGAGGAATGTCCGATCCAATTGTCGATCCAAGCTTGGCCAATTCATCACGCGTCAACTTCGTTTCAAAAATTTGATTGAGCGCGAGGAGCGTCGAAGCGGCGTCGCTGCTTCCTCCGCCCAGACCCGCACCATGCGGAATTTTCTTTTTGAGCTCGATTGAAACACCGTTCTTCAGTTTTGTTTCTTCGAAAAGAGCCTTCGTCGCGCGAACGACGAGATTGTCATCGCCGGTCGGAACCGAGGGATCATCACAGCGAAACTCGATCCTTTCCCTATCGCTCTTGTGGACTTCAATCTCGTCGCAAAGCGTAATTGGCGCGATAAGCGTCTCGATTTCGTGAAAGCCGTCGTCACGCCGACCTAAGATTTTCAGCGAAGGATTGATCTTCGCGGGAGAGAGGACTTGCATGCCTTGCAATTTGTCCAGCAAAACCGAAAGAGAACAGGATGAAATCGTTTGTTAAAAGGGGCACAGCCATCTTGGCTGCGGGGCCGACGGGCATCTTGCCTGTCGAATCAAAGACGGCAGGCGAGACGCCCGCCTGCCCCACAGGCTGGAAGCCTGTGCCACGATAATGACAACAATCGCTGACAAAATCATCCTGGCGCTGGACGTCCCGACGAAAAAGGAAGCGCTCGCTCTTGTCGATCAACTGCGGGAGCAAATTTCATTTTTCAAAATCGGTCTGCAACTTTACACGGCCGAAGGCCCTGAAATTGTGCGCGCGGTTTTGTCCAAGGACGCCAAAGTCTGGCTCGATCTCAAGCTGCACGATATTCCGAACACGGTCGCAAGAGCAGTCGAATCTGCGAGTAATCTTGGTGTGAATATGCTCACCATTCATTTGAGCGGCGGGAGCGAAATGATCCGCGCCGCGACTGCAGCTCGCACAAATAACATAACGATCTTGGGTGTGACTGTTTTAACAAGCGCGAATGAACAAACGCTGCGCGAAATTGGAATCGCCGATAGAGTTGCCGATCAGGTCTTGCGCTTGGCGAAATTAGGTGTCGAAGCAGAAATCGATGGAATTGTGGCAAGCCCGCGTGAAATCAAAAAGTTGCGTACGGAATTTGGGAACAAAATCAAAATTGCGGTTCAGGGAATTCGCCCGAGCTGGGCGGAGCCGGGCGATCAAAAACGATTCATGACGCCGCGTCAAGCAGCCGAAGCTGGCGCAGATTATCTCGGCATTGGTCGACCGATTACTACTCATCCGCGTCCGCGCGAAGCTCTCGCAAAAATTTTGGCGGAGGTTACCACCTGACAAGGCAAGTGTCGATTACGCCGCCGTCGCGAACAGCAGTCCCGCAGCAGCGCGAGACTTCGCTCGAAACAAGAAGAGGGCTCTTCGCTGCCCTCGATATTTATTCGGATAACGCGCCGCGCTCGGCAGCGATGAACATGGCGGTCGATGAAGCTTTGCTCGAAACAGCCAGGGCTGTGTCGATTCGTTTCTATCGATGGCAGTCCCCTGCTCTGTCGTTTGGATATTTTGGAAGATTCGCCGATGTCGCTCATTATGCATTGCAGCGCGATTTGGTCCGGCGATGGACGGGCGGCGGAATCGTTTTTCACGGTGAAGATCTCACTTATTCGATTATTATTCCGGCAACTGAACCGGCCTTCGGCGAATCGCCGAAGTCGATCTACGAAAAAATTCACTGCGCTCTGCGCGATGCTTTGACTGCGAATGACGCACGCGTGGAATTGGCAGCGATGGGTAGGGACGCCGCGCTACGGCGTCCGCGGACAGCGCAGCGCGCTGTCCCTACCAATGTATGTTTCGCTAATCCTGTGTCGGCAGATGTAATGGTGAATGGCCAAAAAGTTGCCGGCGCGGCCCAGCGCCGCACGCGCAGCGGTTTGCTGCATCAGGGCAGCATTCAGCATGTCGATCTTGGGAATGGTTTCGCGGAACGATTTGCAAAAGAGTTGTCGAACAATTGCGAGATGGGGGCTTTGCCAGAGGCAGTTCACGATCGGGCGCAGGAAATCGCAGCGGAAAAGTACGCAACCAATGCGTGGTTGCGTAAGCGCTAACAACTGTAGGGCGGCTGTATCAGGCGCCGTCTCCTTTCGGCGCTTCGCAGAAACGCCCTACAATATTTGCCGACTCTTGTTATGTTGCTTTGACAACACACACGCCGCCCCGCTATTCTCGGCTCGTGGAATTCTCCGCGCGCTCACGGCCGAAGCGGACTGCTCTTACGGCGATCGCTTCGCCTGCCAGTTCGCTCGCTCAAGTCGCGCGGCTGGTTCAGCCGCATCTTGAAGAGGTAGAGACGCGCATTGCACAACAGGCGGCGGCTTTTGATCCGGCGCTTGAAGGCTATGTTGTATATGCAGTCGGCAGTCGCGGCAAACGCCTTCGCCCGCTTCTGGCTCTTCTCGCAGGCGGCGCTACCGGCAAGATCAGCTCGAATCATGTCGATCTTGCCGTAATCGTGGAGCTCATCCACATCGCCACGCTCGTGCACGACGACGTGATGGATGAAGCGGAACGGCGGCGCGCTCAGCCCACCGCGAACGCGCGCTGGGGAAATTCGCTTAGCGTTTTGCTGGGCGACTGTCTGTTCGCACACGCGCTCACGTTATCGACGAATTTCCAAAACGCAGACATCGGTCGCGCCATCGCGCGCACGGCCGCGACGGTTTGCTCAGGCGAGATGATCCAGACGCAACGCCGGTTCGATCTCACTCTGACCGTCCAGGATTATTTGCGCATCGTTGAAATGAAAACGGGATCGCTTTTCTCCGCTGCAGCGGAATTGGCCGCGCTCATTAGCGAGGCCGATCCCAACGTGATCGAAACATTCAAAAATTTCGGGTTTCAAATCGGGACGGCGTATCAGATTTACGATGATTGCGTCGATCTTGCCGGCAGCGAGAGCGCGACTGGCAAAACGCTCGGCACCGATTTGCGAAAGGGCAAATTTACGCTGCCGATTTTGATTTTCCTGCGTTCCGCCTCGGAGTTCGAGCGGGAACGCTGTTGCCAGCTTGTGCTTGAAGAACAGGTCGACGAAATGATTGAGCTCTTGAAGAATGGCGCGAACGACGGAGCGCTCAACGAATCCATCGACGCGGGTAGCGATCTGATTCGCGGAGCGCAAATCGCATTGGATGGAATCGAGTCCAATCCTTACGCCGATGCACTGTTCTCTCTCGGCGATGCATTGTGCGAACTGTTCGATCAACTTCGCGTCTGATGAAAATGTGGGAGGGACCCTGGTGTCCCGACTCTTAGCAACCTCCAATCACGGCACTGAGGCCGTTCCCACATTATGTCGCAGCTCAAAATCCGCGAGATGCCGCAGGATGAGCGGCCGCGAGAAAAGTTACTCGCACGAGGTCCCGATGCTCTGACCAACGCGGAATTGATCGCAATTCTACTGCGCACCGGCAGGCGTGGAATGAATGTGGTAGAGGTAGCGCGCGAGCTGCTCAACAAATACAAATCGTTTGCGGAGTTGAGCCGATGTTCGGTCAAGGAACTTCGCGAAATCAAGGGAATCGGTCCGGCTAAAGCGTTGGAACTAGTGGCGGCGTTTAATCTCGGAAAGCGTTTCGCCCAGGAGCCATTGTCCCAGCAAAAACTTGATTCGCCGGAATTGATCCACCAATTACTGGGCGGTGAAATGCGAATGCTGCGAACCGAATCGCTTCGCGTTGTGTTGCTCGACACTCGTTATCGTTTAATGCGCATCGAAGCTGTTTCGACTGGAAGTATGAATGAGAGCATCGCGCATCCGCGCGAAATTTTTCGGCCCGCCATTACTTACTCGGCTTATGCCGTGATCGTCGTTCACAATCACCCCTCTGGCGACGCCTCACCAAGTCAGACAGACCACAGTCTGACGAGACGTTTGGCTGAGGCCGCCGAATTATTGCAGATCAAATTGCTGGATCACATCATCATCGGCGCGCCCTCGGACGGGAATCCCGGTTACTTCAGCTTCAAGGAGGCAGGCGTGTTATGAATAGGCTCTGTGTTTCTCGCCTCTCCCCTTGCTCAAGGGTAGAGGGGTTTCATGCAGCGCATCCCAAATCAACCCTCACCCTCCCCTCTCCATTTCGTAGGGAGAGGGGACTGCATGCACGCGCACAGCTGCTTCATACTTCCTACGGTTAGTATGAGGGACGTAAAGATTCATCCGACGGCTCTTGTCGATCCAGGCGCGCGAATCGGCGCCGATGTCGAGGTCGGTCCGTTTTCGATGATCGGCCCACAGGCGGTAATCGGTAATAGCACGATCGTGCAATCGCACGTTGTCATTGAAGGCGATGTGACGATCGCCACAGGCAATTTTATCGGACACGGCGCGATTATCGGCGCGCGGCCCCAAGATCTTTCCTTTTCGCCGGACCGGAAAACGAAGGTCGTGATCGGCAACGACAATGTCATTCGCGAGTATTGCACGATCCATCGTGGGAGTCCCAACGGCAGCGTCACTAGAATTGGCAACAACAATTTTCTGATGGCGGGCGCGCACATCGGGCACAATTGCCTCATTGGAAACAATGTCATCATCGCGAACAATTGTTTATTGGCTGGACATGTGCGCGTGGACGACGGCGCGTTTCTCGGCGGCGGATCGACATTTCACCAGTTCATGCACATCGGGCGACTGGTGATGGTGCAGGGCAGCTCCGCCTTTGGTAAGGACCTGCCACCGTTCGTCATTGCGGCAGAACGCAATTCTGTCTTTGGAGTAAACGTGGTTGGGCTGCGGCGCGCTGGCTTCAGCGTACAAGATCGAGATGAACTTAAAGCCGCCTTCAAATTACTTTACATGAGCGGGCTGAATATCTCGCAGGCACTGGAGAAAGCCGCTGCGATGGAATTTGGCGCTGCCGCGCGAGAATTTTTCGCATTCGTCGCGCCAGCAAGGAAACGCGGAATCTGCCCTTACAAGAGCGGCGCGACCGAAGAGATGTAAATCTAGGTAGAGCTCGATCCCCAAGCGAATCGACGAGTTCGACTGACGGCTCGGAGAGCCATTCCTACGTGAGACCGAGCAAAGCGAGCATGCGACCGGTTTTTCCTTTCTCGGCCCGGTAGGAATAGTAGCGATCGACATCACATGCCGTGCAGAGACCGCTATCGTGAATTTGGGAAACGCCTTTAGATCGGCACTGGCGAATAATCTCGGCGGCGAAATCGGTCTCGTAATGCGGTGGACGAATACAGGGGCTGAGTTGCACGATCATGTCGGGCGGAGTCGATCCGAATCTTTTCTTCATTTGCTCAATCGCTTTAGCGACGATCGCAATCTCAGTTCCCTTTCTTCCAGAATGCACCAGGCCGATCGTGGGCGTTTTTGGATCGACGATATAAACCGCGCAGCAATCCGCGACGTGAATGCCAAGCAGCACTCCGCGTTGATTGGTGATGAGCGCATCGCATGCCGTGAAATGTCTGTCCGATTCAATCGGTTCATCCACGATTGCTATTTTATCGCCGTGAACTTGCTCGGCGATCAGCAGCGGCCAATCGCCGAATCCACTAGCATGACGAATCTGCCAGTGTGCCCTCTCAAGCCGCGCTAATGCTTTCGCTTTATTGTGCGAAACATCGATCCCAGCGATTCGCCGCGTAAAAACATGGCGACAATTCGGCAGCCGTGCCAATGCAGCGAAATGTTCAACAGGCAGCAGCTGCACTAAATCGATTAACTGGAATAGATGTCTCGACCCATTTGCCTTCGCTCAAGGCAAGCTCTTGCTCGAGAAGACAATGGATCTACCGCGATAAGCTGGACTTTGGCTTTCCCGTGGCATCGACATCGCTCCCCGTATAGTACGTTTTCGTTCGCGTCGCCCGCGGCGTGAGGTTGGCGAACGATTCGGTGTAGGTACTCTGCGCTCCGGTGGCCCGGTCAAATTCCGCGAGGGATGAATTGTATCCGAAAAGCGCTTGCAAACGCGTCGATTGCGCAGTGAGCAACTGCACCTGTGCGTTGAGGACATCTAACTGCACGCCTGCGCCGGCGTCGAGCCGGGCTTTGGCCAGGCGTAGCGCTTCCTCGGCCTGCTCCACATTTTTTTCCTGGCTCTTAATAAGCTCGCGGTTCTGCTGCAAATTTGAATACGCGGTCTGCACTTCCAACTCAACCTGCCGAACATCATCGTCGTAAGTGATCTTGGTTTCCGAAAGAAGCGCGCGCTGTTGTTGGACCTGGCCATAAATTGCGCCGCTGTCCCAAATCGGCATGCTGCCCTGTACCTGTGCGATCCAACCCTTGGAAATATCGTGCCAGCTTGAGTTAGTTGGTGAACTGACCCATTCGCCGCCCCCGGTTGTGGTGATGGTTGGGAGAAGCTGGCCCGCTGTCGCACGCACTTGCTGGAGTTGGTTCAAGACGTTTGCACGCGCCTGTTTGAGAAACGGCCGTCTTTGCTTCCCGATCTCGATCGCGTCGGCCAGGTTGATGGTGCGCGGGATGTATGGCATTTCACCTACAACTTCCAAGGGCGGGTTTTCACCGCGTCGTGGCTGAAAATCGAGGCCGATAGTCTTGGCCAGAGTAAGGTTCGATATTCGATAGTTGTTTTGCGCGGTGATCAGCTGCGGAAGCTGATTGTAGAGTGCCACTTCCGCCTGTAGCACGTTAAACCGCGGAACTGTTCCCGCTTCAAAGCGGTTCTGCTGGTCCTTCAACTGAGTTTCCAGCAAGTGCACCGATTGCTCCTGAACTTTGATGAGCTCTCGATTGACCACTACCTGGTAGAACTGCGTCTTCACGGTCGCGAGGAGCTGGTCCAGAACATTGCGGAACGCGAAGTAGGCGCTGTCTCTTTGAAAAAACGTGCCGCGAATCGACGGCCAGGTTGTGCCGTTAAAAACCAGCTGCGTTCCAAGGACGGAAATGTTGTAGGATATATCGCTTAGTTCAGTGCTCTTGACGGTTGGCGTCGGTGATGGGTCGGCCGGGGGTTGGACATTGCTCACTTGTGACGGGGGAGAGTCAATAAGGGACGAGGATAGCATCGTACCTGTGGTCGTCGCACCCGTGGTGGTCGTACCCGTACCTCCCAATATCCGGGCGCCAATCAGGTTCGGATCAGTCCATTCAAAAGTCCCGTTTACACTGATGTTCGGCAGCGCCTGCGCGCGGACTTGAATGATGACGCCTTTCGTTCGTTTGATCTCCTGTTCGGCGTTGAGGAGAGTCGGGTTGCGCTGCAGCGCCGTCAGGATCGCTTGATCAAGAGTAAAAGTGGGGACCTTGCGGGCCAAAGATGTTTCGCTGCTTGCCGATGTCGATCCCTCGCCTGTACCGGCGCGCGCCGCTGAGCTTGCAGCAATCACCGCAGCGGCGAACCGGGATATTACAAGATATTTTCGCATAAAGAAGATTTAGCCCGAGAGATTAGCCGCGTAATCGTGAGCGCGTAGATTCAAGCTGCGCGCTTTTCACTGTGGTGTGATAACACTGCCGGCCAATAGATGAAAATCATTTCGATTGGCAGTAATCATAAATTTTACTGTAAATCTCCAACCATGCCTTTTGTTCGTCGGGGCTGAGGTGTTCCAAGATTTTTATCAGATTGCCAACCATTTCCTCGCGAATGCGGCGGACGAGAGCCGAACCCTTTGGCGTGATGCAGACCATTACCTTGCGACGGTCGTCGCGCGCGACCGAGCGCATGACGTAACCGAGATTTTCGAGCCGCGCGACCAAACCGCTCGCCGCCGCCGTGGTGTGCCCCATTTTCTGTGCGATCGCGGACATGGTGAGGACTTCTTTCTGGTCGAGAAAAGCGAGAAGAAAAAATTGCGGAAAGGAAACGTTGCCCGGCGCAAGCTCCTTGCACAGATGCAGCACGAAACAGCGCTGCATTTCCAAAACAATATGCGAAAGCCGTTCCGCATCCGCACGAATTTGATCGGTCGGATTTCGTGCAAACTGGGTGACGGTTCCGATATTCAAGGCGATTAAGCTAAAAATGGGCGCATAGCCTGTCAAACCCCCCATAGCCGAAAGAATTGGCTAATCCCAAAGCTGAAGATTGACAATTTCACCTGCTTTCAACGATTCGCCCACGGCGACGCGCAACAGCGCGTTCGACTGGCTCAAACCGAAAAGTGCGTGCGATTCCTGGCGGCCGACAGGAGTAAATTTTCCGTCTTCCAGTTTTCCGCGGACGTAATGCGGCCGATCGCTATCGTTGGTCAAATGGGCAATCAACTTTGCCGGCCCCATCGGCAGACCGAGATTGGCTGCGCCCATCATCCTTAAAATCGCCGGCCGCACGAATTGCAAAAACGTCACAAAAGTGGAAACGGGATTCCCCGGTAAGCCAAAGACAGCGGACTCGCCAGCGCGGCCAAAGAGAAATGGCTTGCCCGGTTTGATCGCCACTCGCCAGATGTCGATCTTAGCGCCAAGAGATCGCAACGTCGATTGGACCAGGTCGTGCTCTCCGACAGAAACACCGCCGGTGATGATCAAGACGTGATTTTTCAGTCCTCGCTCGGTTGTTTCGCCGCAGGACTTCAGCAAGGCTTGCAAAAGCGCCGAGTTGCTTTCATAGACCTGCCCCGATTTCAGTTGTTCTCCGACCTTCACGAGCTCGTCACCAGTTGAAACGATTGCGACTGAAACTGCAGCGCCCACCGCAAGATCGCTGAAACCCTGCGATGCAAACAAAGCGAGCGTTGCCGCCCGAATTCGCTCGCCTTTGCTCAGGATTTTCTGTCCTTCACTCAAATCGCAGCCGCGCTTTCGGATGAATTCGCCAGGATCGACATCTACATTCAGGACGATCTCGTCTCTATCGCGTGTTATATCTTCCTGCATGACGACCGCATCCGCTCCAGCAGGCATTGGCGCACCCGTGAAAATCCGCACCGCTTCGCCAGAGGAAATTCGAAGTTGCCGATCAGGGCC
>Ga0209376_1000516_pt1 | contig 42428 bp, 35 predicted proteins | sample GraSoiAngelo_134_FD_185891 | JGI IMG/M metagenome (GOLD analysis project Ga0209376, IMG submission 185891) | Grasslands soil microbial communities from the Angelo Coastal Reserve, California, USA - 14_0929_05_30cm (SPAdes) (version 2) | ecosystem: Environmental > Terrestrial > Soil > Grasslands ...
TACGGTGATCTGTGAGGTGGTTGCCTCCTAGGCAGGGTCCACGCTAGCTCGGGTGGAACGCCTGGGAGTCCAGGCGCCACCGGCCCCGACGGTCCCGCTCTCACCAGCGGGGCGGCGCGACGCGCGACTGAAAGCAGAACGCGCCGCAGCCACCGTCGGGGCTTTATATTTTTGAGGGGGGCGACCCCCTCAGACCCCCAGCCTACGCCTTCCGGACGTTGGCGGCCTGGAGGCCCTTCGGACCGCGGGTCACCTCGAACTCGACGCGGTCACCCTCGGCAAGGCTCTTGAAGCCCTGAGCCTGGATGGCGCTGAAGTGAACGAAGACGTCCTCGCCACCCTCCTGGGTGATGAAGCCGAAGCCCTTCGCATCGTTGAACCACTTCACGGTTCCCTGTGCCATGACGTTTCCTCTTTCTCTGTTGTTGGAGCCTTACGCCCCGTTGTTCCCGGCGTGCATCGCCGGGGTGATGCGCGCGGCGTGCCGTGGAGCCTGTTCCCCGACGGTCGAGGCGCGAGTGACCGGATGTCCCAGGTGTCGCTCGATGAGGCGCAGCTGCTCGTGCTCCTCCGGCGACGCGAAGCTCGTCGCACAGCCGCTTGCCTGGGCTCGCGCGGTGCGACCGATCCGGTGAATGTAGTCTTCCGCCGTGTGCGGCAGATCGAAGTTGACGACGTGCGCGATCTCGGGCACGTCGAGCCCGCGAGCGGCGATGTCGGTCGCGATCAGGACGCGATAGCGGCCGCTCCGAAAGCCGTCGAGCGCCTCGCGCCGCTGCGACATCGAGCGGTCGGCGTGCAAGCGCGTCACCCGATGACCGGCCGCGCCGACGACGCGCGCCACGCGGTCGGCGCGATGCTTGGTGCGCGTGAAGACGAGCGTGCGACCGCGCTCTTCGCGGAGGAGCTTCAGGAGGAGCGGTGTCTTGTCCTGAGGCGTCGCCTTGTACAGCCGCTGCGTGACCTTCGCGACCGGCTTCGCGCTCACGCCGACCTCGATCCTCACGGGCCGGACGAGATGACGGCGGACCAAGGTCTCGACCTCGGGCGGCATCGTCGCGGAGAAGCAGAGCGTCTGCCGGTCGAGGGGCGTCATCTGCAAAATTCGCTCGACCTGCGGCGCGAAGCCCATGTCGAGCATGCGGTCGGCTTCGTCGAGGACGACGATCCGCACCGTGCCGAGGGCGAGCGTCCGCCGCTCGACATGATCGAAGAGCCGGCCCGGAGTCGCCACGATGACGTCGGGCCGTTTCTGGAGCCCGGCGAGCTGGGCTCCCATCGACTCACCCCCGATGAGGACGAGCGTGCGAACGCCCTGGGCTCCGCCGAGCATGTCGAAGGTCGCCGCGATCTGCAGCGCGAGCTCGCGCGTCGGCGCCAGCACGAGGGCCCGCGGTCGCGGTGAATCCGCGCGCGTGAGGCGCTCGAGCATCGGGATCGCGAAGGCGGCGGTCTTGCCGGTGCCCGTCTGGGCGCAGCCGATCACGTCGCGGCCTTCGAGGATCGGTCCGATCGCCTGGGCCTGGATCGGGGTTGGGGTGGAGTAGCCGGCGTGGGCGACGGCGTCGCGCATCGCGGGCGAGAGCGGAGAATCGAGAAATGAACAGAACATGAGTGTCGAACACCTTTCTGAGCTGCCTCGGCGTTAGGGTACCCGGGCCCGTTGCCGGGCCCGGGCGGGAGTGAACAGGGTGGGCGCTAGACCTTCCTGACGTTGGCTGCCTGAAGACCCTTCGGACCGCGAGTTACCTCGAACTCGACCCGATCACCTTCCGCAAGACTCTTGAAACCCTGGGCTTGAATGGCGCTGTAGTGTACGAATACGTCCTCGCCGCCCTCCTGCGTGATGAACCCATATCCCTTTGCATCGTTGAACCACTTTACTTGTCCTTGAGCCATACCTCGGACCTCTCTTTAGGGGGTCTTCAAGCCCCTGTGCTCCCGCCATCGTGGCGGGGTTACCCTCCGGAATTGGAGGGCAAACAAAAACGCCGCGCGAACTGGGCCCGCGCGGCGTGTGTCTCGATCTATCACAATCGTTACCTGACTCCGTGAGTGCCAGAACCGGCCGGTAGAATGACATGTAGCCACCGGAAAGTCAATCGATTTCTTCCACCGCGCGCGTGACGGGACGAGAGCCATTCCGTCTGCCGAGCCATCCCGGAATCGCGACCGAAAAGCGCCCCGCGGTCCCGCCGGCTACGACCACGTGAATTTCCTCCGTCGACGCGAACTTGGGAATCATGGCGTCCTGCTCTGAGGGGGTTTGACCCTGGCCATAGCGCAGGTTGGTGCCCTCGCCATGGTCCGCGTCGGGGAGAAGCTCTCGATACGGGCGTCGCACCGTCTCGTGGATGTGACGCTTGAGGTCGTCCTTCGACCATCCGCCATCGGCGAACGTGCGGGCGTGCTCCGGCCCCACGATCAGCATCGTATGGGAATAGAGCGGGAAATGCTTGCTGTTCCAGAGCCCGGCCATGGACCAGCCGATCGATCCCGCGAGCTGACGCGCCGCGCGGCTCGCGTGATCCGAGATGCCGTGCGGGGCATCGCCAGCGAACAGCGTGACGGCCGAGGTCTCCGCGGACAGGCCGCGCCCGGTATGAAAGGGCGGCCACGGGCTCGCCTCCTCGTTTTCTCCGATACAGTACGTGTAGCGGCCGGGGTGGCCGAACGTGGACATCGAGATCTCGCCGGGGCGTGCGCCGCCGACGTTGATTATCATCAAGCGTAGGGCTCGACCGATCGTCGCGTTCGCGCGATAGCCCGGACCGAAGACGCCGAACGCGCTGTTGAGGCCGATCCGGCCGCGGATCGGTCCGTTGACTACGATGAGCGGCGCGCTGAAATGGGTCGAGGTCGAGACGCCGTGGAGGTTGAAGGCCGGATCGCAGGCGCACTCCGCGGCGGCGACGACGACGGGTAGATACTCGGGCCGACAGCCGGCGAGCACCGCGTTGATCGCGGCCTTTTCGACGGTCAGCCGACCATAGTTCGGCGGCATCTGCCCGAGCAGCTCGTCTCGCGACCGCCTGGTGCCGGCCAGCATCCGCTCGACGCGCTGACGGGTCGGCGGCACGACGGGGAGTCCATCGGTCACGCCCTTGTCGAACCAGACCTCGAACTCATCGGCCGTCGTCACGCCGCGAATCCTATCCCGCCGCAGCGCCTTCCGACAATTCCTCTCGGCAAGCACTGGAGGCAGTTTGAGGCGGTTTCCGGGAATTCGAACCCTTGACGCTGGCTGTCACCAAAGGTGCCATCCTGGGTGTCCAAAAGGAGCCACTTCGCGATACTGGTACCCCGGCCGGCATCGAAAGGAGCGGGGGAATCGGTGGGCCTGCCAGGGATCACCGGCGGGTCTCGGGTGGAACCCTCTGAAAAGTCTTGGGTTTTCACCGTATGGCCGAAGGGGTCGACGAGCCCGGGTGACCGCGTTCTAAAGCCTTGTAAAAATAGAGTTTTCGTTTCTGGGTGGCACGGACTGTGCTACTGTAAAAACCCCGACGCGGGCGTTCAATCGTCGGACGATGGAGCGGTGATGTTCTACAACCTACTGGCCGGAATGTTCTCCAACGATCTCGCCGTCGACCTGGGGACGGCGAACACGCTCGTCTATGTCCGCGGCGAAGGCATCGTGCTCAACGAGCCCTCGATCGTGGCCATTCACCAGGCAGACCATTCGGTGCTCGCCGTCGGTCATGAGGCCAAGGCCATGCTCGGGCGGACGCCTGGAAACATCATAGCGATCCGGCCGCTCAAGGACGGGGTCATCGCCGACTTCGACGTGACCGAGAAGATGCTGCACTACTTCATCTCGAAGGTTCACCGCCGTCGCACGCTCGTCCGGCCGCGCATCGTCATCGGCGTGCCCTCGGGGATCACGCAGGTCGAGAAGCGGGCTGTCCGCGACTCGGCGATGCAGGCCGGCGCCCGCGAGGTGTACCTGATCGAGGAGCCGATGGCCGCCGCGATCGGCGCCGGGTTGCCGATCCAGGAGCCCGGAGGCAACATGATCGTGGACATCGGCGGCGGGACGACCGAGGTCGCCGTCATCTCGCTTTCCGGAATCGTGTACTCGAAGTCGGTGCGCATCGCCGGGGACGAGATGGACGAGGCGATCGTGCAGTACATCCGCAAGCACTACAACCTGCTCGTCGGCGAGCGACGGGCCGAAGAGATCAAAGTCACGCTCGGGTCCGCCTACCCGATGGGCGGCGACCGGCGGACGATGGAAGTCAAAGGTCGCGACCTGATCGACGGAATCCCGAAGACCATCGTGATTACCGACGAGGAGATCCGCGAGGCCCTGCGCGAGCCCGTCATGACGATCGTCGAGACGGTCCGTACGTGCCTCGAGCGGACGCCGCCGGAGCTCGCGGCGGACATCGTCGACAAAGGGATCGTGATCACCGGGGGCGGCGCGCTGCTCCGGGGTCTGGATCATCTCCTGCGCCAGGAGACCAACCTCCCGGTGACGCCAGGCGACGAGCCGCTGTCGTGCGTCGCGCTCGGGACCGGACGAGTGCTCGACGAGCTCGATCTCCTGAAAAAGGTCGCGATCCCCGCATAACAGGTTTCTAGCCGCTTCGCGGGGGGTCGGAAGGTGAAGATTCGCAAGGTCGTACTGCTCGGCTCCCTGGTGGCGGCTTGCCTGCTGCTGCTCACCCTGCAGACGCGTGGGTACGGCTGGGTGGCTGGCGACTTCTTTGCCGTCGTCACCACGCCCATCCAGACCGGGCTCGCCAAAGCGAGCCGCGCGACCTTCGGGCTCTGGACGACCTATCTCGACTGGAAGAACGTGCGCGCCGAGAACCGGCGGCTGCGAGAAGAAGTGCAGGAGCTTCGGGTCCGCGCGCTGCGGGTGAGCGAGACCGATGACGAGAACCGCCGGCTGCGGCGGCTGCTCGCCATGCAGGAGAATCTCCCGCTGACGACTCTGTCGGGGGAGATCATCGCCCGCGAGTGGGGCGGCTGGATCCGATCGCTGACCGTCAACCGGGGTCGGGGCGACAACGTTCCGCGCCTGACCGCCGTGATCTCGCCCAACGGCCTCATCGGGCGCGTCGTCGACGTGCGGCCCGGCGTGTCGATCGTGCAGGTGCTGACCGACCCGACGTCGACGGTGGGCGCTCATGTGCTGAGAACGCGGACGCCGGGCATCGTCGAGGGCGACCCTCGCGGTACGCTCCGGTTCAAGTTCATGGCGCGCGACGGCGCCTCGATCCAGAGCGGTGACACGCTGGTGACCGCCGGGCAGGGCGGGCTGTTCCCCCGCGGCATCCCGATCGGCACCGTTCGCGCGATCGACAACCGCGGCGCGGCGCTCTTCCACTACGCCGAGATCACGCCTGCGGTCGACTACGCGCGACTCGACGAGGTCCTGCTGGTGACGGGCGATTCCCAGCGCGATCTCACGGCGTTCTTCCCGACGGGTGGCTGATGCGTGCCCTGTTGGTCCTGACGGTAGCCGGCGGCTCGGTCGCGCACGCGACCTTGACCCCGCTCGTGACCATCGCGGGCGTGCCGCCGGACATCCCGCTGATCATAGTCGTGCTGCTGGCGCTGCGGCGCGGCCCGGAGTTCGGCAGCCTCACGGGCTTCGTCAGCGGTTTACTGCAGGACGCGGCCGGCGGCGGCTTGATCGGCGTCCAGGCTCTGACCAAGGCGGTGATCGGGTTCGCGATCGGCGTCGCCGGCGGCCGGCTCCGGGTGAGTCAGCCGCTGGTCCAGGTGCCCGGGCTCGTGGTGCTCACGATCGCCGAGGGGCTCGCGCGCTTCGCGCTCTTGCAAGTGTTCCGCTTCCCCGCGCCGTTCGGTGAGCTGATGACGTACGTCGTGCTCCCGCAGGCGCTGTGCAACGGATTCGTCGGCGCCGCCTTCGTCCTGGCGTTGACCTGGACCCAGACCATGCGCGACCACTTCGAGGGCAGCCGGCCGTGAGCGTTACGCGCGGATCGCTGCCCCGTCGCGACGCCGGCCACCGGCGCGTCATGGTGATCGCCACCTCGGTGGTGTTCGCCTTCCTCGTCCTCGTCGGCCAGCTCTGGTACCTGCAGGTGCTCGAGGGCGGCCGGTTCCTCGATGCGTCGGACAAGAACCGGATCCGTGTCCGTCCGATCGCGGCGCCGCGCGGCATTCTGTTCGATCGCCACGGGATGCCGCTCGTCGACAACCGCCCGGCCTTCACGCTCTCGTTCATTCCCCGTGAGCTGCCGCGCGAGGATGAGACTCGTGACGCCGTGCTCGGCCGCGTGGCCTCGCTGCTCCACATCCCCTATCAGGACCTGACGGACGCGGTGGCGCGCGTGCCGTCCGACTCGCTCCTGCCGGTGCGTGTGCGGCGCGGTCTGACGCTCGCGGAGGTCGCGAAGATCGAGGAGTGGAAGCTCGAGCTGCCGGGCGTCATCACGGAGGTCGAGCCCCAGCGCGTCTATCCGACGAGCCGCTTCGCCGCGCACCTCCTCGGGTACGTCCGCGAGGCCAACGACGAGCAGCTCAAGCAAGGCCGCTATCGGCGCGGCGAGATGGTCGGGCAGAGCGGCCTCGAGCGTCTGCTCGACGAGTACCTGCGCGGGCAGGACGGCGGCGAGCGGATCGAGGTCGACGCGATGGGCCGTCCGGTCCGTCGCGTCCAGGCGACGGAGCCGCACGCCGGAGCGCAGGTGATCACCACGGTGGATCGCGGGATCCAGGAAGCGGCCGAGCGCGCGATGGAGGGACTGGCCGGCGCGGTCGTCGTCATGGATCCGCGCAACGGCGACGTGCTCGCGATGGTCTCCACCCCGGCCTTCGAGATCGATCGCTTCACGGGCACCATCGACCGCGACGCGTGGCTGCGCGTGGTGCAGGATCCGAACTTCCCGCTGCTGAACCGCACGATCCAGACCCAGTACGCCCCAGGTTCCGTCTTCAAGATCATCGTCGCGGCCGCGGGTCTGCAGGAACGCAGCCTCACGCCGCTCGACCGGACCTACTGCAACGGCGAGTTCCGTCTGGGCACGGCGACGTTCAAGGACTGGAAGGAAGGCGGCCACGGCACGGTCGATCTCCACCACGCGATCGCGCAGTCGTGCAACATCTTCTTTTACGAGGCGGGACTGAAGGTCGGCGGCGCGACGATCGTGAAATACGCGAGCACGTTCGGATTCGGCCAGCCGACTGCTATCGACCTGCCTGGCGAGAAGAGCGGTCTCCTGCCGCGGCCCCAGGTCACCCGGGGTCGTCAGGGCCGGACGGCGGGGTATCCGCCCGGTGAGACGGTCAATATGTCGATCGGGCAGGGCACCGTGCTCGTCACGCCGATGCAGGTGGCGCGCTTTATGGCGGCCGTCGCCAACGGCGGCGTCCTCTGGCGGCCGCGTCTGGTGCAGCGGGTCGAGCGCCCGGAGCGCCTCGTCTGGAGCGATCAGGGGCAGGTGGCCGGCCACGCCGAGCTCTCGCCAGTGGTGTGGGCGTTCCTCCGTCAGAGCCTCTGGGCGGTCGTGAACGACAACGGAACGGGCGCGGCCGCGCGGATCCCCGGGCTCGACATCGCCGGCAAGACCGGTACCGCGCAGACGATCGCCAAGTCCAAGGCCGAGAAGGGGCAGGACCACGCGTGGTTCGCGGCGTTCGCGCCCGCGAAGGCGCCGGAGGTGGTCATCGTCGTGCTCGTGGAGCGGGGCGGTAAGGGCGGCCAGGTCGCGGCGCCCATCGCGAGAAAAATCTTGAATGCGATCTTCTTCGAGAAGATCGCCGCGGTGGAGATCGCCGGCTAGTGCTGCGGATCGACCGGCGCCTGCTGGAGAACGTGGACTGGCTCTTGCTGGTGACCGCGTTCGGGCTGGTCGTGATCAGCACGGTGACGCTCGCGAGCCTCCACGTCGGCCGGGCCGGCGGCAGCGTCGTCGTGCGGCAACTCGTCTGGTTCGCCCTCGGTCTGGTCGTCATGGTCTTCCTGGCCAGCCTCGATACCCGTCGGCTCGTTCGCGCCGCGCCGGCGTTCTATCTCCTGGGTCTCGTCGGCCTGGCCTCCGTCTTCCTGCTGGGCCGAACCGTGTCGGGTGCGCGGCGGTGGGTCGTGTGGGGTCCGCTCTCCCTGCAGCCGTCCGAGCTCTTCAAGATATGCTTCCTGCTCATGATGGTCTGGGCGTTGACCTCCCGCTGGGCGCAGCCCGTGGGCAAGCTCAGCCTGGCCATGATGCTTCCGATCGTGGCAGTCCCGGTCGTGCTCATCATCAAGCAGCCCGACCTCGGCACCGCCCTCTTGCTCGTTCCGGTGATGGTCATTCTCTTGATCGGAGCGGGCGTGCGCCTCAAGCTGCTCGGGGGCCTGGCCCTCGTGGCTCTGTCGGCACTGCCGCTCGCCTGGTTCGCGCTCAAGGAATACCAGCGAGAACGGATTCTCGTCTTCCTGGACCCGTTTCGCGATCCACTCGGGAGCGCGTACAACGTGATCCAGGCGAAGATCGCGATTGGATCGGGCCAGCTCCTGGGCAAGGGCGTGACCGGCGCGACGCAGAGCCGGTTGGCCTTTCTCCCGGAGCGTCACACGGATTTCATCTTCGCCGTATTCGCCGAGATGTGGGGGTTCGTCGGCTGTCTCGTCCTGCTGCTGTGCTATGTCTTGCTCCTCCTGCGGGGCTTCGACATCGCGGCGACCGCGCGCGAGCCGGTAGGCCGGCTCGTGGCGCTGGGCGCCACGTCGCTGTTGGCGGCGCAGGTCTTGATCAACGTCGGGATGGTGACCGGGCTTCTGCCCGTCGTCGGGATTCCGCTGCCGTTGATGAGCTACGGCGGCTCCTCGATGGTCGCCTCCTTCATGACGCTTGGCCTTCTCCTCTCGGTTCGAATGCGGCAGTTCCAATGAGACACGGACGATGCGGAGGTATCTCGCGGGTCGCCGTGTCGGCGAGGTGCTGCCGTGCGCAAACGGATCGTCGTCAATGCGGGCCTCACCGAAACCCGGGTCGGAGTCCAGGAGGGTAATCTCCTCACCGAGCTCTACCTGGAGCGGCACCGGCACCGCTCGATCGTGGGGAGCGTCTACAAAGGCGTCGTGACGAACGTCCTGCCGGGCATGCAGGCGGCGTTCGTCGACATCGGGCTCGCGAAGGACGCCTTCCTCTACGCCGGCGACTACACGACCAACCTCGGCGACCTCGCGGGCGCGATGCTCGCGGGCGGCGGCGAGGACGGTGACGCCGACATCGACCTCGACGTCGGCGAAGAGCTCGAGCCGCGGCGCGAGACCGCTCCGATCGAAGACCTCTTGCACAAGGGCCAGACGGTGCTGGTGCAGGTCTCGAAGGAATCGCTCGGGACCAAGGGCGCCAGGATCACGTCCTTCATCTCACTGCCCGGCCGCTATCTGGTCTACATGCCGCAGGCGCGCCACATCGGCGTCTCGCGGCGCATCCGCGACGACCGCGAGCGCGAGCGGCTCCGCGCCGCGCTGCGCTCCGTGAGTCTGCCGCCGGGCGGCTTCATCTTGAGGACGAACGCCGAGGGCAAGAGCGAGAGCGAGTTCGCCGCCGACGTCGAATTCCTGACGCGTCTGTGGGCGCAGGTCCAGGCGCGCTTCGAGCAGGCCGCGGCGCCGGCGGTCCTGCACGAGGAGGGCGACCTCACCTTCCGGGTCGTGCGCGATCTGTTCTCGCCGGAGGTCGACGAGTTCGTCGTCGACTCCCGTGAGGTCTACGACAAGTGCGCCGGCTACGTCGAGGCGCTGGTGCCCGCGCTCCGCCAGCGGGTGCGGCTGTGGGAAGAGCCGGCGTCGATCTTCGAGGCGCTCGGCATCGAGAAGGACATCGAGAAGGCGCTGCGGCGCCGCGTGTGGCTCAAGTCCGGCGGCTACATCGTGATCGATCACACCGAGGCGCTCGTGTCGATCGACGTGAACACGGGCAAGTACGTCGGCAAGCGCGACTTCGAGCAGACCGTGCTCAAGATCAACCTCGAGGCGGTCGGCGAGATCGTGCGCCAGATCCGCCTGCGCGACCTCGGCGGCATCATCATCATCGACTTCATCGACATGGAGTCGGCGGAGCACCGCGAGCAGGTGTACCGCGCGCTCAAGCGGGCGCTGGCCGAGGACAAGGCGCGCACGAACGTGCTGGAGATCTCCGAGCTCGGCCTGGTCGAGATGACGCGCAAGCGCGTGCGCCAGGATCTCCGCTCGCTGCTCTCGACCGTGTGCCCGACCTGCAAGGGCAGCGGCATCACCAAATCGGATGCTACCATCGCCGCCGAGATCTTCCGCAGCGCCCAGGCCAAGGCCGCCACGGCCGGGGACGCGAACGGTCGGGAAGTCGTGATCCGCGTCCATCCCGACCTCGCGCGCTACTTCGAGGGCGACGGTCAGGAAGGTCTGGAGCGGCTCGCGCGGGCGCTCGACCGCAAGATCACGATCCAGCCGAACTTCGGCGAGCGAGACGGCTACGAGGTGCGGCTGCGCGGCGGCGCGCCGCAGTGAGCCGCTGATGGCCAAGCCACGCCCGTCACGCATCAGCCAGGCGCGACTGGTCGGCGACCTGAAGCTCGCCGCCAAGCGCGGCGACCGGACGGCGCTCTCGCTGGCGCTCGACCAGATGCGCACCCTGGCCCATTCGCCGCGCTACTGGGAGAAATACCTGTCGCTCCTCTCCAATCCGCTGGCCCGCCTCGTTGACCTGCTCGTAATCAAGCAGGGCGACCGCATCGCCTACCAGAAGGGATGGAAGCTCGCGAAGCCCCGGGCGGCGAAGCCCAAGGCCGGACGGAAGGGCGCCAAGGGGAGCGCGGGCGCCCGCCGTCGGGTGCCCACGGCCGAGCAGCCGTCCCTGTTCGACGTCTGAGCCCGCCGCTGCGACCGATGCCGCAGTGACGCGCGCGTTCGTCGTCGTCAATCCCGCGGCCGGCGGAGGCCGCACCGCGCGGACATGGCCGATGCTCGCCGCCGAGCTCAACCGCCTCGGGCTCGCGTTCGAGAGCGCCTGGACCACTCGACGCGGTCACGCCACCGATCTCGCTCGCCGCGCGGCCGCCGCGGGGTGGCCGCTCGTGGTCGCCATCGGCGGCGACGGCACCCTGAACGAGGTCGTCAACGGCGTGACCGACCGGAGGGGGGTGCCGCTCGCGACGACGGGCGCGATCCTCACGGGCCGGGGCCGTGACGCGCGCCGGAACTTCAGTCTCGCCGCCGACTGGCGGCTCGCCGCCCGCCGAATCGTCGTGGGCGACGACGTCGCCCTCGATCTCGGCGTCGCCGAGTGGACCGATGGGACGAGCCGTTACTTCGTCAGCGCGGCGGGTGCCGGCTTCGACGCCGCGGTGGCCCGACGCGCCGCCTCGCGCGGGGGAGTCGGGACCCTCCCCTACCTGCTCGCCGTCGTCGAGGGACTCCTCGCGCATCGGCCGATCCCCGTGACGATCGATGCCGACGCCGGGGTCGAGCAGTCGGGGCCGCTCACGACGGTGGTCGCCGCCAACGGCGCGTACTACGGCGGCGGCATGAAGATCGCGCCGTCGGCGAATCCGAGCGACGGCGCCCTCGACCTCGTCGTCATCGGCGCCCTCGGGCGCGTCGAGCTCTTGCGCTGGCTTCCCACGGTCTATCGCGGCGCCCACCTCGCGAACCCCAGGATCACCATCCGCCCGATCCGCCGCGCGCGAGTCGCCGGTACCACCCCCCTGCGGACGCACCTCGACGGCGAGCCGGCCGCCGACACGCCCGTGACCTTCCGGGTCTGTCCCCGAGCTCTTCGCCTGCGGCGCTGAGCCCCGGCCGGATCGTGCGGAGCTCGCCGTCGGGTTGACAGCGCCCGGCGTCGGGACGATACTACCCCCAGGGGGTATAGGGATGATCAACGAGGAGACGAAGACCAAGGTCCTCGGCCGCCTGCGCCGGATCGAGGGGCAGGTGCAGGGTCTCCAGCGGATGATCGACGGCGAGGCGTACTGCGTCGACATCCTGCTCCAGGTCTCGGCCGTGCAGGGCGCCCTCGAGCAGGTCGAGAAGCTCCTGCTGGGCCGGCACATCGAGTCGTGCGTGGCCGACGCGCTGCGCACGGGCTCGAAGAGCGAGCGTCAGCAGAAGATCGACGAGCTGCTCGACGTGTTCGCGCGGTTCCGGGGGAAGTGATGGCGGAGCGCCACACGACCGACATCGTCGCGCCGGTCCGCGGGATGCACTGCGCCGCGTGCGTCGGCCGTGTCGAGCGCGCGCTGACCTCCGTCCCCGGCGTCGAGCAGGCATCGGTCAATCTCGCGACCGAGCAGGCCGCGGTCTCGTTCGATCCGACGCGGGCGAGTCTCGATGCGCTGAAGGCGGCGGTCGCCGCCGCCGGCTATGAGCTCGGCGAGCCCCGCGCCGGCGCCGCCGCGGTCGACGACGCCGAGCAGTCCGCCCGCGAGGCCGATCAGCGCCGCCAGCGAAACCGGCTGATCGTCGGCGCGGTGCTCTCGGTGCCCGTGCTCCTGGGCGGGATGTCCCATCTCCTGCCGTGGGTGCCGTCGGCGCTTCGCGATCCCTGGCTCTTGCTGGCGCTCACCACCCCCGTCCAGTTCTGGGTCGGCTGGCAGTTCCATCGCGGGTTCCTGCACGACCTCCGCTATCTGAACGCGTCGATGGCGACCCTCGTCTCGGTCGGCACGAACGCGGCGTACTTCTTCAGCGTCGCGGTCACGCTCTGGCCGCACGCATTCCCGCAGCACGGGGCGATGACGTACTTCGACGTGAGCGCGGTCGTCGTCACCCTGGTCGTGCTCGGGCGCTGGCTCGAGGCGGGTGCGCGCGGACGGACTTCCGAGGCGATCCGCCGGCTCGTGAGTCTCGCTCCGCGCACCGCGCGAGTCGTCCGCGACGGCGCCGAGGTCGACGTGCCGACGGCCGACGTGCAGGTCGGTGACTTCGTCCGCATCCGCCCGGGCGAGCGGGTCCCGGTCGACGGGGTGGTCACCGAGGGCGCCTCCACGATCGACGAGTCGATGCTGACCGGCGAGAGTTTGCCCGTTGAGAAAACGCTGGAGTCGAAAGTCTTCGCGGGCACCGTCAACCGGACCGGGAGCTTCGTCTTCCGGGCGTCGCGCGTCGGCAGCGAGACCGCGCTGGCGCGCATCGTCAAGCTCGTCGCCGAGGCGCAGGGCTCGCGCGCACCCATTCAGCGACTGGCCGATCGGGTCGCCGCGATCTTCGTCCCGATCGTGCTGGGCATCGCGGCGCTGACGTTTCTCGCGTGGTGGGCCTTCGGCCCTGCGCCGTCGGCGCTCTACGCGCTCACCAACGCGGTGGCGGTGCTCGTGATCGCCTGCCCCTGCGCCATGGGGCTGGCGACGCCGACCGCGATCATGGTCGCGACCGGCCGCGGCGCCGAGCTCGGGATCCTGGTCAAGAGCGCGACGGCGCTCGAGCTGCTCGATCGCGTGAACACGATCGTGTTCGACAAGACCGGCACGCTCACGATCGGCCGGCTCGTGGTCACCGATGTGATCGTCGCGGCCGGCTCCGGCGCGAGCGAGGACGAGGTCCTGGCGCTCGCGGCGGCGGCCGAGCAAGGCTCGGAGCACCCACTCGGCGAAGCGATCGTCGCGCGGGCCAAGGAGCGCGGCCTGGCGCTTCCGCCGATCGGCGAGTTCACGACGGTGCCGGGCCAGGGAATCGAGGCGATGGCGTCCGGCGGCCGGGGGCTGCTCGGCAACCGCCGGCTGATGGACGTCCGGGGCATCGACGTCGAAGCACTTGCGCCGCAGGTGCGGGCGCTCGCCTCGGAGGGCAAGACCGCGGTCTATCTCGCCCTCGGCGGTCGGGCGCTCGGCGTCATCGCCGTCGCCGACGAGCTCAAGCCGGAGGCGCCGGAGGCGATCGCGGCCCTCGCGCAACGCGGCATCGACGTCGCGATGCTCACCGGCGACGCGCGGCCGACCGCCGAGGCCGTCGCCGCGCGCGCGGGCGTGAAGCGTGTGCTCGCCGAAATCTTGCCGGAGGACAAGGCCGGCGAGATCGCGAAGCTTCAGGCGGAAGGCCGCCGTGTCGCGATGGTCGGCGACGGTATCAACGACGCGCCGGCGCTCGCCCGCGCCGACGTCGGCATCGCGATGGGCTCCGGCACCGACGTGGCGATCGAGGCCGCCGACGTGACCCTCGTCCGCGACGACGTGCATGGCGTCGTGGACGTCGTCGACCTGTCGCGACGGACCATTCGCGTGATCAAGGAGAATCTGGTCTGGGCGTTCGGCTACAACGTCGTGCTGATCCCGGTAGCGGCGGGTGTGCTCTATCCGATCTGGGGCATCCTGCTCTCGCCGATCCTGGCCGGCGTCGCGATGGCGTTCTCATCGGTGTCGGTGGTCACCAACAGTCTCAGGCTCAAGAAATGGCAGAGCGCGGCCGACGCCGGCAGGGCGCGGGCTGCGCTCCTCGACTCGAAGGGAGGCCGGACAATGGCCGTCGATCCCGTGTGCAAGATGACGGTGGAGCCCGCGAGGGCAGCCGCGCAGTCGACGTATCGAGGCCAGACGTACTATTTCTGCGCCGTCGGCTGCAAGCAGCAGTTCGACAGGGAACCCGAGAAGTATCTGCCCAAGTGACCGTGATCGCGCCGCCGCTGCTTCGGGACCGCGACCGCTACGAGCGCGTCATGGACGGGCGGGTGGACAACACCGACGAGGACGCGTTCACCCACATCGTCCTGCTGCGCGACGACGACCAGGCCCTGGAGCTCTCGGTCGTGGCCGAGCCTTCGCCGAGCTATCGCATCCGAGAGGCGCGCTGCCGGCGCATCGCCGGGGCCCTCGATCCGGCGCTCGCGGCGAGCGTCGAGGAGCTCGCCGGCACCGCGATGGTCGGCGGTATGAGCCGTCGGGTTGCCGAGCTGACCGGGTCGGGCCCGGGCGCCGCCTTCGTGCTCGCGGCGGTGGTCGAGGTCGCGCGGCTCGCGCGCCAGACGGCCAAGCTTCCGCGCGAGCGCGCCGAGCGCGCGGCCGGCGGGAACGCCTGGGAGTGCTGGCAGCTCGACATGACCGGCTGGATCGACCTGCCGAACTCCTGCTTCACCTACACCGACGCCGGACGGAGCCTCTTCGGCTCGCGCACGGTCAGCACGCCGATGCAGCCCGACCTCTACTGCTCGCGGCCGGGCCAGTCGCGCGTCTTCGAGCGCAAGAAGATCGCGCGCCTCGAGCGTCACGACGGCCGCCTCGCGCTCTTCCACTCGATGCACGACAACGTTCACGGCTTCGAGATCACCTACGAGATCGATCTGGCGACGGGGACGATCGTGCGCGCCGAGCACGTGACCCCGCGGCTCCCCTACATGGGGATCTGCACGGAGCCCCAGCGGAAGATCACGGCGCTCGTCGGCGAGACCGCCGACGACGGTCTGCGGCGCCGGATCCAGGGCCACCTCGGCGGCGAGACCGGCTGCGCCCAGCTCTACGATCTGACGTCGGATCTCCTCAAGCTTTTGACCTGAGCCGGGCGGCCCGATGGTCGGTGCTTTCGCGCTGCATCGCGCCCTGATCGACGCGCTCGTCCGCCGAAACGCGATCAAGGACTCCCGGGTCGAGGCGGCGTTTCGCGCGATCCCGCGTCATCTGTTCCTGCCCGACGTGCCCCTCGCGGAGGTGTACCGCAACGAGGCCATTCCGACGAAGATCGTCGACGGCGAGGCGGTCAGCTCCTCGTCGCAGCCGGAGATCATGGCGACGATGCTCGAGCAGCTCGCGCTCGAGCCCGGCCAGCGCGTGCTGGAGGTCGGCGCGGGTACGGGCTACAACGCGGCGCTCATGACCCACCTCGTCGCAGACACAGGCACGCTGATCAGCATGGACGTCGACACCGATCTCGTGGACGGCGCCCGGGCTCACCTGGCTGCGGCCGGGATCGAGCACGTCCGCGTCGTGCTGGGCGACGGGGGGCTCGGATGTCCCGACGGCGCGCCGTACGATCGGATCATCCTCACGGTCGGCGCGTGGGACATCGCTCCGGCGTGGCTCGAGCAGCTACGTCCGGGAGGCCGGCTCGTGCTCCCGCTCACCGTCGGAGGCTCGCAGAAGTCCGTAGCGTTCGTCAGGATCGCGGATCATCTCGTGAGCGCCTCGGTGACGGACTGCGCCTTCATGAGCCTGCGCGGCGCGTTCGCCGGTCCGCCGACTCGGGTGGTGCTTGGCGACACCCCGGACCTCCGGCTCCACGTCCGCGATCCGGCCGCGGTCGATGCCGCGGCGGCATACGATCTGCTGAAGAGTGCGGCGACCGATCTTCCGACAGGCGTCCACGTGATCGGTGGCGAGCTGTATGGTGGCCTCGTCCTCTGGATCGCGCTCCGCGAGCCCGGCTTCTGCTGGCTCGAGGCGATCGGCCCACAGGCAGACGCGCGCCCAGTTCCCCCGCTCTTCGCGCTGGCTGGCAAGTATCGCTCCGCCGCCGGTGTCTTTGGCGCCGGGAGCGCCGGCTTCTACATGCGCCCGCCCGGAGATCGCATCCCCGGCGGACCCGAGGCCGAACCGCGACCATTCGAGCTCTACGTCCGAGGCTTCGGCGAGGGCGCCGAGACGGCGCGTCGACTGTGCGAGCACGCTGAGGCCTGGGACGCCGCCGGGCGCCGCGGCACCGCCGGGCTCCGCATCCGCGCGCTGCCGATCGCCACCGGCCACGTGCCTGCCGCCGGCGAACACGTCATCGAGAAGCGATGGACCCGCCTCGTGCTCGACTGGCCCGGTCAGGCCGGCCGCGGCGGCTCGAGATCGACGTAGGTAGCGAGGCACAGATCGGGGGCCGTGGTCGAGCGGCGCGGCGTGCCATGTATACTACCCGTCAGCATGCAGGCTCTGCCAATCGGCAAGCTTCGTGCCGACACGCTGCAGGCGATCTTCGACAAGCACCGCACCAAGGATCCCCGCGTCGTCGTCGGTCCCAAGGTCGGTGAAGACGCCGCCGTCATCGACGTGGGTGACCGCTACCTCGTCGCCACGAGCGATCCCATCACGTTCGCGACCGCCGAGATCGGGTGGTACGCGCTGCACGTCAACGCCAACGACATCGCGGTGCGCGGCGCGCGGCCGCGATGGTTCCTGGCGACGTTGCTGCTGCCCGCCGGCGCCACCAGCGCGACCTCGGTCGAGGCGCTTTTCGCCGACCTGCACGCGGCGTGCGAGGAGCTCGACGTGGCGCTGGTCGGAGGGCACACCGAGGTCACGCACGGCCTCGACCGGCCGATCGTGGCCGGCACGATGCTCGGCGAGGTCGAGAAGGACAAGCTCGTGACCACCGCCGGCGCCCGCGTCGGCGACGCGGTCGTGATGACCAAGGGCGTTCCCCTCGAGGGCGCCGCGATCATCGCGCGCGAAAAAGAGGCGGAGCTGCGGGAGCGCGGCGTGTCCCCGGCGGCCATCCGCCGGGCGAAGGGCTTTCTCAAGAGTCCCGGGCTCAGCGTCCTGCCCGAGGTCGAGATCGCCTGCGAGCTAGCCGCGGTGCATTCGATGCACGATCCGACCGAGGGCGGGATCGCCACCGCGCTCGTCGAGCTGGCGGCCGCCGCCGGCGTCGGGCTCCGCATCGACCGCGACCGCATCATGGTGCTGCCGGAAGGCCGGGCGATCTGCGACGCGTTCGGGCTCGACCCCCTCGGCACGATCTCGTCGGGCGCGCTCCTGATGACCCTGGGGCCCGCGGAGGCCGGCATCGTGATCCACGCCCTCGCACGCGAATCGATCGACTGTCACTTCATCGGCCAGGTCGTGCCGCGCGAGCAGGGAGTGACCCTCGTGAGCGGCAGCCGCCAGGAGCCGATGCCGGTGTTCCCGCAGGACGAGATCTCGCGGTTGTTCCAGGGCGGGTGACGGTATGCCCCTGATCGGCTACTCGTATCGCCCCGTCGCGCTCGGGCGGCGGGGCATGGTCGCCTCGGCGCATTCCTACGCGACCGTCGCCGGCCTCGACGTCCTGCGGGCCGGCGGCACCGCGGCCGACGCGGCGGTCGCGGTGAACGCCGTGCTCGCAGTGACGCAGCCCGAGAACTGCGGCGTCGGCGGCGACATTTTCTGTCTGTATTACGAGGCTGCGACCGGCGGCATCCACTATCTCAACGGAGCCGGACGTTCGGGCTCGCGCGCGAGCCTGGAGGAGCTCCGCCGGCGAGGAATGGACCGGCTCCCCGTCACGGGTCCCGCGACGGTCAGCGTTCCCGGGTGCGTACGCGGCTGGGCGATGCTGCTCGAGCGATTCGGCACGCGTCCGCTGGGCGAGCTGCTGCAGCCCGCGATCCACTGGGCCTCCCGCGGTTACCCCACGGGCTCGCTCCTGAGCCAGACCATCCGCGACTACGTCGCGGTGCACACCGACCCGGAGTGGCGGCGCATCTTCGCGCCGGCCGGGAAGAGCCCGGGTTTCGGCGAGCTCCTGGTCCAGGCCGATCTGGGTCGTACGCTCGCCGACCTCGCCGCCGAGGGCCCCGACCTCTTCTATCGCGGCCGCGTCGGCCAGGCGATCGCCCGGCGGATGGAGGCCGACGGCTTCCTCACGCCCGACGACCTGGCGCGGCACACGGGCGAGTGGGAGGAGCCGATCTCGACGACCTACCGCGGCCTGACCGTCTACGAGACGCCGCCGCCGACACAGGGGCTCGTCGCGCTGCTCGGGCTCAACCTCCTCGAGGGCCTGCCGCTCGCCGACCATCCGCCGCACTCGGTCGAGCACCTGCACATGCTCGTCGAGGTGTGCAAGCTGGCGTATGCCGACCGCGATCGGTGGATCGGTGACCCGGCCCACGCGAAGGTGCCGCTGGCCGGGCTCCTTTCCAAGCCCTACGCCGCCCGGCGCCGGAACGACTTCGATCCGTCGAAGGCGCAGTCCCACGCCTTCGGCGATCCGCGCGGCGATACCACGGGCTTCGTCGTGGTCGACGAGCGCGGTAACCTGATCAGCGTGATCCAGAGCCTGTTCAACGCCTTCGGCTCCGGGGTGGTGGCGCCCGGGACGGGCGTGGTGCTCCAGAATCGCGGCCGCCACTTCAGCACCGACCCGTCGCATCCGTCCGCTCTGGGACCCGGCAAGCGCCCCTTCCACACTTTGATGGCGTGCATCGCGACCCGGGCCGATCGCCCGGCTCTCGGCTTCGCGACGATGGGCGGCAACGGGCAGGCGATGTTCCACCTGCAGGTGCTGACGAATCTCTACGACTACGGCATGGACATCCAGGAGGCGATCGAGCGACCGCGCTTCCTGATGGGCGCGTTCCTTCCGGGCGATTCGGACGACATGACGCACGTCGAGGCGCGCGTGCCCGCCGAGGTGCTCGCCGGTCTGGTCGCCAAGGGCCATCGCGTCAAGGCCGCGCCGGAGCTCTTCTGGCGATGCGGGCACGCGCACGGCATCGTGCTTCGCGACGGCACCCTGATGGGCGGCGCCGATCCCCGGGGCGACGGGGTAGCGCTGGGCTTCTAGCGATGCGCGTCGCGCTCGGGGCGCTGGGGCTCGTCGTCCTGCTCGCCGCGCCGGCGGCGGCGGCGGACTGGGGGCAGATCAAGCCCGCGGTGAGCACGCTGGCGGACGTCCGCGCGCGATACGGCGCGCCCACCAGGGAGACGCCGCAGCAGATCGACGGCTACGACACTCTGCAGTGGACGTACGAGGGCGCGCAGGCGCCGGCCGGGATCGCGAAGATGATCGTCGAGTTCGGTCTCCTCACGCCGTCGGGATACAAGAAGGACGTCGTGCGCGCGTTCCGGCTCGAGCCCAAACCCGACATCTTCAACCGGAAGCTGGTGGTGGACGGCTGGGGGCCGCCGTCGCGCATCGGCAAGGAAGGCGACCTGGAGTTCTTCCTCTACGAGCAGGGGCTGCTCGTCTACTTCAGCCAGGACGCGAAACAGGTGCTCGTGATGATCTTCACGCCGCCGCAGAAGCTGCCGCCCGCCGAGCCGGCCGCGCCGCGCCCGCCTCAGCGATGAAGGACGTAGATCTGCGTAGGCTCCACGCTCGGGTGTAGCTCCACGTAGTTCCTGGCGCCGCGCCACTCGTACCACCGATCGCGCAGGAGCTCGTGCACGCGGTAGGTCTGCGCCGTGCCGATGCCGAGCTCGGCGCTCGGCACCTCGACCCGGCAGGCGTGCGTGGCGAACGGATCCAGATTGACCGCCACGAAGACGAGGTTGTCGCGCTCCGGGGTCATCTTGCCGTAGAAGAGGATGTTCGGATCGTCCGCGCCGTAGAACCGGAGGTTCGTGTAGCCGTGGAGCGCGCGGTTCTCGCGCCGGATGCGGTTGATCCGCGTCACGTAGTCCACGAGGTTGCCAGGCGCGTCCCAGTCCCGCGCCTTGTACTCGTACTTCTCGGAGTTCAGGTACTCCTCCGATCCTGGCTCGCGCGGGACGTTCTCGCAGAGCTCGTAGCCGGAGTAGATCCCGTACAGGGACGAGAGCGTCGCGGCCAGGACGAGCCGCGTCTTGAAGGCCGGGCGGCCGCCCCGCTGCAGGGTCTCGTGGAGGATGTCGGGGGTATTGGGCCAGAGATTGCCGCGGAAATACTCCGACACCGGCGGCGTGGTGATCTCCGTCAGGTAGTCGATCAGCTCCTGCTTCGTGTTCCGCCACGTGAAGTACGTGTAGGACTGGGTGAAGCCCGACTTGGCGAGCACCTTCATCATCTTGGGGCGCGTGAACGCCTCGGCCAGGAAGACGACCTCGGGATGCGCGTCCTTCACGGCGCGGATCAGCCACTCCCAGAACTTCGCCGGCTTGGTGTGAGGATTGTCGACGCGAAACGTGCTGACCCCGTGGCCGATCCAGAACTCGATGATCTGCCGCATCTCCTCCCAGAGCGCCGGGGCCGCCTCGCCCTGGAAGTTCAGCGGATAGATGTCCTGGTACTTCTTCGGCGGGTTCTCGGCGTACTTGATCGTGCCGTCGGGCCGGTGAAAGAACCACTCCGGGTGCTGCCGGACCCAGGGATGGTCCGGCGAGCACTGGATCGCGAAGTCGAGCGCGACCTCGAGCCCGAGCCGCCGCGCCGCCTCGACGAACCGATCGAAGTCCTCGAGCGTGCCGAGATCGGGATGCACGGCCGTGTAGCCGCCGTCGGCGCTGCCGATGGCCCACGGGCTTCCCGGATCGCCGGCCGCGGCCACCAGGGCGTTGTTGCGCCCCTTGCGGTGCGAGCGCCCGATCGGATGGATCGGCGGCAAATACACCGTGTCGAAGCCCATCGCCGCGGCACGGGCCAGCTGCGCCTCGGCCTCCTTGAACGTGGCGCTTCGGTCGGGGGTCGAGCCCGAGCGCGGGAAGAACTCGTACCACGCGGCGAAGCGCGCGCGCTCCGGATCCACGATCACCTCGAGCTCGCGCGCGGCCCACGTGGCGTCGGTTCGATCGAGATGCCGGGTCATCAGCGCGGCCAGCGCCGGGTCGGCGGCCACCGCCACCGCCTCCGATGGGGCCGGCGCCCGCTCGATCCGGTCGGCGTACGCGCCGAGCGCCGCGCGATCGGCCGCCGCGGTCGCCCGCGACGCCGCGGCGCGGATCAGCGCCAGACCTTCGCCGAGCGCGCTCGCGAGGTTCTGGCCGCCGGCGCGGCGCTTTTCCAGATCAGCGACCCAGGAGAGGAACGGCTCGGGAAGCGCCTCGATCGTGAAGCGGTACCGTCCGGTCGCGGCGAGCGTGAAGGCGCCCGCCCAGCGGTCGTTGTCGACGTGGCGCATCGGCGCTTCGCGCCACTCGAGCTCGCCGTCGCGGCGATAGCGCAGATACGCCACCAGGACGTCGTGGCCATCCTTGAAGATGTCGGCCGAGACCTCGAGGCCCGCGCCGACCTCGCGCTTGACGGGATAGCGGCCGCCGTCCACGGCCGGCTCCACGCTCTCGATGACGACGGTACGGCGGGGCGCCTCGATCGTCGGCGCGCTCACTCGGCTCACGCGGCCAGGCTGAAGCCGAGCGCGGTCGCGAGCGGCAGGAGCTCGCCCCGCGCGTCGGGCCGCTCGCTCCAGATCTGGAAGAACCGGTTCTGGGCCGCCCAGTGGCCGTAGCGGATACCGAGGCGCCGCGCGCCCTCGATGAGGGCGGTCGCCTGGGCGACGCGCTCGCGCGACGGCAATTCGGCCACCAGGGCCAGCACGCGGGCCACGGCGCTCTGCATGACGAAGCGCTGCGGCATCAGGTCGAGGGTGAGGCCCAGCGCCTTGGCCTCTTCCCCGATGCCGACGACGCGATAGGGGATCGCCGTGAGCTCGGGGACGGACAAGAGCTCGAAGCTCACCTGCTGCTCGAGCACGTGGCGCGCGATGATCGCGAGCGCCTCGGGGATCGGCGCGTCGGCGTCGCGCAGGTAGTGGACGAGCTTGCGGTTTTCCTCCCAGATCTTCCGGTACGTTTCCTCGTGACGCTCGAGGGTGGCCCGGATGACGTTGGCCAGGACGCGGCGGCGCTCGTCGAGGAACAGATGACCTAACGACGAGAGTCCGCCGGGGAAGTACTCGTCGAGCCCGCGCACCAAGTCGGCGACGCTCTGCCGCGCGCACCGGGCCAGCAGGTCGGCCTTCAGCGCGTCGTACGTCGCCTGATCGTCCCAGCTGCGGACACCGCACGAGAAGTCGTGGCCGCCGAAGTGGGCGAGCGCGTACACCACCTCACGCGTCTCGCCCGTGATCTCCGAGCTCACCCGCACGTGCGCGACGGCCAGCGTCGTGCCGTCGGCGGTCTCCCGCGCCCCGTCGAGCCGCTCGACCCGATAGGCGTAGACGCGCGCGTCGGCCGGATATTCGGCGAGGAGGCCGGTGATCGCGTAGTGGGTCACGACCCGGCTCAGGTTGACCGCGGCCGGGCGGACCAGGCGCCGGTAGACCTCGGCGCCGTCGCGCATCGCGCGCAGGTTGCTCGGCGCGGCGGCGAGCCGCCGGACGAACTCGTCCTCGAGCCGTCCGCCGCCGAGGTCGTTCAGGTACTGGAGCGCCATCGCGGCATAGCGGAGGATCTGCACGGGCTCGATCGCCGAGATCTCGTCGAAGAACCAGCCGCACGAGGTGTACATGAGCAGCCGGTTGCGCTCGAGCTCGAGGAGCCTCCGCGCCTCGACGCGCGCGGCGGGATCGAGCTGGCCGCGCGCGCGGTCAGCGAAGAACGCCTCGAGCCGCTCCGGGCTCCGGTCGAGCAGGACCGTGGCGTAGTCGTCGCGGGCCGCCCACGGGTCCTTGAGGTGCGCCGAGGCGCGCGCCTCGAAGAACGAATCGATCTGGTCGCGGAGCCAGTCGAGGGCGTCGCGGAGCGGCGCGCGCCAGCGCTGGTGCCAGTCGCCGCGGGTGCGGCAGCCGCAATCGGCGCGCCAGCGCTCGATGCCGTGGGCGCAGCTCCACGAGGTGTGCTCGTGGATCTCGACCTCGTGCGTGGGCGGGTTGGCCGCCAGGAACGCGCCGTAGTTCGTGAGGGTCGCCGTGCCTTCCGCCTCGATCTGCTGGACCGCGGCGGCGAGCGCCATCTCGCCGAAGCGGCTGTGATGGCCGTAGGTCTCGCCGTCGGTCGCGCAGTGCACGAGCTGCGGCCAGGTGCGCGCGTCGGAGAAGGCGGCGTTGAGCCACGCTACTAGGTTTTCGGAGCGCTCGAGCAGCCGCTCGAATGCAATCGCGCGCGAGATGGGGCCGTCGTAGAAGAAAAGCGCCAGGCGGAGCCCGCGCGGCCCGCGCCAGAGATAGGCGCGGCTCGGGTCGATCCCGCCACTCACGTCCTCCCAGGCCTCGGTCCCGAGCGGCCGCACGCGCTGGGCCTGGTGAGGGGCCAGGATCGTGAATTTCACGCCGGCCTCGGCGAGCACCTCGAGCGACTCGTTGTCGACCGCAGTCTCCGGTAGCCAGAGCCCCTCGGGCTCGCGCCCGAACCGCGCGCGAAAGTCGTCGATCCCCCAGCGCACCTGCGTGACCTTGTCGCGGCGCGTGGCGAGCGGCATGATCATGTGGTTGTAGACTTGGGCGCACGCGTTGCCGTGCCCGCGCGCGGCGACGCTCGCGCGGTCGGCCTCGACGATCTTCGCGTAGACGTCCGGCCGGTGGCGCTCGAGCCAGGCGAAGAGCGTCGGCCCGATGTTGAACGAGATCTTCTCGAAATTGTCGACGATGTCGAGCACGCGGTTGTCGTCGTCGACACGCCGGGCCGCGGTGTTCGGCGCGTAGCACTCCGCGGTCACGCGCTCGTTCCAGTCGTGGAACGGCGCCGCCGAGTCCTGCACCTCGATCGACTCGAGCCAGGGACTCTCGCGCGGCGGCTGATAGAAGTGGCCGTGGACGATGATCGCGCGGTTCAAAATTCCTCGATCCCGCGCAGGAACTCCCGGCGCCCCCCGCGGGGCAGCACCACCAGGCCCGAGGCGTCGACGTGGTAGCTGCGGCGGTCGGCGGCCGGGTCGTGGCCGATCTCGACGCCGGCCGGGATGATGTTGAAGCGGTCGATGATGGCGCGGCGCAGGTGGGCGCCCTTGCCGACCGTGGTGTGGTCCATCACGATCGAGTCCTCGATCACCGCGCCCTCGTTGACCCACACCGAGCGGCCGAGGATCGAGTTGCGGATCGTCGCGCGCTTGACCAGCGACGACTCGCCGATCTGCGCGTTGTCGACGTCGCCCCCGATGAAGCGCGCCGCGGGGCCGGCGTGGTGCTCGCTGCGGATCGCCCAGAGCCGGTTGTCGAGGTCGAAGCGCGGCGACTCGCCCAGGAGATCCATGTGCGCCTCCCAGTAGGAGGCGATCGTGCCGACGTCGCGCCAGTAGTCCTGCTCCTCGTACGGCTTCACCCCGGGCACCTCGTTCTTCTGGAAGTCGTACGCGAAGACGCGGCCGGTCGGCACGAGCTCCGGGATGATCGAGCGGCCGAAGTCGTGGTCGGTGGAGCGCCGCGCGTCGGCCACGAGGGCGTCGACCAGCGGCTGGCGGGTGAAGATGTAGTTCCCCATCGAGACGAGCGCGCGCTCGGGATCGTCCGGCAGCGGCGCCGGGTTCGCGGGCTTCTCGTCGAACTGGACGACGCGCCCCACCCGGTCCACGGCGAGCACGCCGAACTGGCGCGCGTCGGCCAGCGGCACCGGTCGGGCCGCGATGGTGACGTCGGCCGCCGACTCCTGGTGGAACGCGAGCATCTGGTTCACGTCCATCCGGTACACGTGATCGGAGCCGAAGACCGCGACCACGTCCGCGTTGAAGTCGTCGATCAGGTTGAGATTCTGCAGCACCGCATCGGCCGTTCCCCTATACCAGGCGGCGCCGACCCGCATCTGCGGCGGCACGACCGTCACGAAGAAGTCCGGCAGCATGCCGCTCGTCCGCCAGGCCAGCCGCAGGTGCTCGATCAGCGACTGCGCCTTGTACTGCACGAGCACGTAGAGGGACGGCATGTCGGAGTTCATGAAGTTCGACAGGACGAAATCGATCAGGCGATGCCGGCCGCCGAAAGGCACCGCCGACTTCGAGCGCTCGCGCGTCAGCGGCTGCAGGCGATCGCCACGGCCCCCGGCCATGATCATCGCGAGCAGTCGCGCGCGCCGCGGCATCCGAGCTAGCCCGCCGTCGGCGCCCCGAGACCCCAGGCGGGGCTGAGGTCCGGGAAGCAGAAGTCGTCGCGCTCGAGCCGCCCGAGCGAGTGCGCGGCGTCGGGGGAGAGCGTGTCCCCCGCCTCCAGCGCGCGCGCCATCTCGCAGAGCCGCTTGAACTCGGCATAGTGCTCGGCCACCCGCCGCTCGGCATAGTCGGAGGCGGTGCCGGTCGTGATCAGGAACTGCCAGTCGGAGGACTGGAGCAGCAAGAGCTCCCGTGTCGCCTGGGTGAGCACGCGCTGGAGCTCGGGGCGCTCGTCGCGGGCGAGCCGCGTCAGGTGCCCGACCCACTCCGTCTCGGCGCTGTAGACGCGGTCCCAGGTCCACTCGGTGCTGCGGTTGAGCCAGACCCGGTGGTCGCCCCCCTCGCCCCACGAGCCTTCCGGCAGCGACAGGGTCGAGCGCGCCGGCACCGCCGCGAGCGCCTCGCCGAGCGTCGCGCGCGAGACGTCGCGGCGCTCCATCTCGCGCGCGACGCGCTCGAGCCACAGGGGCCCCTCGAACCACCAGTGACCAAAGAGCTCGGCGTCGTAGGGCGAGCAGACGAGGGACGGTCCCTTGCCCGCGCGCGCGAGGGTGTCCACTACCAGGTCGACGAAGTGGCCCGCCTGGAGGCCGACCTTCTGGACGGCGGCCTCCGGGTCGTAGACCGCCTTGGTCCCGAGGTCGCCCTGGTTGTCGGTGATCCGCCAGAACCGGAGCCCCCCGGGGAAGTGCTTCTTGTGGAACTCGAGGTAGGCGTAGTCCCCGGGGTAACCTTGCTCGCGGCTCCACACCTGCACCGTGGTCCGCGGGTCGCGGAAGAAGGCGACGGCCTGGCCCTGGCCCCCTCGCGAGGCGACTTTGTAGGGCAGGTAGGGCGACCGTGCCTGCCCGGTGGGCATAGCCGTCGGAGCCGGCTCGGTCTTGGCCTCCTTCTTCAATGGAAGGAAGTCGCGATAGAGGAATAGGGGCTGGCTGGCCGAGACCAGGTGGGCGTCGGCGACGAAGTACTCGAGCCCGTGCATCGCCAGCATCTCCTCGATGCCGGGCCGGACGCGGCGCTCGCGCCCGCTGTCGGGCCCGGTCGGGGGTGTCCATTCGTACCGGGGGCGGTAGGCGCACTCCGGCAGCCAGATGCCCCGCGGCGAGCGGCCGAAATGCCGCCGGTGGGTCTCGACGGCGGTCCTGAGCTGAAGGTGGATCGACTCATCCCGCCCCAGCAGGGGCAGATAGCCGTGGGTCGCGGCGCAGGTGATGACCTCCACGTGGCCCCCGCGCTGCAGGTCGGCGAAGGTGCCGGGAATATCCCCGCCGATCCTCCGGTGCATCTCCCACATCCGCTCGAAGAACTCTTCCCAGAAGTGGGTGAGACGGACAATCTCCTTCTGGCCCGCGCGCGTGAAGTGCTCCCGCGATTCGGCGCAAGCGCGCCGAACGTTATCGTGGTAAAAAGATAATTCCTTCTGAAATTCGGGCGAGGCGAGCTGCTCGGTCAGCACGGGCGACAGGTTGATCGTCCACTTGGGCGAGATCCCATCGGCGACCAGACGGTGCGCCGTCTCGAGCAGCGGCAGGTAGCACTCGAAGGCCGCCTCGCAGAGCCAGTCGCTGCCATGGGGCCAGCGGCCGTGATTGACCACCATCGGAAGATGGGTGTGGAGTACCAGGGCGAATGGTGAGGCCATGGGGTCTTCATTGGACCGTATGAGCGCGCTCGGTGCAAGCCTTCTCGCGAACGGTGTCACCTTCAGGGTCTGGGCGCCCCGATGCCGTTCGGTCGACGTCGTCGTCGACGGCCGCGCCATCGAGGCGCTGGTCCCGCGCGAGGGCGGCCTCTTCGACGTGACGCTCGAGGGGCTGGCCGAGGGCGCCCGCTACAAGTATCGGCTCGACGCGACCCGCTACCGGCCGGACCCCGCGTCGCGGTTTCAGCCCGAAGGTGTGCACGGCCCGTCGGTCGTCGTCGATCCCAACCGTTTCGTGTGGACCGATCAGGAATTCGCGGGGCACGCGCTCGGCGAGCTCGCCTTCTACGAGATCCACGTGGGCACGTTCACGCCGCCCGGAACGTTCGAGGCGATCATTCCGCATCTCGCCCGCCTCGTCGAGCTCGGTGTCACCGCCATCGAGCTGATGCCGATCGCGGAGTTTCCGGGCTCGCGCAACTGGGGCTACGACGGCGTGCATCTGTGGGCCCCGCAGTCGACCTACGGCGGGCCGCGCGGCCTCAGGCGCCTGGTGGACGCCTGCCACGCGCGCGGCCTCTCGGTCTTCCTCGACGTCGTGTTCAACCACCTCGGGCCGGAGGGGAACTACCTGGCCGAGTTCGGGCCCTACTTCTCCGATCGCACGCAGACGGCCTGGGGTCCGGCGGTCAACTACGACGGCACGGGCGCCGACGGCGCGCGCCGTCACGTGCTCGAGAACGGGCGCATGTGGGTCAGCGAGTTCCACATCGACGGCTTCCGTCTCGACGCGATCCACGCGATCCACGACACGAGCCCGGTGCACATCCTCACGGAGTTCGCCGACGCGGTCCGGGGCGAGGCCGCGCGCCTGGGCCGGCGCGTGCACGTGATCGCCGAATCGCACGACAACGATCGCCGGATCGTGCTGCCCTCGAACGCCGGCGGGCTCGGTCTCGACGCGGTCTGGTCGGACGATTTCCACCACGCGCTCCACCGCCAGCTCACCGGCGAGACGGTGAGCTACTACGTCGACTTCGGCGCCGTGCAGCACCTCGACCGCGCGATCGCCGAGGGGTTCGCGTACCAGGGCGAGCCCTCGGAGTATTTCGGGCGGCCGCGCGGCACGCCGAGCGCCGACCTGGCGGGCGAGCGCTTCGTCATCTGCCTGCAGAACCACGATCAGGTCGGCAACCGCCCGCTGGGCGACCGGATCGGCACGCTCTTGCCCTTCGACGCGGTGAAGCTCGCGGCCGGGTTGATGTTCGTCACGCCGTCCATCCCGCTGCTCTTCATGGGCGAGGAGTACGGCGAGACCGCGCGCTTTCAGTTCTTCAGCTCGTTCCTCGACCGGAACCTCGCCGAGGTCGTGCGGAAAGGCCGCACGGCGGAGATGAGCCGCTGGGACTGGCGCGGTACGATCGCCGATCCCAACGCGCCCAACACGTTCGTCAGCTCCCGGCTCAATCATTCGCTGGCGGGCGCGCCCCGTCACCGCGGCCTCCGCGAATACTACCGGCGCTGGCTGACGCTGCGGCGGACGCATCCGGCGCTCGGCACGCGTCACAAGGAGCTGACGCGGGTGACGCGGGAAGCGGAGGGCGCCGTGCTCGTCGTGACGCGCATGACGCCGGACCGAGACGCGGTCAAGCTCGTGGCGAATCTCACCCCGAAGACCCAGCCGTCGGGCGTCGACACGCCGACCTGGCGGGTGCTGATCGACAGCGACGCCGAGACCTTCGGCGGCAGCGGCACGGCGGTGCCGCTGGCGCCCTACCAGTGCTTGCTGTACGAGGCGAGGCGGTGATAGCGTCCGGCTCGTGACGCGCGCCCCCGACCTCGTCGACCAGATCCTCGCCCTCGATCCCGGCCGCCGCAACATCGCCGCGTTCTCGACACCGGGCGCGGCGGTCCGGGCCGCGTGCGCGCTGCGCGGCGCCAAGCGCGTCCTGATCGTCACCGGCTTCACCGTCGAGCCCGACATGCCCGAGACCGACGGGCCGCCGAGCGCCGCCGTGCTCGGCCGTGCGCTGCGCCGCCTCGGCGCGCGGGTCACGTACGTCACCGACGCGCCCAACGTGCCACTTGTGGAGGCGGCGCTCAAGACCCTGGACGAGCCATCCGACGTGATGCTCTACCCCGCCGAGGCCGGCGTCGCCCGCCGGCTGCTCGCGGCGGAGAAGCCGACACACCTGGTGGCGATCGAGCGCCCCGGTCGAAACCGCGACGGCGATTACCTGAACATGCGGGGCCACTCGGTGGCGGGCTGGAATGCGCCGATCGACGAGCTGTTTCTTTGTAGCGGGGTTTATTGGAGCGGGAACGGTGAGGCCGGCTTGGACCGAGGGTGGCCTGAGAAAGGTGCGAGCCGGCTCCGCACGCCCGCCCAACGCTCCCGTCGAAATGCGAGCCGGCTTCGCGGACGAGGCCGAGGGCGACCGGTGACCGTCGGCATCGGCGACGGCGGCAACGAGATCGGCATGGGCGCGGCGCGGGCGCGGATCGCCCGGATCGACGCGCTGCGGGCGCGGATCGCCACCGTGGTCCGCGTCGACCATCTGGTTGTGGCCGGCGTCTCCAATTGGGGCGGCTACGGCGTGGTCGCTGCGCTCGGCCGGCTCACCGGGCAAGACCTCCTGCACACTCCCGAGGTCGAGCGGAGGCTCATCGCCGCCTGTGTGGCGGTCGGGGCCTGCGACGGGGTGACCCGTCGGCGTGAGCCGACCGTCGACAGCCTCGGCGCCGACACGCACGCGGCCGTCGTGGACCTGCTTCGATTGGCGTCACGTTCCGGTATCATGGGCGCCAGCACCGTCAGGAGAGGAACGCGACGATGACGATCCACGACGAGTACCGCGCCAAGCACGCGAAGTCTGCCACGCTCTGGGAGCGTGCACGGCATTCGATTCCCGGCGGCATCACCCACGACATCCGCCATCTGGCTCCGTTCCCGACCTACGTCGAGCGCGCGGCCGGCACGCGCAAGTGGGACGTCGACGGCAACGAGTACATCGACTACTGGATGGGGCACGGCGCGCTCTTCCTGGGTCACTGCCATCCGGCCGTGGTCCGCGCGGTGCAGGAGCAGGTGGCCCGCGGCACGCACCTGGGGGCCTGCCACGAGCTGGAGGTGCGCTGGGCCGAGCTGGTGACGCGGCTCGTCCCGTGCGCCGAGCTCGTGCGCTTCACGATGTCGGGCACCGAGGCGACGCACCTCGCGATGCGGGTGGCGCGCGCCTTCACCGGCCGCTCGCGGATCGTGAAGTTCACGGGCCACTTCCACGGCTGGCACGACGGCGCCGTCGTCGGCGTCAACCCGCCCTACGACGTGCCGATGTCCGCCGGCGTGCCCGGCGCGACCCTCGACCAGGTGGTGATCTGCCCGCCGAACGACATCAAGGCGGTGCAGGTGGCGCTCGAGCGCGGCGACATCGCGGCGGTCATCCTCGAGCCCGCCGGCGGCCAGTCGGGGACGACGCCGACGATCCCGGGCTACCTGCAAGAGCTGCGCGCGCTCACGACGCGCCACGGGGCGGTGCTGATCTTCGACGAGGTGATCACCGGCTTCCGCTACTCGCCGGGCGGCGCCCAGGCCTACTTCGGCGTCACGCCCGATCTCACCACGCTCGCCAAGATCGTGTCCGGCGGGCTGCCCGGCGGCGCGCTCTGCGGGCGCCGCCCGCTGATGTCGCTCCTGGCGTTTCGCGGCGACCCGGACTGGGACCGGAGCCAGCGCGTGGCGCACGCCGGCACGTTCAACGCGAACCCCCTCTGCGCCTCGGCGGCCATCGCGACGCTCGAGCTGTGCGCGGACGCCTCGCTCCAGGCGCGCGCGAACAAGGCGGGCGAGGAGCTGCGTCGCGGCCTCTCGGACGCGATGAAGCGCGTCGGCGTCCCCGGCACCTGCTACGGCGAGTCGTCGATCTTCCACGTCTCGTTCGAGGGCAAGCCGGGGCTGGCCGGCCCCGACCGGCCGCGCCGCGCCGGCCTCTACCATCTGCTCAGATGCGCGCTCATGAACAACGGCGTGGACTCGTCGATGAACCACGGGTGGATCTCGGCGGTCCACACCGACGCGGACCTCGAGCGCACGGTGCAGGCCTACGAGCGCGCCTTCGCGGCGATGGCCGCCGAGGGTGCGTTCAAGGGCGCATGACGTCAGGACGACGCCACGCCGTCGGGCCGCCGACGGCTTCGCTGGCGGCAGTCCTGTTGTTCGCGAGCAGCGTGCTCGTGGGTGGGTGCGTCTACTATCCGACCGTCGAGGACGTGGGCGGCGTGCGTCTCTTACCGGAGCACGGCCGCGTGGTCCGCAACGGCGACGGCGCGCTCTTCTTCGTGGACATCAACAGCACCGGCATGTTCGAGGACGCCATCGTGCGCGTCGAGACGCCGATCGCCAAGCGCGCTCAGCTCCTGGCCCGGACCGGCGAGCCGCTTACCAGGATCACCGTGCCGCCCACGGCCGTCATGCGCCTGCATCCCGGCGGCGAGCGCGTGGCGCTCTCGGAGCTAACGCGCGAGCTCAAGGCCGGCGAGGTCGTCATCGTCACGCTCTTTCTCGAGAAGTCGGGTGCCCTCGGCGTCGTCTCGACCGTCGAGTAATTCGCTTCAGCTCGCCGGAAGTGGACGCCCCCGCGCGCGTCTGCTATCCTCACGCGTCTGGTGGGCAGGTAGCTCAGTTGGTAGAGCACAGGACTGAAAATCCTGGTGTCGGCGGTTCAATCCCGTCCCTGCCCACCACTTTCTCAGCCACTTAGCCGACCCGGCTTCCGCGCTGTCACCGAGTTGTCACCGGAATTGTCACTGAGCGAACCCGATTCCGGCGTGGTTCCCAGCACCGCAGGGAGCTTGGGCCCGCATCACGGAGATCGCTCTCAGCGACGATCGCGTAACGCCGGTACACGGCCTCTGTTTTGTGGCCGGTGAGCTTAATCGCGACCGAGCGGGAGATGCCGGCTCGCTCGAGATTCCTCACCGCCGAGCGTCTGAGGTCGTGGAGCAGGAGCCCGGGCCGGCCCGCGTCCCTGCACGCCGTCATCCAGGCCCGCCGGAGCGACTTGATCGGCTTGCCGTAGCGGTGGAACGCGTGGGCGATTATGCGCGCCTGGGCGCGCTCGCAGCGCCGCGTGATCGCCTGCCGGCGCTCCAGGAGGGCGCGGAGCTCGGGGATCAGCGGGAACGCGCGGCCTTCGTTGTTCTTCGTCGTGCCCGGCTCCAGGCGAACGAAGCCTCCCACGAAGTCCACCTGCGCCCACTTCAGCGGCAGCACCTCGGAGCGGCTCCGCCACCCGGTGATGAACACGAACTGGACGGCGTCAGCGAGATCCGGTGGGAGCCGCCGACAGATCACCGCGATCTGCCTGGCCTCCGCGAACCCCTGTCGCACGTTGTTCTCGGGCAGGAGTCGGATGCGCGGCATCGCGACGATGGTGTCGTTGTCGAGGCCCAGCCGATACGCCGCGCGGAGAGCCGCGAGCTCGCGGTTGATGGTGGCGGGCCAGGCATTCTCTTCGAGGCGGAGGTTCGCGTACCTGAGCACGTCGGCGCCCTTGACCTGCGCTGCCGGCACGCCACGGAACATCCGGAGCAGGTGCTCGACGGCGTCCTCCAGCCTCTCCAGACTGCGACGCCCCTCGACGCGGTAGCGGTTCTTCAGCGCCTCGAGCAGGTCACCCACCAGTGTTCGCCGCGGATCGGGCGCCGCCGAAAGGCCGTCAGCCTTGCGCTTGAGCTCATCGCGAAGCATGTTCTCGGCGACGTCGCGATCTTTAGATCCCGACGACCGATAGCGAGTCAGTCCGAAAGCGTCGATCCACTTCAGCCAGAAGACCTGTCCACGGCGGTAGACACATCCTTCGGGCCGGCGCCGGCGTCGCTTCATGCTCCGAACCTCCGCGTACGAGGGCAGTCCTGCAGGTCTTATGCTCGTCGGCCGCTACGCCTGTCAAGTAAGGGGTGCGCACAGGGTTAACGATCCAGTACGCACGAGCGCATGGCCTTTCCGCGCCGGTGAATCGTGGAGTTACACACCGTCGCGTGACGCTGTCACTCGTCGTGTCACTGCGCGGCGGTGACGATCGAAAAGGCGAAGACCAACGACGCGCGAGGTCCCGCGCGATCGGCCATTCGGAGCCGCCGCCGCGCGAGCCGTTCCGTTCCAGCTCGCGCCTCTCGATCAGTAGCTCGAGATCCTGCAGATCGATGCGCAGCTTGTTCGCGAGCCGAAGCGCTGGGATCTGGCCGGAGGCGACGAGCCGGTAGACTGCGAAGCGGCTCCGAAGCCCGAGGTAGGCTGCCGCTTGCTCCGGAGACAGCAACCTACGCTCCGTCAGTCGCGGCTCGCTTCGGCCGTTGTGCCGGCCGTCGCCCAGAGCCGGGTCGCCATCTTGAGGGCCGGATCGTGCATGCATGCCCGTAAGCAGTCTTGGCAGGCGTGAGCGACGGACGTGCCAATGTCTTTCGCCACCCGCGTCAGCGCGCAAGTCCATGAAGTACCGCCTGATCCGTGTGAGTCGAATCATTGCGACCCTCCGGTCCGCCCTCCAGGGCGATGCGAAAGCGCGCGGGCACTGATGCAAAATCCCGCGCCGCGCACCGTCGCGGAATGACGCGCAGCACGGCTACATCCAGATGCCAGCCATGCTCCAGGCAAGCGAGGCGCCGGCCCTCTCCTCGCATGACCGCACGCGAGTACTCATGACCTATCGCGCCCGTTGCCGTAGAAGGTCGTCAACCGCGTCTTCGATGGTCGTCGATCCCGTCGTCATCAGGACTGTGTGACCAACCGCCGGAAGGGGCGACGAACCATGAGCCACGCCGCATGACCACCCTGAGCTCGCGGTCCCGCCCAGCTCTCTGCGCCCGGCGTTCTAGGAGTAACGGCTCAACGTTCACGGGGCCACTCTCGTCGTCGTGGTCGTGGCCCTGCGAGTGCCCGGCTCGCGCCTCGCGGAGGACGAGCGCGGCTCCCCCCCTCGCACCTTCCACCGTTGCCTAGCGGCGGTGGTTCGACAGGGTCCCGTACCGGGAGCCGACGTGGAGCTTGAGGCCCAGCGGCTCGAGCACGCGCTGCGAGCCCCGAGGGTGGCGGCGAGCGCGGCACGTGGCGTGGGGGCGGTACGTCGTCGGAGCCGACGAGCTCTGGCTCGTGAGCACGCGCGTACCGAACAGCTGGGACGGCAGATACGTCGGGCCGATCTCGACGTCGCTGGTGTGGTCCGTTGCGCGCCCGGGATGGACGGTCGATTGCTATCTGCTCCGGCCGGCGGTGGCGCAGGACCGGCTGCGGCTCCTCGACGATGGCCGCGTCGTGCTGACGCTGAAGAGGGCATGGGTGGCCGTGAAACCCCGCGAGGGGGTTTCCGGATCCCTCCGGTAAATTCCGCGAAGAAACTCGGGATTTCCCCCAATTGTTCTTAGAGCCCACGCCCGTATCTTGCGCCTCAGAGACATTTTCGCACGGCAAAGAAGAACCGATTCGGAACGAGGCCGGCATGCGTCAGGCAGGTGCGTGTGGTTCGGTGTTGCTCGCAGCCGCTGCGCTGGGGGCGGTTCTCCTAGTCTGGCCGATGGCAGATGCAGCTGCTCAACTCACGAGCCTTGTCGACACTGTCACGACACCGCTGCCTGATCCTGCGACAGGTACTACCGAGCTTGTCGGCGCGGCTCTCGGGGCGACGACGGTGCTCGCCGCTACCGGTACGCTCGTCGGAGGGACGAGCGACGCCCTGCAGGCGTCGGCGTTGACCGGCGACATTCCGTCCCTGCTGACGGGAGAGGTTCTTCACGCGGTAACGATCGGCTGGCCAGATCAGATCGCCTCCGAAGCCTCGCTCGCCGCCCTCGACCTGAGCGTCGCCGGGATCAACATCGGCGCCGACTTCGTCATGGCGCGGGCCCTGACGGTCTTCGGCGCTGTCGGTGTTGCGCTCACCACCATCGACAATCTCTCGATCAATGGCTTGCCCATCCCGGTGACCGGGGACCCGAATCAGAGGATCGACGTCCCCGGAGGCGTCGTGATCATCAACGAGCAACGAGTTTCCCCGGACGGTACCACCGTGGTGAACGCGCTTCACGCGGTCATCTCCGGCGTGGCCGACGTGGTGGTCGCGTCGGCGACGGCCGGTGCCAGCGGCGGGGAAGCCAAGGCGGTGCAAGCCTCCTACTGATGAGAGCCGAAAATGCCGCGCTTCGCCGAAATGCTTCCAACCAGGTCTCGCCGAGGAAGGTCAGGCGAATCGTGTGGAGGCAAGTGGAGGAAAAGAAGATGCGTAAAGTCACCCCCCTGCTAGCAGTCGCGTCTCTCGTTGGGGTGGCAACGCTGGTGCTTGCCGGAGGCTCGGCGAGCGCCCAGTCCGCGTGCGATTTCCTGACCGGAGGCGGTTTCATCATCCGCCCCAGCGGCGCCAAGGCGAACTTCGGCGTCGCTGGCGGATGCAAGGGCGGTTCGCCGACCTGGGGCCATCTCGAATACACCGACCGTGGCGAAGGGCTGCAGGTGAAGTGGACCCGCATCACGGCATACTTCTTCGATACCGTGGGCGCAGGCATGGACCACCAGCCCACGGGTACCCGTTTTGTTTGCGGCAGAGCCCGGACGAACCGGACATCCGATGAGGTGGACTGGGTCGTGAGGGCCATGGACTCGGGCGAACCGGGGCGCGATAACGTGTTCTCGATCCAGTTGAGCCAATTCGGGGCCGTCCTCTATACGACGTTCCCCGATTCGGACGTCACGACGGGTGGTAGCCGCCGCGGAGGTGGCAACATCCAACTCCACAAGCCGAATCGCTCGACCTCGGGATCCTTCAGCACTGATCCGGCGACATGCCCTGCCGCCTTGGCCCAGTAATAGCTCTAGGAGGGACTACTGGAGCGGGTGCGACAGCGTCACCGACCGATGCGCCTGCTCCATGGTGACCTGACTGCTCGTCCCGCCTTCACTGCCGCGTCCCGTCCGTAGAGGGGCGATCCCGAGGGCGCGCGCTAGTTGTGCGTCAGACTGGCGCGGCCCTCAGAGCCGCAGAACAGTTACCAGGAAGCTGCCACTACCGACATTGCCGGCACTATCCGTCGCTGTACAGGTCACGGTCGTAATCCCTATACGGAAGATACTCCCCGAGGGGGGTGAGCAGCGCACCGTCGGGGAGGGATCGACGTTGTCAGTCGCGCTCACTTTGAACGTCACGATGGCTCCTAGCAGGCTGGTGGCCGTCGTGATGATATTGCCTGGGAGCGACAAAGTGGGTGCTGTCACATCGGCAAAGTTAGCTGTGGTCGCGCTGGCGGTATTGGAGTACGCGCTCAGGCCGCCGGGCCCGCTGGCGCGGACCCGATAGGTGTAGCTGGTGGAGGCGGAGAGGCCGGTGGTGTCGCTGTAGGTCGTGCCCGACGCCGTCGCGATCGGGGCGAAGGAGCAGGCGGTGGTCTGGCAGCGCTCGACCTGATAGTTAGTCACAGCGCCGGAGGAGGCGGCCCAGGCGAGATCGATGCGGCTACTGCTGAGGGCCGTTGCGGTCAGGCTGGACGGCGCGGTCGGTGGAGGCGGGGCCAAGGTGGTCGCGCTGGCGGTGTTCGAGTACGGGCTAGCGCCGCCGGGTCCGCTGGCCTGGACCCGATAGGTGTAGCTGGTGGAGGCGGAGAGGCCGGTGGTGTCGCTGTAGGTCGTGCCCGACGCCGTCGCGATCGGGGCGAAGGAGCAGGCGGTGGTCTGGCAGCGCTCGACCTGATAGTTAGTCACAGCGCCGGAGGAGGCGGCCCAGGTGAGATCGATGCGGCTACTGCTGAGGGCCGTTGCGGTCAAGCTGGACGGCGCCGTCGGCGGGGACGGGTTCACGACGAGCGCGAGGGTGGTGGTACGCGTCAGGCTGCCATTGACCCCGGTGATCGTGAGGGTGAAGGCCCCGGTCGGCGTGCTCGAGCTCGTCATCACCGAGAGGGTTGAGGACGCGGTCGCCGGGTTCGGATCGAAGGAGCCGCTGGCGCCGCTTGGCAGTCCGTCCAAGCTCAGGTTGACCTGGCCGGTGAAGCCGCCCGTCGCGCTGATCATGACGCTGTAGCTCGTCGGACCGCCTTGCGTCACCGTCCGGCTCGCGGGCGACGCGCTCAGGCTGAAGTCGGGGGCCGAGTTCACGACGAGCGTGACTGTGGTGGTATGGGTCAGAGTGCCGCTGACACCCTTGATGGTGAGCGTATAGGCCCCGACCGGCGTGCTCGGATCCGTCGACACCGAGAGGATGGAGGACGCGGTCGCCGGGTTCGGATCGAAGGAGCCGCTGGCGCCGCTTGGCAGTCCTGCGCTCACGCTCAGCGTGACCGGGCCGCTGAAGCCACCCGTCGGGCTGATCGTGACGCTATATTTCGTCGAACCGCCCTGCGCCACCGTCGCGCTCGACGGCGAGGCGCTCAGCGTGAAGTCACTCGGCTGGACAAACCGGTCGAGGATGTTCGCCGTCGTCTGCTGGATGCGTGGGTCGACGAGGGTCGCTCCGTTGCCGTAGTTGTCCAACGCCAAGCTCCAGCTACTCGTCCCGGCTCCGAACACCCAAGCGCCACTCGGTGCCTGGTAGACGGATGAGTTGGCATAATTCGAGGTGTTGTTCACGTCAGTGAAGGGCGAGTTCGAGAGCAGCGTGTAGGTGGCGCTCACCGCGTTCGGCTGGGGGTACTGGGTGAACAAGTGATCGGTTTCGTACCCGACGATCCCTGGCACGCTGTCCCCGTCCTTGAACCCCGTCCCGGCGTACACCCAGTTCTCGCTGTTTGTAACGACGTACGGGACGGTGAGGCCCGTCTGTTGATTAAACTGCACCTGGTTGGCGTACTGGACGCCCATCAACGTCTGCTCCGGACGGTTGACCGGCGGGTCACGCCAAAGGACGGTTTTCAGGCTCGGGTCGGCGACCGGGTCGAGGGTGGCGTCCCTGTAACAGACCACCACGCGGTTCGGCACACCGGTGGTCGAAGACTCGAACCGCACTTGCCAGTTGATCGCGTTGGCGCCGAAGAAGGCGAGGTTGACCCCCGCGTCGCGCGCGGCGACGAAGGCGTCAAACATGGGCCTCGACCAGTACTCGTCGTGGCCGACGGAGAGGATGCCGCGGTAGTTCAACAGGCGCGCGCCGTCCGTGTGGGTGTCGACGTCGGTCGAGTACGTGACGTCATACCCGGACTTCTCCATCCAGCGGACGAAGTTGACCTCCCATGAGAAGAAGGATTGGCCCCAGGCGGCGCCGGTGCCGTCGTCGTCATACGGCCGGTCGAACGAGACCTTGACCGCTCTCTTACCTCCAGTCACCGTGTTCGCGCCATAGCTGTTGAACTCGTAGAGGCTTTTGCCGGTCGCGCTGTCAAAGGGATAGTCGTTGTAGGCCTGATAGGTCGCCACGGGCTGCTGGTAGAGCAGGGCGGCGACGCGGCTGTCGTCGCGGACGACGAACACGATATAGTTCTGGAGCCCCTGCGCGTTCGTCAGGAGAGCGAGATAGATCCCGCTGGTCCACGAGGTCTGGGTGGCCAACGTGTAAGCTGGCGCCCATTGGCACTCGATCATTCCCGTCGTCGCGTCCGTGGGGCAGGTGGGTTGCTGGACACCGATGAGCGGGCCGATGCTCTGCATCAAGCGCCCGCCCAGCCCCTGGTACCACCCGATCCGATAGACGTCGATGGTGTAGTTCTGCGCCGCCGGGTTAACGCTCACGTAGAAGGTGATGTTCCCGCCTTTGTTGACGCTGGTGGCGGACGCATAACCCTTGATCTGGCCCACTGCGTCCGTCCCCTTGGCGCTGAGCCGCCACTGGCTCGTCCCGGGTTGCTGGTTCTCGATCACGATCGGGTTGCTCTGAGTCGTCTGAGCTGTCGCCGTCGCTGGAGACAACCCGATTCCGAGGGCCGCAGACAGGCAAGCTCCCTTTAAGGTCGACCAGAGCACGCCGGTGCGTCCCGGCTGCGACAGCGTATTTTTTCTCATGTCACCGCACTCCCATACTTCAAGCTGCTATCAAATGCGATTTCCCCGGCTTTCAGCGCCAGGGACCTGTCAGATGGCCGCGGACATGACCGGCCGGCATGGCGCTGTCCATCGGCCAAGGCGTCGACGACACTCGGGAAGGTGCTGACCGATTCCGTGAGGATTTGTCCGTTAAGGGCAATGATCCGCCAGCGCCAGGGCGCCCGGGCGCTGGTCATGAAGGCGACGACACGCTCGGCGCCCTGCGGAGTCTCGTCTCGCGATGGGTCGGATGTTCCGGACATGGGCACCTCCAACAATCGGAGGTCCGCGTCACCCGATCTCGGGCTGCATCGTTGCGCGGTGGTCAATCGTCCTATCGCATCCTCCAGCACCAGGCCCGCGCGAGACAGGCCTGCGCTTCTGCCTGGAATGAGTCCTGATTCGCGGGTAAATAGTCGCGTTACTGGAACGAGAACGTCGCCATTGGCTCCTGTGACAATCCAGATGGGAAGACAAAAATGGACTTCATCCGTCGGCGCGTTGCCGGTAGACACCGCCAGGACAGGAGCGATGGGGCGACCCAGTATGTCCTCATGGTCGTAGACATTCCGGAAAGGTGGCATCTTCCGTGCCAAGCGAGGAACATAATTAATCGAATGTCTTGCGGCACCGAGGAGCCTCGGAATCCTGCATCAGTTGTGAAAAACTTTGCCGGTTGACGTCGCCCGATTGCACACATTGACTGACTTGCGCCGCGTCCAGGACGCGTCGCCGTTTCCTGAGTGGTGCGGTCAGCTACACAACCTGACGTGAGATCGTCAGGCGTGTCTTCTTCTCAGCCGCTGAGAGTTCCGGAGAAGGATTCTTGATGAGGAGCTCCCGGACCTGGTCCCGAGGCGTCACGGATCCGGGCGAGCCGCGCCGGGCCCGCGGAGCCGATCTCGAGGTCGTCCACGCCGCGCCCGCCCGCCGGTACCCGGGGACGAGCGGGACGATGCGATACGGACGGTCGTAGACGGGGAGCGAGCTCACGAGGTGCTGCGCCGCGGTGGTCCAGATGCACTCGGCGACAAAGTCGCCGAGTTCGGTCGTGGTGCGTCCGCGGCCTCGGTCGAGGAAGCCGCGAGCCTCGACTACGTGCTGCTCGCCGTGCCTTGGCGAAACGTCGAGTCAGCGTTGAAGAGCCTACCCGCCTGGAACGGCAATGAAGGGCCGGTGAAGAACGGAGGACGTCGCGTGATCTTCGTCTCGGGGGACCATCCCGAACCGACCGCATTCATCAAACAGCTCATCGAGAGTTTCGGCTTCACGGCGGTCGATCTCGGCGGTCTCGCGACGGGCGGCCGCCTGCAGCAGGCCGGGGGTCCGCTCGCCGGTCGCGACCTCGTCGAATTCGGCGATCACTAACACGGGGGGCGCAGAATGCGTGCAGTGCAAATCAGAACTTTCGGCGAGCCGAGAATCGTCCTCGAACTTGCCGACTTTCCCGAACCTCCAGCACAAGCCGCCGGCGAGGTGCTGATCGGTGTCTCTTTCCTGCGGCGGACGCTGTCACCGAGACTGTCACTCGCAGGGCGCGACCCGATACACTCGTCCGTCACTGATCGCCACTTCATCCACGAAGCTCCGACAGAGCAACTCGTTGAGAAGAAGGACAACGCAGGCGATCCACGCCAAGATCTGAAATCCTGGTGTCGGCGGTTCAATCCCGTCCCTGCCCACCAGTTCAAAATTCTCTTCCTTGCGTACTTAGCGTCACTCAGCAAGTGTTCCGTCACGCCGCGACCGTCTCAACTCGTACGGTACTCGTACTAGCTAGTGCTGCTGGCGAATGCGATCGTGTCGCAGCCGCGACATCGCCGACCGAGACCGCCGCTTGGCGGCCCCCTCCGTGAGGCTGGCTTCGTCCTGGATCGCGTACGATCCCAAGTCCGCCGTCGGCATCCTCGAAGCGTTCACCCGCGATCACCCGGACTTTGGTCGGGCCGCGGGGTTCTTCCGCAGGCTACGCGTAGGCGAGGCACGCGTCGACCTGTTGCTCACCCGGCACGAGAGGGGGGACATAGCGGTCACGGTCGTGCGACGAGAGGGAAGCGTGGAGGTGGTGGTGAAGTAGCGTGCGCCGATACAGCTCTTGGACTCGACGTCGGCGAAGTCAAGGCGCACCCGGCTGGAGACTTTCAACGCTTTGGCGATCTGGTCGTGGACCTGCTGCGCGTGGACACCCGCAGCGCGATCACACCCGCCGTCACCTTCTCATGCGTGCACATCCCCGCCTTTGCCCTACTTGCTGCGATTGAACACATCAGAGACATCTGTGTCACCCCCTTCCCGCAACTTGAAAGGGCTCGCCCGTGAGGTGACGGGCCGTTTCACTTTCGGCAAAGATGTCCCGGTCTTAGGTTCCTGGCAAGGATTCTCGCCGAAGCTCGGCTCAAAAGGCTGCGTGTTTTAGTCGCGTCCTCTCTAAAGGAGAAGGCGACGGTGATCGCCACTTTCAAACACGGGCTCGAACCACGGGTCTCGAAAGGCCACTAACTCGTTTCTCACGCAGTTACTTGCACCGGCGGTGCTCCGGGAAATTGACATGCTAACCGCGGGGGCGCGGGCCCCGATGCCGTGGCGTCTCAGCAGCGTATCGCGCGAGATCCAGAGCCGCTGAGCGTGCCGGTGTCGGGCCGGGCCTGCGGGATCCAGGTAGGCGCGCAGGGCGCGCTGATAGGCGGCGACGAGTCTCGGCCAGGCGAGACCGTGGGGGTCCGCCTCGAACCCGAGTCGCCTGAACCCCTGATGGAGGAAGATCGTCGTCGCCTCGAACGCCCGCACCTCGCTCAACCAGCCACCCGGGCCGGTAAGCCTTGCCAGCGCGTGGAGGGAGGCAAGCATTTGCCGTCGAAATTCGAAGCCCACCGCGATGGGCGACACGCCGTCCGCATGAAGTCCCACGACCCGATCATTGTTGAGGTGGAGTACACCGATCTGGTCGCCGGGGCGAATGGTCGTGCTGTCGGCCAGGCGGAGCGTTCGATGACTGCGTCGGACTTCGATGCGAACTACCGGGCCGACTTCCGACGCCCACGTGTCGAGGCTGTGAAAAAACCGATACGGTCGGTCGTAGGAGGCAACCAGCCATCGGTACAGGGTTCGAATCCCGTTGGGGCATTCGAAGAGGGTGAGAAACCGGACCAGGGGGAGAAACGCGAGGAGGTCAAGCGGGCCCAACGATCCGGATCACAGGGTGAGACTTTGCGTGAGCCCGTGAATGGTCTTGCGCAGCGCGG
>Ga0209376_1000518_pt1 | contig 42183 bp, 30 predicted proteins | sample GraSoiAngelo_134_FD_185891 | JGI IMG/M metagenome (GOLD analysis project Ga0209376, IMG submission 185891) | Grasslands soil microbial communities from the Angelo Coastal Reserve, California, USA - 14_0929_05_30cm (SPAdes) (version 2) | ecosystem: Environmental > Terrestrial > Soil > Grasslands ...
GTGCCGGTCTTCGTGGCGTGAAAAGGCAAGACGCCGGGCCCGGCTCGTCGTTAAAAGGAGCCATGCCCATGCCCCAGCGGGTTGAAAGTCGAAGGGCACAACTCGCCGGATGCGGGGGGGCGAGGACGCGCCCGGGCCTTCAGGGCGACGTGTTCAGGTTCACCCTCGGCCTGGTCTACTCGATGTTCGACTGACGAGGGGCCCGGGAACGATGGTCGGCCACGACTTCACGACGCGCACGGAGAAAGCGAAGCGTGCCGGAGGCCCGGGCGTCCCGATCCTCGCGATCTTCGTCGTGAGCGGATGCATGATGGTCGGACCCGACTACCGGCGTCCGGAGGCCCCCGTCGCGCCCGACTGGATCGCCCGGGGCGCGGGCAGCATCGCTCCCTCCGCCGAGCCGATCGGTCCGTGGTGGGAGTCGTTCGGCGACCCGGTCCTGACCGACCTGATCGTCGAGGCCTACCGGCAGAACCCCTCGCTCCAGGCAGCCGGCGTCCGGGTGCTCGAGGGGCAGGCACGGCGGGGGATCGCGATCGGGACGCTCTTCCCCCAGACCCAGAACGCCGTCGGCGGCTACCGCCGGACGGTGGCGAGCGAGAACGTCGTCGTGGTGCCCCCCGAACGCAGCTTCGACCAGTTCCTCGCCGGCTTCGACGTCGCCTGGGAGCTCGACCTCTGGGGCGCGTTCCGCCGCGGCATCGAGTCGTCGGACGCCGAGCTGCTCGCCGCCATCGCCGACTACGACGACGTGCTCGTGTCCCTGCTGGCGGAGGTGGCCGCGAACTACATCGGGATCCGCACCGCCCAGGAGGAGCTCGGCGTGGCGCGCCGGAACGCCGAGCTGCAACGGAAGAGCTTCGACATCGCGACCCGCCGGGCCCGCGAGGGTGCGGTGACCGACGTCGATCCGGCGCAGTCGGCGACCCTGCTGCATGCCACCGAGGCGCAGATACCCATCTTCGAGGCCCAGATCGACGAGCAGGCGAGCACCCTCTCCGCCTTGCTGGGCATCCCGCCGCGCCGGGTGGAGGACATCGTCGGGGACGCGCCGGCGGATATCCCGAGCCCTCCCGACCGGATCGCGATCGGCATCCCCGCCGACCTGCTCCGGCGTCGACCCGACGTGCGACGGACGGAGCGACTGCTCGCCGCGCAGAGCGCCCGCATCGGCATCGCCAAGGCCGATCTGCTGCCCCATCTGTCGCTCGTCGGATCGATCAACCTGGATGCGAAGGACGCGGCCAAGTTCTTCGAGGGCCGGAGCTTCGAAGCGTTCGGCGGCCCGACGTTCAGCTGGGCCATCCTCAACTACGGGCGCATCACGAACAACGTGCGCGTGCAGGACGCCGCCTACCAGGCGCTCGTCAACGATTACACGACCTCGGTGCTCCGCGCCCAGGCGGACGTCGAGAGCGCCGTTGCGGCGCACCGCGGGGCGCTGCTTCGCACGGCGTCGCTGCGCGAGAGCGTCGTGGCCGCCGAGAAGGTCGTCGATCTCGTCGGCCGCCAGTACGGCGAGGGGGCCGTCGACTTCACGACGGTGCTGCTCGCCCAGCAGTTCCTCGTGCAGCAGCAGGACCAGCTCGCCGCCAGTCGTGGGCAGGAGGCGCTCACCCTCGTGACGCTCTACAAGAGCCTCGGCGGCGGCTGGGAGCCGTGGATGAATCGCAGCGTGATCTCCGACGAGACCGCGAGCCAGATGAGCGCCCGGACCCGCTGGGGCGACCTGCTGGCGGAGAACGAACAACGCAACATCGCGCAGGCGGCCAGCACCGGCACCGAGCACGACCGCGGCTGGTGGCGCTGGCGATGGTGGAGGCCACAGTGGTAGCCAACGGACGGAGGGCGACGGCGGCCCTGATGCTCGGGCCGTGTTTGCTTGCGGTCGCGGCTGCCGGCCCCGGATGCCGCGGCGAGACGAAGGTGGTCGCGCCGCCCCCGCCCGAGGTTTCGGTGAGCCAGCCGATCGAGGAGCCGGTCCAGGAGACGCTCGAATTCACAGGCCGGATCAGCGCCGTCGACAGCGTCGAGGTACGGGCGCGCGTGACCGGCTACATCACGAAGGTCGCGTTCACCGACGGCGCGCTCGTCCAGGCGGGTGACCTCCTCTTCGAGATCGACCCGCGCGAATACCAGGCGGCGGTCCTCCGCGCCGAGGGGGAGGTCGCCCGGCTGCGTGCGCAGCTCGCCCGCACGGAGTCCGAGGTGGCCCGCAACCAGGCGCTGCGCCCGTCCGGCGCGGCCAGCGCCCGCGAGCTCGAGCGCTCGGTGGCCGAGAAGGGAGCGGCCGAGGGCGAGCTCAAGGCCAAGCTCGCGCAGCTCGAGCTGGCGCGGCTCGACGTCGAGTTCACGCAGGTGAAGGCGCCGGTTGCCGGACGCGTCAGCCGGGCGGAGATCACGGCGGGCAACCTGGTGGTGGTGGGCGCGTCCGGCGGGCCGCTGCTCACGACCGTGGTGAGCCTCGATCCGATCTACGTGAACTTCGACGCCGACGAGCGCGCGATCATTCGCCTCCGGAGGGGCGCCATCGCGCGCGCCGGCGCCGCCGCGCCCGAGAACGTCCGCGCGGCCGCGGCGCCCGTCCTCGTCGCGCTCGCCGACGAGAACGACTTCGCGCACCAGGGTACGATCGACTTCATCGACAACCAGATCGACCCGTCGACCGGCACGATTCACGTGCGGGCGGTGCTGCCCAATCCGGACCGGCTGCTGGCGCCGGGGCTCTTCGTGCGCGTGCGCCTGCCCGTCGGCGAGCCGCGGCCCGGCATCCTGGTGACCGACCGCGCGATCGGGACCGACCAGGACCGGAAGTACGTCCTGGTCGTCAACGAGAAGAACGTCGTCGAGTACCGGCCGGTGAAGCTCGGCCCCCTCCAGGGCGCGCTTCGCGCCGTCGCCGAAGGCCTCGCGCCCGGCGAGTGGGTGATCGTGAACGGGATCCAGCGCGCGCGCCCGGGTGCGACCGTGACGCCGCAGAAGGTGAGCATGCGCCCGGGCCCGCCGGCCGCCGCAGCGCCCCCGAAGGCGGCCTCGTAGGATCGGGCCATGTTCGCGCGCTTCTTCGTCGATCGGCCGGTTTTCGCGACGGTGCTGTCGCTCGTCATCGTCATCATCGGCGGCGTGGCCCTCCAGAGCCTGCCCATCGCGCAGTACCCGGAGGTCGTCCCGCCGACGGTGAACGTGTCGGCGACTTATCCCGGCGCCAGCGCGAAGGTGGTCGCCGACACCGTCGCCGCCCCCATCGAGCAGGAGGTGAACGGCGTCGAGAACATGCTCTACATGCTCTCGAAGAGCACCAACGACGGGCAGATGAACCTCGACGTCACCTTCCGCGTCGGGACGAACCTCGACTTCGCGCAGGTGCTCACCCAGAACCGGGTCTCGATCGCCGAGGCGAAGCTGCCGGAGGAGGTGAAGCGCCAGGGCGTCACGGTGAAGAAGAAGTCGCCGATGATCCTCCTTTGCGTGAATCTCCTCTCTCCCGACGGGCGCTACGACCAGCTCTACCTCAGCAACTACGCCACCATCCAGGTGAAGGACGCGCTCGCCCGGCTGCCGGGGGTGGGCGACGTCAGCTTCCTCGGCGCGCGCGACTACAGCATGCGGATCTGGCTCGACCCGACCGCGCTCGCCTCGCGCAGCATGACCGCCTCCGACGTCCTGAAGGCGCTCCGCGAGCAGAACGTGCAGGTCGCGGCCGGACGCATCGGTCAGCCTCCGGCCCCGGTCGGCGTCGACTTCCAGTACACCGTCAACACGCTCGGCCGGCTCCTCGACCCGGACCAGTTCGCTGACATCGTCGTGAAGACCGGCGAGCGCGGGGACATCACGCGTCTCGCGGACGTGGGCCGCGTCGAGCTCGGCGCGAAGAACTACGACGTCGGCAGCTACCTCGACGGGCGGGAATCGGTCACGATGGCGGTCTTCCAGCTGCCCGGCGCCAACGCGCTCGCCACCGCGGAGAGCATCCGCGGCGAGATGGAGCGGCTGAAGGCCCGCTTCCCGGAGGGCATGGAGTACAAGATCGTCTACGACACGACGGTCTTCGTCGACGAGTCGATCCACGAGGTCTACAAGACGCTGTTCGAGGCGTTCGTCCTCGTCTTCATCGTGGTGCTGGTGTTCCTGCAGGACTGGCGCGCCACGCTGCTGCCCATGATCGACGTCCCGGTCTCGCTGATCGGGACCTTCTTCGTCATGGCCTTGCTGGGCTTCTCGCTGAACAACCTGTCGCTCTTCGGCCTGGTGCTCGCCATCGGCATCGTCGTCGACGACGCGATCGTCGTGGTCGAGAACGTCGAGCGCTGGATGGCGAAGGGCCTGCCGCCGCGCGAGGCGACGATCAAGGCGCTCGAGGAGATCACGGGCCCGGTGATCGCGATCACCCTCGTGCTGAGCTCGGTCTTCATCCCGACGGCGTTCATCGCGGGGATCAGTGGCCAGTTCTACCGGCAGTTCGCACTCACCATCGCGGCCTCGACCATCATCTCGGCGATCAACGCGATGACGATGGCGCCGGCGCGAGCCGTCACCCTGATCAAGCCGCACGCACACGGCGAGGAGCGTCGCGAGGCGCTGCCGCTGACCGCGGTGGTGCTGCTGGGGGCCCTGGTCGCCGACTTCTTCCTCACGGGACGCGTCCAGGGCCTGCTCGGTCTCTCGGCCGGCGGGCACGGCCACGAGGCGCACGGGAGCCCCGCGGCGCTGTGGGCGGTCCGGCTCGCCGTCGTCGGCGCGGGCGGATTCGTCGGCTATCGGCTGAACGAGCGGGTGAACCGCGGCCTGCTCGCCTTCTTCAAGGGGTTCAATCGCGTCTTCGAGTGGCTCACCGACGGCTACGGCCGCATCGTCGCGGGACTCGTGCGCGTGACCGGGGTTCTTCTCGCCGTGTACGCCGGGCTCATGGTGCTCACCTGGATCGGCTTCCGGACCGTGCCGGTTGGCTTCATCCCGGAGCAGGACAAGGGCTACCTCGTGGTGAACGCGATGCTGCCGGACGGCGCCAGCCTCGAGCGGACCGAGGAGGTGATGTCGCGGCTCGACGAGATGGTGCGCGCCACGCCCGGCGTCGCGCATACGATCCGCCTGCCCGGGTACTCCATCCTCACGAGCAACAACATCTCGAACGCGGGCGGCATGTTCGTGATCCTGGCGCCGTTCGAGGACCGGGTGCGCGAGCGCCTGCCCGCCACGGCCGTCGCCGCGAGCCTCCGCGCGCAGTTCCGGCAGGTCCAGGACGCGATCGTCGTCGCGTTCGGCGCGCCGCCGGTCGACGGGCTCGGCAACACCGCGGGCTTCAAGATGCAGGTGCAGGATCGGGCCGACGCCGGCCCCGGGGCGCTCCAGGGCGCGGTCGAGACCATGATCCGCGCCGGCACGGCGCAGCCCGGACTGGTCGGCCTCTTCAGCAGCTTCCGGGCGGCGCAGCCGCAGCTCTACCTCGAGGTCGATCGGGCGAAGGCGAAGGCGCTGGGGGTCTCGCTGGACGACGTCTTCGCCACCCTCCAGATCTATCTCGGGTCGGCGTACGCCAACGACTTCACCCGCTTCGGACGGAACTGGCAGGTGAACCTGCAGGCGGACGCGGCATACCGCGTCAACCCGGACGACATCGGCCAGCTCAAGGTCCGCAACCGCAACGGCGGCATGGTGCCGCTCTCGACGCTGGTGACCGTCCGCGACACCACCGGCCCGGCGATCGTGAACCGTTACAACATGTTCGCGTCGGCGGAGATCGCCGGCGGCACGGCTCCGGGCGTCAGCTCCGGCCAGGCGATCGCCACCATGGAGGCGCTGGCGGCGAAGGAGCTACCCACGACCATGAGCTTCGAGTGGACGGAGCTCACCCTGCAGCAGATCCTCGCTGGCAACACGGCGGTGTTCGTCTTCGTTCTGGGCGCGGTGCTGGTCTTCATGGTCCTCTCGGCCCAGTACGAGAGCTGGTCGCTCCCGGGCGCGATCATCCTGATCGTGCCCATGTGTCTCCTCGCGGCCATCACCGGCGTCTGGCTGGTCGGATCCGACAACAACATCTTCACGCAGGTCGGCCTCGTCGTCCTGATCGGCCTCGCCGCCAAGAACGCGATCCTGATCGTCGAGTTCGCGAAGCAGCTCCAGGACGAGGGCAAGCCACGCTTCGAGGCGATCGTCGAGGCCTCGAAGACGCGGCTGCGGCCGATACTCATGACCTCGTTCGCATTCATCCTCGGCGTGCTGCCGCTCGTGCGCACCGCCGGTGCCGGCGCCGAGATGCGGTTCGCGCTCGGCATCGCCGTCTTCTCGGGCATGGTCGGGGTCACCTTGTTCGGCATCTTCTTCACACCCGTCTTCTACGAGGTCATCCGTGGCTGGACCGACCGGCGGGCGACGCGGCGGCCCGCCCCGGCGGCACCGGTGGGGCACGAGCCCGAGCCGCACGCGCCGCGCGCCGAGGTGTCCTGAGGTCGTGATGCCAGCGAAGGTCCGCTCAGTCGTTCCGCTGCTGCGAGTAGAGGCTCATCAGCCGCGCGACGAAACGGTCCACCATGCTGGTGAGTAAGCGGGCAGATGTACCTGACGGTCCTCGACGACAGACGTCCCGGATCTGCCGAAGTCGCGTTGGCGCAAAAAGGCAAGACATTTCGGGAATGGCGACGTATCCGAGGACAGGGGAGCCGGGAGGACTTCAATGCTTCGAGGTTCATCGTCGCCCCCGAAGTTTGATGGCGTCATCGAGGACAATGCCTACCAGTCGAAACCCTGATGCTCCGTCCCACGTCAGGTCGCGCGTGAAGGCGTTTGTTTGCCGAGATCGAGGACGATTTGTTGCGAGTGCCGTTCTCCTCGCGCTCGTGCTGACCACAGCCGCACGCGCGGACGAAGCGCCCGTGGCGACGATCACAGTCTCGTCCTCGACGTCAGGCTCGAGCCTCGGCGGTCGCCTCGTCGAGGGCGTGATGAGCTTTCGGGGTCAGGACTATCTCCTGACGCTACGCGGCGTCGCGGAGCCGGTAAACACGGTGGGGTCCGTCGGTGGACTCCTGCGCCCGGGCGACATCGAGGGCACCTTCCGGCCCTCCGACAGGGCCCTGCGAAACGCCTCCGGTGTGACGATTCGCTTCGAACCACCGCTCCCGCTCGTGGCGGGTCGGCTCGAGATCGAGGTGTCGAGGCAGATGAGTCCGAAGTCTTCCGGCGGCCAGCCGGGGGCCGGGATCGAATGAGAGGCTCCTCGCCGCGCTCCGTGCTCTGCGCGGCTGCCGCCGCGATCTGCCTCGTCGCCGCGTCGGCGCCGGCTGCGGAACGCTCCGCGCCCGACGGTGAGCACGCTGCCGCCGACGCGACGATCACCTTCCGCGGGCGGTCGGCCTCAGTCGGCATCGGCTTCTTGTGGGGCGCATCGACGGTGGAGTTCCAGGGCAGGACCTACCCCGTACGCGTCGACGGCTTCGTGCTCGGCGGCCTCGGGACCAGCTCGCTCGAAGGGACCGGCCGGATCTTCGGCCTCGCCAAGATAGAGGACCTGAGCGGCGACTACACGGCCCTCGCCTCGGGAGCGGCCTTCGGCCAGGGCACGGGGACGATCGTCATGCGCAACGACAAGGGCGTGCGCATCGTCATCGACGCGAAGGCCGCGGGCTTCGGGGTCGGCATCGGCCCGCGCGGGATCACGCTCAGCGTCGGCGAGATGGGCGGACCGCCGGCCGACGCGAGCGCTCGACTTCCGAAGACGCTCGGCTTCGGGGAGGTGAAGACCGGCCCGCTCTTTCTCCGTCCCACCCTGAACCTCCAGATGTATGCCGCCGCCTCGCACAACGCCGGCTTCAACGGCCGGTGGTCGTTCGGGCCCGTGGAGAAGGCCGACAGCTGGCTGGAGCACTCGAACGAGGTGGGCCTCAACGCCCGCTACCCGCTCGGGGACTACGGAACCCTGCAGGGGAGGGTCAGCGGCGTCTACTCTCTCACGACGAGCGGGCCCGATGGGCCGGTGACGAACGGCTCGAAGGACACCGTCAGCAAGTACACGCTGGAGAGCGCCTACCTCGCGTGGAAATCCGGCGATCTCTTCCCGAAGCTCGGCTCCGACTTCATCGAGATCAGTGCCGGGAACCAGAACTACCAGGTCTTCGACGGCCTGCTCTTCTGGGATGGAGGCCAGGACAGCACCCACCGCGGCGCGAACTGGCTCTCCCCGCGCAAGGCGTTCCGCGAAACGGGGATCGTCAGGCTCAACTACAAGGGCCTCACGGTCGAGGGAGTCCACCTCAAGTACAACGACGACCCGGATACCAATACCCGGCTCGGCGCGGGGCGGGTCGACTACACGATCGATGACCTGATCATGAAGCACCTGAGGGTCGGCGTCATGTACTTCGACATCTACCACTCGGACACACCTTCTCGCGACGGCATGGACGGCATCCAGGTCTATCACGAAGCGACTCCGCTGCCGGCGCTTCCCGACCTCAGCTACAAGACGTCCTTCGTCCACGAGAACAACTCGAAGTCGTCCGGCCTCTCGGAGGCCAACGGCTGGTACGTCACACCGGCGTACCAGCTGTCGACCCTGCCCTGGAAGCCTCAGCTCAGCTACCGGTATGCGTCGTTCAGCGGCGGCGGGACGCGGGGATTCGACTCCCTCTTCACCGGGCTCCCGGAGTGGGGCTCCTGGTTCCAGGGAGAGCTCCTGGGAGAGTACGTCCTCTCCAACAGCAACCTGAACTCCCACCAGGTGCGTCTGCAGCTCAAGCCGAACGAAATCCTGGCGATCAACCTGATCTACTACAAGTTCCTGCTCAACAATCGGAACCAGGACTTCGGCCTCACCCCCTCGCGCGTGGATCGCTCCCTCGCGGATGAGGTCAACCTAATTTTCGATGTTGCGCTGACGAACTGGTGGTCGGTCACCGCGGCCTGTTCGATGGCGAATCCCAACAAGGGCTTTCGCGAGGCCGTGAACGGATCATCGACGTGGATCAACGGCTATCTGTTCATGAGCTTCACCTTCTGATGTCGGCCCCCGGTGGCCCGTGGGCCGGAGCCGGCCGACGCCGCTCAGAGGGCTGAAGTCGAAGGACGGATCCGAGGAGTGCCAGCCATGTCGTACAGCGACACGCCGATGCCGGCCGCACTCGCCTCCGGCTTTCCGGTGCTCGTCGTTGGCGCCCGCGTCGACGAGGACTCGGCGATCGGGCGCAGCGTGAAGGAGATCAGGGCGGCGCTCGCGGCGCTCGGACGCCCCGTCGTGCTCGCCCACTCGCTGGACGATGCGGAGGCCGCCGTCGATTCGCACCCAGCGCTCTCCTGCGTGGTGCTCGGCTGGGGAATGGCGGCGGCGAGCGACGAGACCCTCGCGCAGACGAAGCGGATCCTCGGGCGCATCCGGCAGCAGGCGGCATCCTTGCCCGTGCTTCTCGGCGCGCGTCGGGGGGCTACCCGCCAGGTGCCGCTCGAGATCGTGGAGCAGGTCGAGGGCTACATCTGGGTGCCCGAGGACAGCGCTGCTTTCATCGCCGGACGCATCGACGCGGCGGCGCGGCGCTATCTCGACACCGTGCTGCCGCCCTTCTTCGGGAAGCTCGCGAACTTCGCCGACACCCATGAGTACTCGTGGCACACGCCCGGGCACACGGGCGGTACGGCCTTCATGAAGACGGCCGTCGGCCGCGCCTTTCTCGGCTTCTACGGCGAGCAGATGCTGCGATCCGACCTCTCCGTTTCGGTGGGAGAGCTCGGTTCCTTGAACGACCACTCGGGGCCCGTGGCCGAAGCCGAGCGCTACGCCGCGCGCGTTTTCGGCGCCGACCACACATTCTTCTCGATGGGGGGGAGCTCGGCGAGCAACGAGATCATCCTGCACTCGGCGGTGGCGGACGACGACATCGTCCTGGTCGACCGCAACTGTCACAAGTCCCTCAACTACGCGCTCAACATGAGCGGCGCCATCCCGGTGTACCTGAAGCCACGGCGCAACGCGCGCGGCGTGATCGGTCCGGTGCCTGCCAGCGAGATCGAGCCCGAGATGCTGCGACGGAAGCTCGCAGAGAGCCCTCTCGTGAAAGGCGCGCCGCGCAAGCCCATGCTCGCGGTGCTCACGAATTCCACCTACGACGGCCTCTGCTACGACGTCGAGCACACGACGCGGCTCTTGAGCCAGAGCGTCGACCGCATCCACTACGACGAGGCGTGGTACGCGTACGCGCGGTTCAATCCCATCTACGAGGGCCGCTACGGGATGCACCGCGGCCAACGGTCGCCGGACGACGCGACCGTGACGGTGACACACTCGACGCACAAGCTCCTCGCCGCACTCTCCCAGGCCTCGATGATCCACATCCGTTCGGGTCGGATCCCGGTCAAGCCCGCGCTCTTCAACGAAGCGTTCATGATGCACACCTCCACCTCGCCGCAGTACAGTATCATCGCGTCCACGGACGTCTCCGCGAAGATGATGGACGACGCGGGCCCGGCGCTCACGGACGAGTGCATCCGCGAGGCAATCGACTTCCGGAAGGCCATGCTGCGCATCGGCCGGGATCTCGAGCGTCGCAAGTCGGGCGATTGGTGGTTCCAGAGCTGGCAGGCCGACGAGGTGGAAGGCGAGGCTTTCCTCGAGGCCGATCCCAACCTGCTCGCGACCTCGAGCGACGCATGGCTCCTGCGGCCGGGGCAGGGCTGGCACGGGTTCGGCGACCTGGGCCGCCGCTACTGCATGCTCGACCCGATCAAGGTGACCACGTTGACTCCGGGCATCGGGCCGGACGGCGTCCTGGAGAAGAAAGGGATTCCCGCAGCCATCGTGACGGCGTTCCTCGCCACGCAGGGCATCGTGGTGGAGAAGACCGAGCCCTACTCGATCCTCACCCTCTTCTCGATCGGCATCACCAGGGGCAAGTGGGGCTCGCTCGTCGCCGCGTTCATGCGCTTCAAAGAGCTCTACGACGCGAACGCGCCGCTCGCCAACGCACTCTCCGGCCTCGTCGCCGATCATCCCGAGCGGTATGCCCGGCTCGGGCTCCGCGAGCTCGCCGCGGAGATGCATGCCGCCATCCGGGAGCACAATATCCTCGGCAATCTCGACGGCGCCTTCAGCAGCCTTCCCGAGCCCGTGCTGACACCGCGGGAGACCTTCGCGCGCCTCGTCCACCGCGAGGTGGAGCAGGTGCCCGCCGCGAAGCTCCAGGGCCGCGTGCTCGCGGTGCAGGTCGTTCCCTATCCGCCGGGAATCCCGCTGCTGATGCCGGGTGAACGCTTCGGCGAGGCAACCCGCGCCGTCGGCGACTTCCTGCTGGGCCTCGAGGCCTTCGACGCGAGGTTCCCCGGCTTCGGGCACGACACCCACGGTGTCGAAGTGAAGACCGACGAGAACGGCCGCCCCTACTATGCCCTCTACTGCTTGAAGACCTGAACGTCGCGGCGACGAACCAGGGAGACGCCATGGACGAGCCCCGAAAGAAGATGAACCTGATCCAGCTGACGGTCATCGTCGCCGTCAACATGATGGGTTCCGGGATCATCATGCTCCCGACGAACATGGCTCAGGTCGGGGCGATCTCCCTCCTTTCCTGGGTCGTGACCGCGGTGGGCTCGATGGCCATCGCCTACGGGTTTGCTCAGGCCGGCGTCCTCAATCAGCGCCCGGGGGGGATGTCGGCGTACGCCGAGGAAGCCTACGGCAAATCGGGCTTCTTCATGGTATTCTACCTCTACTTCTTCTCGCTGGCGATCGGGAACGTGGCGATCGCGATCTCCGCCGTGGGTTATCTGGCGACGTTCTCCCCCTGGCTCTCGTCGACGCCGATCGCCACCTGCATCGGGGTGATCGCGCTCATCTGGCTGACCACGGTCGCAAACTTCGGGGGCCCCAAGGTGACCGGCCGTATCGGCGCAATAACCGTGTGGGGCGTCATCATTCCGGTCGCCGGTCTCTCGGTCGTTGGCTGGCTCTGGTTCAGCAGGGACACCTTCGCCGCCGCCTGGAATCCGCAAGGGCTCAGTCTGCTGAAGGGGATGGGCTCGAGCATCGCGCTCACGCTGTGGGCCTTCCTAGGGATGGAGTCGGCAGCGCAGAACTCGGACGCCGTCGAGAACCCGAAGCGGAACGTGCCTCTTGCCTGTATGTTCGGGACGCTCGGGGCTGCCGTGATCTACGTCCTCTCGACCACGGTAATTCAGGGAATCGTGCCGAACGCCGACCTGGCGAAGTCCACGGGCCCGTTCGGTCTGGTCTACGCCCGGATGTTCAATCCGACAGTGGGCTCGATCATCATGGCCCTGGCGGCGATGGCCTGTCTCGGCTCGCTGCTGGGCTGGCAGTTCACCATCGCCCAAACCGCGAAATCGGCGGCCGAAGATCGCATGTTCCCCGCGTTCTTCGCGAAGGTGACCCAGAACAGCGCGCCGATCACCGGGATGATCGTCATGGGAGGCGTCCAGTCCCTGATGGCACTCTCGACCATCTCGCCGACGCTCAGCGAGCAATTCAGTGCGCTGGTCAACCTGGCCGTGGTCACCAACGTGATTCCGTACATCATCTCGCTCTCCGCCTTGATCGAGATGATGCGGAAAGCGGCCGTGCCGGAGTCGACGTATCGGCGGAACGTCGTGGTGGCGATGGTCGCGATGCTCTACAGCGTCTATGCGATCTACGCGTCGGGTGCGGATGCGGTGCTCGGCGGCACGGTGGTGATGGGCATCGGCTTCGTGATTTTCGGCTTCCTCGCTCCCCGCTTCGGTGTGAGTGGGACGACGACCGTGCAGGCCGCAGCGGGCCGAGCCGCGTGACGGAGGACGCATCATGCAGCTTCGACGATCACTGCTACTTCGCCGGCGCGACCTCACGATGGCCGCCGCCATACCGGTCGCGGTGGCGCTCTTCCTGTTCGGGGCCGCCGAGTCGGCGCGGGCGGGTACCTTGGAGCGGGTTCTGGACCTCGGCAAGCTGAAATTGGGCTATCGGATCGACGCGCGACCCTTCTCGTACGAGGAGTCGGGGAAAGCCGCGGGCTACTCCGTGGTGCTCTGCCAGAGGATCGCGGACGCAGTGAAGGCCGAGCCGGGTCTCGCCCAGATCGCGGTCGAGTACGTGAAGGTCGGGAGTGACGATCGTTTCGACGCAGTGAAGGAGGGGAGGATCGACCTGCTCTGCGGTGCCGCTACGGCCACGCTGGAGCAGAGAAGGACAGTCGACTTCTCGATTCCGACCTTCCCGAGCGGCATCGGGGCGCTCCTGCGAAAGGACAGCCCCGAGCGCCTCAAGGCGGTGCTGGAGGGACGGGAGCCGCCGTACCGGCCGCGCTGGCGCGCATCGCTGGGACAGATCCTCGAGAAGCGGGTGCTCTCGGCCCTGGCGGGGACAACCACGAAATCCTGGCTTGCCAAGAGGCGAGAGGAGCTCAACGTCAACGCAGAGATCGTCACGGTGCAGAGCTACCGGGAAGGCATCGACCGGGTATTGGGGCGGCGCTCGGACGTGCTGTTCGGAGACCGGGCGATCCTTCTGGACGCGGCGACGCGGGGTCCATCGGCGGACGATCTGATCGTCCTCGAACGCGAGTTCACCTACGAGCCTCTCGCCCTTGCCTTCGCGCGGGGCGACGAGGATTTCCGCCTGCTCGTGGATCGCACCCTCAGCCGCCTCTACCGCTCTGGCGAGATCGGGGACATCTACAAGAGCTTCTTTGGGGAGCCCGACGCGGACGTCCTGGCGTTCTTCCGCTTCGTCGCGCTGCCGGAATGACCCGCGTAAGGCCATGAACGGCGTGACCCCGACAGCGCCGGGCGACGAGACCGGGCAACGGAGCCTCGGGCTCACCACCTGTACGGCTCTCGTGATCGGCAACATGGTCGGCTCGGGATTCTTCATCGCCCCCTCGGCGCTGGCGCGCTTCGGCACGACGGCGCTGATCGGGTGGGCGGTGATGGCGATTGGCGCGATCTGCCTCGGTATGGTCTTCGCGCGCCTGGCGCGCATCGCACCGGCCACCGGCGGCCCCTATGCGTACACGCGGATGGGTTTTGGTCGCTTCGCCGGCTTCCTCGTCGCGTGGGGCTACTGGATCTCCATCTGGGCCTCGCTACCCGCCATGGCGGCGGCGCTCGTGGGGTACCTCGCAGCGCTCGTTCCCGGGCTGGTGGACCACCGGATCCTCGCCATCGGCATCGCGCTCGGCGCCATGTGGGGGGTTGCGCTCGTGAATCTCCGCGGCGTCAAGGAGGCCGGACTCTTCCAGGTGGCGACGACCTTCACGAAGCTGGTGCCGTTCATATCGATCGCCGTCCTCGGACTCTTCTGGGTGGACTGGCACAGCTTCGAGACGCTCAACCCGAGCGGCCAGCCCTTCTTCAGCGCGCTGGCCGCCACGGCACCTCTCACGATGTTCGCCTTCCTCGGGATCGAATCGGCGACGGTGCCGGCCGGCGACGTCATCGATCCGCGCCGCACCATTCCCCGCGCCACGGTGCTCGGCACCTTCATCTCGGCGCTGATCTACATCCTCGGCACCTCCGTCGTGATGGGAGTGATCCCGCGGGAGACGTTGATGCGCTCCTCCGCCCCGTTCGCCGACGCCGCGCGCGTCATGTGGGGCGGCTGGGCCGCCACGGTGATCGCGCTGGCGGCGATCGTCTCGTCCCTGGGCGCCCTCAACGGCTGGACGCTGATGCTCTCTCAGGTCCCCATGGCGGCGGCACGCGAAGGCGCCATGCCGCCGGTCTTCGGTCACCTCTCGGCGCGGGGCGTCCCCGCCCGCGGCCTTCTGATCTCGGTGGGTCTGTCGACGCTTCTCGTTCTCCTCTCGACCTCCGGGACATCTGCCCTGGTCGCCTTCTACGACCTGATCGTCAACCTATCGACCGACGCCGCCATGGTCCCCTACGTCTTTTGCTCCGTGGTCGAGGCGGTCCTGTACGTCAACCGTCGGCCGGTCTCGCGCGCGTTGCGCATCGGCCCCTTCATGCCCGTCGCCATCGTCGCGTTCGTCTTCTCGATGGGCACGATCTACGGCGCCGGGGCAGGAGCAGGCATGTGGTCGCTGATCCTGATCCTGCTGGCGGGTCCGGTCTGGGTCTTCCTGCGCAGCGCGGCCTCGGTTCCGGGCGGGACGCTCTCCGAGGCAGATCCGAACTGAGAAGAGGACGCGATCAATGCAGATTCCGATTCAACGCTACTTTCAGGTCCTTGTCGTGGGTGAGGAGTACGCTCCCGTCGCCGAGATCATCGAAAAGGAGCTTGGATTCCGCGCCGTCACCGTCGGCGCGGACCAGGCGAGCGAGGCCATTCACAACGGAGCGGACCTATGTGCCATCGTGGTAGGCCGGAGCGACGCCAGCCTCGTCCTTGCTGCGCGCCATGAACGAGGGTTCGAGATGCCCGTATTTCTCGTCAGCGAACGCAGCGCGGACGTGTTTCACGCGCCCTACCTTCAGGACGTGAGAGGGGTACTGGTGGCCGGCCTCGAGTCCCGAGACTTCTATAAGAAGACATTCCTGACTTCTGTGGAGGAGTACGTGCAGGGGCTGCTCACCCCGTTCTTCGGCAAGCTGCTGGAGTACGACTACGACGGAAACCGCTCCTGGGCCTGTCCCGGTCACCAGGGCGGCCAGATGTTCAAACGCCACCCGGTGGGGAGGCTCTTCTTCGAGCACATGGGCGAGAACATCTTCCGGGACGACATCTGCAACGCGATGGTATCGCTCGGAGATCTCCTGATCCGCGAGGGTCCAGCGTTGTCGGCACAGCAGGAGGCGGCCAGGATCTTCGGCGCCGATCGAACGTATTTCATGCTCAACGGCACTTCGAGCTCGAACAAGGCGGTCAACACGGGCCTTCTCCGCGACGGCGACATCGTTCTCTTCGACCGCAACAACCATAAATCGAACCACCAGGGCGCGTTGATGATCGCGGGGGCGATCCCGATCTATCTCGAGACCGATCGCAACGGCTTCGGCATGGTCGGGCCGATCGACTGGGCGGCGCTCGACGAGAAAGCCATCCGCGCGAAGATCGCGGCACACCCGCTCCTCAAGGGCAGCGGTGCGGCCGAGCGTGAGCGTCCGATCCGCGTGGCCATCATCGAGCAATGCACCTACGACGGCACCATCTACAACGCCCGCAAGATCGTCGAGAAGATCGGCCACCTCTGCGAGTACATCCACTTCGACGAGGCCTGGGCCGGCTTCGGGGCCTTCCACCCGCTGTTGAAGGACCACTTCTCGATGGGCCTCGGGCTCACGGAGCGAGACCCGGGCATCATCGCCACCCAGTCGACCCACAAGCAGCTGGCCGGCTTCTCGCAGGCCTCGCAGATCCACGTGCGTGACGCGCACATTCGCGGGCGGCCCTACCGGGTCAACCACAAGCGGTTCAACGAGATGGTGATGCTGCAAGTATCCACCTCGCCGTTCTACCCACTGTTCTCCAGCCTCGACGTCAACGCCCAGATGCATCGCGACAAGGCGGGCCACGCGCTGTGGGACGACATGATCAAGCTCGGCATCGAAGCTCGGAAGGCGGTGCGCAAGCGCTTTGGCGGCTTCCTGGATCCATTCGTGCCGGACATGGTCGAGTTCGAAGGCCGGAGCGTCCGCTGGGAGGACGTGCCGACCGATGAGCTGGCGCGCGACCAGCGGTACTGGAAGCTCGACCCGAACGCGGCCTGGCACGGCTACCGCAATGTCGGGCCGGACCTGGCCATGGTCGACCCGACCAAACTCATGCTCACCACGCCGGGGATCGACCACGCGAGCGGCGACTACCAGCGCACCGGAGTGCCGGCGACCGTCCTCGCCAACTACCTGCGGGAAAACCACATCATTCCGGAGAAGAACGATCTCAACAGCATCCTTTTCCTCATGACGCCAGCGGTGGGGGAAGGAAAGGTCGCGTTCCTGCTGGCGGAGCTCGAGCGATTCAAGACGCTGTACGAGGCGGATGCTCCGCTCGCGCGCGTCGTGCCCGGCGTCGCTGCGCGCTACGCCAAACGCTACGAGGGTTACGGCCTGAGACAGCTCTGCGACGAGATGCACCGCTTCTTCCTCGAGAAGAACGTGAAGGATCTGCAACGCAAGAGCTTCCGCTACGAGTCCTTCCCCGAGCAGGCAATGAGCGCGCGCGACGCGGTGCAGGCGACGGTCGCGGGGGAAGTGGACTATGTGCCCATGGCGAATGTCCGGGGTCGGATCGCCGGTACGCTGGCGCTCATCTACCCGCCGGGCATCGGGATCGTGGTCCCCGGCGAGCGCTACGACGAGAAAGCGCAGCCGATGATTGACTACTTCCTCGCGTTCGAGGAGGGCTGCAACCGCTTCCCAGGCTTCTCGTACGAAGTGCAGGGCGTGTATCAGGAGCCGGAAGGGGACGGCGTCCGTTTCTATACCTATGTGGTGAGGGAGCTGGAGGGGCACGCGTCGTAGGCAGCAGGCCGCGAAGAGCGTCGACGAGCGGAGGCAACCATGCAGAAATGTGGAGTTCACAGCGAAATCGGAACGCTCAGGACCGTGCTCGTCTGCCGGCCCGGGCTTGCGCATCAGCGGCTGACGCCTGGCAACCGCGCGGATCTGCTGTTCGACGACGTCCTCTGGGTGCAGGAAGCCCAGAAGGACCACTACGACTTCGTGCTGAAAATGCGGGAGCGCGGTGTCGAGGTGCTGGAGCTGCACGACCTGCTGGCCGAGGCGTTCGCCGAGAAGCAAGCGCGTGCCTGGGTCCTCGACCGGCGCATTACGGCCAATGACGTCGGGCCCGGCCTGGCGCCGATTCTCCGCGCATGGCTCGACGAGCTGCCGGCAGCCAAGCTCGCAGAGCACCTCATGGGCGGCATCGCACTTCTCGACCTCCCGCAGTCCGAGCAGATGACGATGCTGACCGATGCGCTGGGTGGTACGGACTTCGTCATCCCACCGGTGCCCAACGCGCTGTTCCAGCGCGACCCCTCCTGCTGGATCTACAACGGCGTCACGTGCAACCCGATGTACTGGCCCGCGCGCAAACCGGAAACGCTGCTCCAGCGGGCGGTCTACAAGTTCCATCCGCGCTTCAAGGGTGCGGACTTCACGATCTGGTGGGGCGACAGCGACGCCTCCTTCGGAGGCGCAAGCCTCGAAGGCGGTGACGTCATGCCCGTGGGCAAGGGCGTCGTGCTGATTGGCATGGGCGAGCGCAGCACCCGACAGGCAGTGTTTCAGGTCGCGGCCGAACTCTTCAAACACCAGGCGGCGACGCGTGTGATCGGCTGCTTGATGCCAAAGAGCCGTGCGGCCATGCACCTGGACACCGTATTCACCTTTTGCGACCGCGACTTGTGCACCTCGTTTCGCGAAGTGGCCGATCAGATCCGCTGCTACAGCGCACGGCCCGACGGAAAAGGGGGAATCGAGGTCCACGAGGACAAGGGGCATCTCTTCGAGGTGGTCAAGCAGGCGCTGGGCCTGAAGACGCTACGCGTGGTCGAAACAGGCGGTAATGCGTGGGAGGCACAGCGCGAACAGTGGGACGACGGCAACAATGTCGTCGCGCTCGCGCCCGGCGTCGTGGTCGGCTACGACCGCAACACGCACACGAACACACTACTGCGCAAGGCCGGCATCGAGGTGATTACGGTGCGCGGTTCAGAGCTCGGCCGTGGCCGCGGAGGCGGACACTGCATGACCTGTCCGATCGCGCGCGATCCGGCGTATTGACGCCGAACATATCAGTCCAGGAGGCGATCATGAGCTTCAATCTACGCAACCGCTCGCTACTGACGGTGCAGGATTACACCCCGCGCGAGTTTCGCTATCTGCTCGATCTGGCTCGAGACCTCAAACGCGCCAAATACGCGCGCACCGAGCAGAAGCACCTCGACGGCAAGGAAATTTGCCTGATCTTCGAAAAGACTTCGACGCGCACGCGATGCGCTTTCGAAGTGGCTTGCTACGACCAGGGTGCCCACGTCACGTATCTGGATCCAGCCGGTTCGCAGATCGGCCACAAGGAGTCGTTCAAGGACACGGCGCGCGTCCTCGGCCGGATGTACGACGCGATCGAGTATCGCGGCGCCAGCCAGGAGGGCGTCGAACAGCTGGCGAAGTACGCCGGCGTGCCGGTCTTCAACGGCCTCACCGCCGAGTACCACCCGACCCAGATGCTGGCCGACGTGATGACGATGCGCGAGCACAGCGACCGGCCGATCCACGAGATCAAATATGCGTTCCTTGGGGATACCCGGAACAACATGGGGCACTCGCTGATGATCGTGGGGTGCCTGACGGGCATGGACGTGCGCATCTGCGGACCCAAAAAGCTCTGGCCGGCCGACGAGTACATCGCTATCGCGCAGCGGCTCCAGAAGCAGTCTGGGGCCAAACTCACCATCACGGACGACCCGAAGCAGGCGGTCGAGGGCGTCGATTTCGTGCACACCGACGTCTGGGTGTCGATGGGCGAGCCGAAGGAGGTCTGGAAGGAACGGATCGACCTTCTGCTGAAGTACCAGGTGAGCATGGAGCTGATGAATACCAGCGGCAATGCACAGGTGAAGTTCATGCATTGCCTGCCGGCGTTCCACGACACCGAAACTACTGTCGGTAAACAGATCGCGGAGAGCCATGGCCTGCGCAATGGCCTTGAGGTGACCGACGAAGTGTTCGAATCCGAGCTCAACATCGCGTTTGAACAGGCGGAAAACCGCATGCACACAATCAAGGCGATTCTCGTCGCCACACTTGGAGATTGACGATGTTGGTCGTCACAGCCCTGGGCGGCAATGCGCTCCTCCGGCGCGGCGAGCCGATGACCGCCGAGAACCAACGGCGAAATGTACGGATCGCCGCGCAGGCGCTCGCACCCGTTGCGGCCGAACACCAGCTCGTCGTCGGCCACGGCAACGGCCCTCAGGTCGGACTCCTCGCCTTGCAAGGCGCGGCGTACACCAACGTGGACACGTATCCGCTCGACGTGTTGGGAGCGGAGACCGAAGGCATGATCGGCTACATGATCGAGCAGGAGCTCGGGAACCTGCTGCCCTTCGAACGTCCCTTCGCCACGATGCTGACGATGATCGAGGTCGATCCTGGCGATCCCGCGTTCCACGACCCGACGAAGTTCATCGGGCCAGTGTACTTCAAGGAGGAAGCCGATCGAATCGCCGCGGACAAGAAATGGGTCTTCAAGCCGGATGGCGACAAATGGCGTCGCGTGGTGCCGTCACCGGAGCCCAAGCGCATCTTCGAGTTGCGCCCGATCAAGTGGCTGCTCGAACACAACACCATCGTGATCGCCGCTGGCGGCGGCGGCATCCCGACGATGTACGAGCCGGGCAAACACCGCACGCTGGCTGGCGCCGAGTGTGTCATCGACAAGGACCTGGCCTCGGAACTGCTGGCGCGTGACCTCGACGCCGACCTTTTCATCATGCTGACCGATGCCGACGCGGTCTACGTCGACTGGGGGAAACCGACGAAGAAGGCCATCCGGCGCGCATCTCCGTCCGCCCTATCGGCTATGTCGTTCGCGGCTGGGTCGATGGGCCCGAAGGTGGAGGCCGCGTGCCGGTTCGCCGCTGCAACCGGAAAACGGGCGGCCATTGGCGCACTAGGGGACCTGGGCAAGATCATCGCGGGCGAGGCTGGCACGACGGTAAGCGCGAAGGAGTCCGGCGTTGTCTACGGCGGCTGAAGCAGGCTGCAAGACTCGGTCAGCCACGCCGCCCGACGCCACGAAGAACCCGCCCACGCGCCCCCACGCCGTCGCGTTGAAGTCCCACGGCCGCGACGGCGCGGTGAAGAGGAAGGTCAGCCACCCAGACACACGGCGATCCCGACCAGCGCGAGCCCGATGGCCACCATGATGAGACCGCCGAGCAGGCGATTCGTGTGCGCATACTGCGCCCACTTCCGCCCGACCGTGAAGAGCATCACGATCAGAAGTGCGTTCGACACCCGAAGCGCCCGGATCGGCTCCGAAATGACGAGGAAAGGCACGGTCACCGGCAGGCACGAGAGGAAGACGAGCCAGAAGGAGGCGAGCGCCCCGTAGAGGTCGTCTCTGGTGACTCGTACTTTCGGCGCCTCCCCGCGGGCGAGGTATCGGAGTATCGAGCGGGATAGTGCGTCGCGATTTTCCGGCTCGGTCAGCGTCTCGAATCGCGGCTCTATCTCACCGCGGATGACGTCGAGCGCGGCGCGTGCGTCGGGGGCACGCTGAATCGCGTCGATGAGGCGCGCCTTTTCCGCGCGCACGGTCATGCAGTTCATGACGTACATGACGCCATCGATGATCCCCCAGGCGATGTTGCAGCCGAACGCCGCGTACAGAAGTCGTCGGACGCCCGCTTTGCCCTCCGGCACGTCCAGCCCGGCCGTGAGGGTGGCCCCGAGGACCATGATGAGGCCGAACAGGACCTCGCCGAGCCGACTGGCGGGATCGAGGTATCGCTCGACGAACCGTTCTCTTTTCGACTGACCAGTCACCCGGGTGTCGGCGGGCCGCTCAGGGTGACCGGGCTTCCGGCGCGGAGGGTGCGTCGCCGTCGTCGCGTACCTGCGCCTCTCCCACCACCCGGTACTCTCTTCCCGTCACCAAGACGTCCGTACGGGCTCTCACGGCCAGATCCACCGGCTCCGCGATGGCCTTCGCGGTGCGTTCCTCCACGTCGTGCACGTCCCGGGGTGCCGGGACGTGCGGGCCGACGACCTCTGCGCGGACCGTCCAACCCACCTCCCCCGGCACCGCATCGATCGCCGTCACGAACGTGTTCGGCAGGCCCTCGAGGTTCGTCCGCGCGGTCTCTTCGACGGTCGACCGTCGGTGCGCCTCGTCCTCGGACATCGCGCGAAAGTGGGCTTCGCCGAAGAGGATCCGTCCCTTCGACGTGATGTCGACCGATTCGGCCACCCGGATGACGACGCGCACGCGCTCCTCCCCCAGGCGCTCCCGCAACAGGGCTTCGAACCGCGCGATGCGATCCGGGCTCGGGGCGCGCGGGCTTTCGATCGACACGACGAGCACGGGGCCAGTCGGCAGATTCACGAGCTCGACGTCCTTCAGGACGATGTTCGGCCGGGTCGCCACGACTTCACGGGCGACCTGCTCCGCCTGTTGCAGCAGCCGCATGTCCGCCGACACCGGCGCCGTCGCGACCTTGCCGTTGAGGCTCAGGTAGGGTCGGAGGGTCGTCGATCCCGTCGCCGTCACGTCCTTGGTGAGCGTGCAGCGCATGAAGAGGCGAACGGGTTCGCCGAGGCTGTTCCCGAGCGCGTCCTGGATCTCGTTCACGCGCCCGGGCGCGGGCACATGCGGCGTACGCACCTCCGCGAGCACGTCGAGGCCGCCCTTGCCGCGGCTGAACTCGACGCCGTGGAGCGCGGTGCTGGGCTCGTGAGACAGCTCCTGGTCGAGTACCGCGGTGATGGCCCGTCGGGTATGGATGTTTCCGACCATCCCGACGAGGTACTTGGTGAGGAGCGCACCGACGAGGAGCAGCCCGATCGCCGCCGGGGCGAAGCGCCGCGCCAGGCCGCGGACCGATCCGATCTCCGCCCGGGTGACGAACCCGGCGATGAGGAACAGGACGGCGGCGACGGCGAGGATGGCGAGCACGTTGGCGAAGAAGAGGAGGAATGCGCCCCAGGCGCCCTGGTAGGCTCCGAACGCGAGGCAGAGACCGATCGCCGCGACCGGCGGATTGAGCGCGGTCGCGATCGCGACGCCGGGAAGTGCGGGGGTGATGCGCTCGTCGATCATCGCGAGCACGCCGGCGAAGCCGGCGAGCGCGGCCACCAGCAGGTCGATCAACGTCGGGTTGGTCTGTGCCAGCAGGGACGGCGTGGGATCGCCCCAGAACGGCACGAGACCGAGCAGATAGGTGAGCGCGACACCGACGAGCGCGCCACCGAACTCCGCGATGATGGCGGTGCGCAGCAGCCCGAGGTCGCCGCGCATCAGGCCGAGGGAGACGCCGATGATCGGGGTCATCAACGGTGCCACGACGTTTGCCCCGATCAGGGTGGCATCGCTGCCGATGATCAGGGCGAAGCCGGCGATCAGCTCGGAGATGCCGAGCAAGACGTAGTACGTCGCCGTCGCCTGCGAGCCGATCTCGATGTCGCTGAGCACGACGGCGCGCCGCTCGGGTGTGACCGACGCGAGATCGAGCACGGCCCGGAGCCAGGCCTCCGGCCACGACTGTGGTCGTGCTCGAGCCCCCGCATCACGTGCGCCCTGGGTCATGGCCGGCGATTCAATACGGATTGAAGATCGATGGCGGGAAGCCGGGCAGTGTCGTCGTCGACCTCCGGGGCGCGCGTGGAGCGGGGGCGGTCGTCGTCGTGGTCGTCGTCGGCGGCTCCTCCGCCGGCGCGGTCGGCTCGGGGGCTTCCGGCTCCGTGGCCTCGGGCGCTTCGGGTTGCGCCTCGGCGGGGCCTCGTGCGGCGGGCGTCGGCAGGTGCCAGATGAGCCGCGCGTTACTGACCCAGCCTTTCACACCGCTCGTGAAGCTCTCCACGTACGCGTAGCCCTGTTTGAGCCTGGAGCGCGTGACCTTCTCGTGCAACGCGAGCGTCCCGACGACCTTCGAGGAGGCGGACGGCTCGCTGTACACCTTCAACCCGTCGACCGCCGCGTAGTAGACGCGCGCCGTGCGTGTCGAACTCTCCGTGGTTTCGGGCGCCGGCTTCTTGAACCTTAACCACCCGCCGACGGTTCGCTTTAGGCCTGTACAGCTTGCAAGAAGCGTGGCGAGGACGACCGCGGCGACGATGCGAATGCTTCGCAAGCGCCCGGCACGGCCCACGGTCATCCCGGTCTTTTGAACCCCCGGGGGGAGAAGGTCAAGGCGCGGTGTCGCCGGTTTCATCCGGGAAGTCGAAGTCGGGGGAGCATCGAACGTGGCATCGCCATCCGGCTACCGTCCGGCGGGAAAGAAGAACGTCACCTGCGCGCGGACGATCGATTCGGCGGCGCCGTCGGGATGCTTCACGAAGTCGTACGCGCCGAGCTGCAACGCCAAGGCGACCGCCCGGACCTTGAGCGCCTTCCCGATGTCCGCGCCCACCGGAACCGTCCAGGCGTCCCGCGACGGCGCGTTCCAGTCGTACGTGATCGCCGGATCGCACTGGACGTACCAGCCGCTCTCGAAATTGTAGCTCAGCAGCGGTTCCAGGTAGGTCGAGCTCACGCGGTCCCGATGCTGCGAGCCCGCGAACGCCGCGAGATGGTGCGCGAGGACGCCGTTCAGCCACGGTCCCTCGGAGTAGATCAGGGCTCCCGTCGGTCCCGCGGACCACTTGCCCGTCCCGAGGGCATCGCTGGTCGCCGTCGGCACCTGCACGACCGGCCCGACTCCCCAGACCCACGGGCTGCTCTTCGCCGGGGTCAGGAACACCGACGTCTGCAGGTCCTCGAAACCGAACTCCGCATCCGGCGCGGGCACGTACGTCGCCGCCACGAGGGGGCGGACGATCAGGTGCCAGTCCGGATGGATGGAGAACGGCACGAGCGGCTGGACGTCCACGCTCGCCGCGGTCCTCCGGCGCGGGCCGACCCGGAATCCGGTCACCGACTCGACCGGTACGACGACGAACTCGGTGAAAGGATTCCGCGCGTCCTTGGCCAGCTCCCGCGCCGTCGCGGTTTCCATCGACGGCGGTCCAGATGGCGCCTCCTCCCCTCGTGCCGTCCTCGCGAGCATGCAGGCGAGCAGAAGGCCCGTCACCGCCAGAGCGCATTCACCGCGTCGCATCGCGCCGCAGGCAGGATACGCTTGGGAAGAGGACGAGCTCGGCGCTACCACGGTCTCCACTCCGGAAAGCCGATCGTCATGCCGAACCGGACGGTGGTCTGGGCGGTCAGCGGGGCGTCGCGTCGATACGCCATCCACTCTCCGCTCACGAACAGGTTCAAGGGCGGCGACCCCGGACGGAGGAACACGTACCCGAGCCCGAAGCTGAGCGGTATCGTCGTCGAGGAGCCGTTGCGCCAGTCGATCGCCCAGCTGGCGTCGGCCGATTTCGCGTACAGCCCCCGCCAGAGGTGCCGGAGCACGACCGGTTGGAGCGCCAGGGTGCCGACGGGCCGGCGGCCGCCAGACGTATAGGCGAATGAGATGGGGTCCTGCACCAGGCCGCCGAGGAGCCATTCCGGCACGCCCTTGTAGACCGCGCCGAAGGCCGGGCCGACCTGCCAGGCGCCCTGGCCGCCGACCCGGTCGGTCGCGGTCGGGAAGACGAACACCGGTCCCACTCCCATCGTGAGGCCGCTCTCCTTGCCGGGCCACGGGATGACGGCCAGGTCGAACAGCTGCATGTCGCCGAAGCCGGTTCGCGTGCCGGTTCCGCCGCTCGGCACCGTGACGAGCGAGAAGGTCGGGCGGATGAGCTGGACGAACGGAAAGAGTGAATACCTCGGCACACGTGGCACGATCAGGCGCATGATCACCCGGTTGCTCGGCGACGTCGTGCCGTAGTTCGCCGGCGTGTACGCATCCTGCATGAAGAGCTGCGGAACGATCGTCAGCGGATCGGAGAACTCCTCTGCGAGTTGGGCGGCACTCCGTTTGGGCTCCTCGTCCTCGACGAAGGTCGACGGGGCGGGAAACGACGGCAGCGCCGCGAGGAGCGCGATCGCCAGCGCCCGGAGGCACGGAACGGTCCCACGAACGCCGCGCGCGCGAGGCGGGAGCAGGCCGATCTCGCGGCTCACGTTCGGCGTTCCGCCAAGTGCCGCGACGCTCGCCGCGCGATGCTCACCTAGCGATTCCTCTTTGACGCTTTGCGTTTGTACACCGAGCGATCGAGCCGGGTGAGCTGAGCGAGCTCCGTCAGGACCGCGACCAGCTCGTCGTTCGAGCGCAGGATCGCGACCTTGAGCGCGGTCGGATACGCATCGTTGGTCGACTGCGACATGTTGAGATGATCGTGCGGCTCGACGATCGCGTACTCGCCCTTCCAGTGACCGGTCAGCTCGAGCGCGACGTTCGCCATGACCTCGTTGGCGTTCATGTTCGTCGATGTTCCGGCGCCGCCCTGGTATAGACCAGCACGAACTGGTCGTGGTAGCGGCCGGAGAGGATCGCCCGGCCCGCCTCGTCGATCGCGTCCCGGACGCCGTGCGGCATCGCGCCGACGTCGTAGTTGGCGCGCGCGGCCGCCATCTTCACCAGCGCGAGGCCCTCGATCATCTCGGGGTACCGCGCGATCGTCTCGCTGGAGATCTGGAAGTTCTCTATCGCGCGAGCCGTCTGGACTCCACAGTAGGCGGCGTCCGGCACCTGCTTCTCGCCGAGCCTCTGGCCGCTGCACACCTCAGGTTCGGGCAACCCGCAACAGCCATCACGCTTCCACGCGCGCTGCTCGACGAGCCGCTTCCGCAGCCCGGTTGCGACCTTCAGACACCGCGCGAGAGCGTCGATACATGGAGAGCGTCAGCACCGGCCCGAGACTTCGTCGCGTCGATCGTCCAGGCGGTCGAGATGCTGTCGTGGGAAGGCTATCCGGACATCCACCTGACCGCGGAGTTTCTGGGCATGAACGTTCGCACCTTGCAGCGCTACCTCGCCGCGGCTGGGGTCACCCACGAGTTGCTGGTCGGTCGGGCACGGTTCGCGACCGCGGCCGGCGTGCTGGAGGAGACCGACACCAAGATCCTCGACACTGCACTCGACCTCGGCTACTCGGATCACGCACACTTCACGCGTGCCTTCCGGCGATGGGCAGGCTGCGCGCCCCGGGAATATCGCCGCAGACGGAGGCAGAAGCCGGCGCCTCCAAGCCAGCCGGTGTCTAGTTCGGCGATCCAACCTGCGCGGAATGGGACGACCCGTCTCGCATCCACGCGGCTGCAAGGAGGCGCGTCACGGTGGCTCCGGCTGATACGGCTCGTAGTCCCCGAAGGGGCTCTCGTGCGGCACGTGCCCGAAGACCGGCTCGAGCTTGGGCTGGGACACCACGACGTGAATCGGCCGCGTCATGAGCCACTCGAGAGCAAAGCCGACGGGATAGAGCGCGTAAGCAGCGAGCCGCAGCGGATTCGATTCGGAGTCATCGTACGCGTCGTGAGCACTCGCTCGGACGGGCATCGACACCAGCCAGAGCAGCTGCCGCTCGACGGCGGCGATGCGCGGATCGGCGGCATGCGAGTCCCGATCGGGCGGTGGCGACGGAAGGACCGCTTCCCAGTGCAGAGGAGCCCGGTTTTCGGGATCCTGCGCCAGAAGTGCGTGGAGAAGCGTCGTGCCGCTTCGCGGAAGGCCGGTCAGAAACAGAGGACTCCGTATCTCTTGGCCCGCGATCTCCGGGCGACGCGCACGGTCCTCGACCAGGCTCAGCCGGTTCATGAGCAGCCGGATCGTGCGCTGTCGTGCGGTGACGCGCCCGATGAGCTTCAGGTGCGCCTCGGTCTCGTATGAGGAGATGAGACGACCGAGGGCCTGGTGGAAGGTCTCGTCGTCGGCGAAGTCTTCGAGACGTGTCCGCCGTCGCGCCTCGGCGAACAGGGCACGCTCGTCGAGGTCGAGCACCCGCGGCCAGAGCTCGCTCGCGATCCCGCCCGCCCCGCTTTGAAAACAGCGGTTCACGCCCGCCGAGGGCATCGGATTCGGCGTTCCACCCCGTCCAGTACCGGCAGGCCGGTCCATCACCGCATCGACACCGATATGCGGTCGCACGGCGCCCCGTCTTGCCGTTCGGTGCCACGCCGGGTTCCGGCTTCCCCGCCGGATTGCGGGATCGACGATCACTGGGCGGCCGATTCCGACCGGTGAGAACATGCAGCTCGATACGGCCCGATCACGCTTCGATCCTACGTCGGTTCGGACACGGCATGCGCGTTGCTGTACGCGAGGTTGCAACGGGAGGATGCCGCCATGATGGAGACTGCGCTAGACAGACCGCCGGTGAATTCGATCCTCCCCCCGGAGGTTCTCGACGGTGTCGGGGCCACGCTCCGACCAGAGAAGCGCCTGATGCTCGCCGTGCTGGAAGGTGCCGTCAGCGACTTCCAGAAGTACGCAACGGCGTCGAGCGGGCGTGGAAGGCGGCTCTTCGCCGATGCGGACGCGTGGTTCCGGTCGTCCGCCGCCGATCGGCCTCTCGATTTCGAGAGCATCTGCCAGGCTCTCGGGCTCGACCCATCGTTCATCCGGGCAGGCTTGCACCGCTGGTGCAGCGCGAGGCGACGGGAGCCGCGTCAATCGAGGACGGTGCTTCGCTACCCCTTCCGCCGGATGAGCGGGACACGACACATGATCTCCGCGGTGTCGTGACCTGCCGGGACCATCCAAAGGCGGATGGGCGTCGCCGGCGGCCGCGATCCCGGCACCGGCGCCCGCCCCGAGAACGTCCCGGGCAGCGCCTCGAGAGCGACGATCGCCGCGCTCGGTGCCCGTCCTTCCGAATCACCTCCGCTGGCACGAAAGGGCAAGCGGCGTGGGCTCACATGGAATAGACTGGCACGAGGGGGTTAGTCTGATGGCTCGATCCAGAACGAGGCGAGACCGTCACATGATGAGGGAGCCACTCGCCCTCCACGTCGTTACCGTCGGTCCGGAAGCTTGCGAGCCGCACCCGGTGTCCGGGTGGTGGTCGAGGGGGTTCGGTTGCATGGTGGCCGCCCTCGGCTCCCGTGAGCGGGGGACCATCGACGCATCCGACCTCGCCCTCGCTCAGCCGGCGCAAACGCCGGAAGAGGCGCTGCGTCTCGTCCGCCAAAGGCTCCCGGCGGAGGCGAACGGCCGTCGGTGAGGCTCGGCACGGTCCTTCGTCATCGATGGGACCGGATCAGGTCATGTACAACGGACTCGACCTCACCACGGTTCGCGACTTCGGCACCGCGCTCCTCATCGGTGCGCTCGTCGGTACGGAGCGCGAGAAGCGCAAATCCGCGGAGGCTGAGGCCGGAATCGGAGGGCTCAGAACCTTCGTCCTCCTGGCTCTCCTCGGCGCGATCGCCGGGTGGATGGCGAACGCTCTGCAGATGCCCGCGCTCCTCGTCGCGGTGCTGGTCGTCGTGGGCGCGGCGGTGCTCGCGGGCTACGTGCTCGCCGGCCGCGTGCATCCCGACTCGCTCGGGATCACCACGGAGAGCGCGGCCCTCACGGTCTGCCTGCTCGGCGCCATGACGACGCTCGGCTACCGCGAGCTCGCGGTCGCACTCTCCATCGTCACCGCGGCGGTGCTGGCCTACAAGCAACCGCTCCACGGGCTCGTCGAGAAGATCGACTGGGACGACATCTTCGCCGGCCTGCGGCTGCTCATCGCGACGTTCATCGTCCTCCCACTGCTTCCGAGTCGCGCGGTGGATCCCTGGGGCGCGCTCAATCCCTACTCGCTCTGGCTGCTGGTACTGCTGATCTCGAGCCTGTCGCTGGTCGGCTATGTGGGAAGCCGGTGGCTGGGGGCAGACCGCGGGATCGTGCTCACGGGGCTGACGGGCGGTCTCGTCTCGTCCACCGCGGTCACGCTCTCCTTCGCGCGCCAGAGCCGGGAGGACAGCCGAAAAGCGACCGCCCATACACTGGCCTGCGGCTTGCTGCTCGCCTGGTGCATCATGTTCGGCCGCGTGATCGCGGAGGTCGTCGTCGTGAACCGGGCACTCGTGGCTCGCGTGCTGATCCCGTTCGTCATGATGGGCGCGGCGGCGGCGATCGCCGCCTGGATATCGCTCCGGCGCGGCGCTTCGGCGGCGGACAGCACGGCGGCGAAAGCGGAGGCGGTGCGTCTCAGGAACCCCTTCAGCCTCACGGAAGCGTCGAAGTTCGCCGCCTTCTTCACAGTGGTGCTGCTCGTCGTGAAGTTCGTTCAGATACGGTTTCCGGGCAAGGGACTCTACATGGTCGCGGGGTTGGCCGGCTTGACCGACGTCGACGCGATCACCTTGTCCATGGCCGAGTATGCCAGGAGCGGCGACGCCCGCGTCGCGGTCAATGCGATCGTGCTCGCGTCCCTCACCAACACGACGGTGAAGTGCGGTATCGTGGCGGTACTGGGTGGCACGGTCCTGCGCCGCGCCGTGCTCATCGCCACCGGTGCGATCCTGGTGGCCGCCATCGGTACGATCGGCTGGCTATGAATTCTTCGCCTTCAGGGAATCGTTGGCCTGCAGTGCGTGGCCCGACCGGCCATCGAGATCTCGCCCGACGGTCTCGATCTGCTGCGCTGGGCGGCCGACGAAGACAATGATATCGGCCACACCGAATCGCGCCCACGCAAGGGCAAGACGCAGACCGGTTCGAGGGGTATCGGCCCACCATGCCGTCCGATGCGCTCGCCGTGCTGATCGGTGCCCCGGTGTGGGGCGCCGACGAGGCGAGCCCCGAGGGGATTCCCCAAGCAGCACAGAACGCCAAGTTCTCGCCCGCGCAGCTCGAGCAGCTGGTCGCGCCCATCGCGCTCTCCCCGTGTGCGATGCCACCCCGGGACCGCGAGCCGGACGCTTTCCAGCAGGCACCCGCGTGCCGAGACCGGGCCCTCGCAGAGGAGCGGTCGCCGCTCATCGCCTCGCTCTTGAGCGCCACGAGCGCGATGCGGCGTGGAGGATAGGCGAGCCCGCGTGAGGCGAAGCGCGCAGCGAGGCGCTGCTCGGCGGCGACGAGGTCGGCGGGCAGGACGGCCGCGCCTCCGGCGCGACCGGCGCCCGGCCCGACGATCAGGGCGATGCTGGCCGGCAGCGCGCGCACGGGCACGTCGCGTATCCGGGGAGACGGAGGCCCATCCAATCGATCATGTCCGTCGCACTCCTCCTGGGCCTCTTCCTGGTCGTCGCGGACGCCCACGCGGCCCGACTCGAGGTCTGCGCGTTCAGCTTCCACGGACCTGCGGAGATCCAGGTGTTCAAGGAACGTCTGCCAGCGGAGGACTTCGACGTGATCGACCTGAGCCCCTATCAGCTGCCGGTCGCCACGCCGACGCCCCCGCGGCCGGATGGTCGTGCCCCGGCCGCGCGGTGGCTCTTCGACCTCTGCCGGCCGGACCTCCGGTGCGACGTGGTGGTCTACTCCGCGGAGTTCGCCGGCAGCTTCTTCGGCGCGAACGGCAGGGCCCTGAGCCTCGCCGACATGGAAGAGGCGTCTTGCCAGGCGCGCTGCGACGCGGGCCTCCACGCCCCCGCCCCCGGTCCTGTCCCGCACGCTCGACGAGCAGACCGTCGCCGCGATCGCGACCGTGCGGAAGATCGATCAGAGGACGCAGCGCGTCATCCCGAAGCGTGCCGACGGCACGACATTCACCTACACGGAGGCGCTCGCGGTCCCGGTCGAGAAGGCAGGTGGCCGCCAGGAGTCCTGGTCCGAGCAGCCGTCCTCGTCCGTCTCGGAGAGCGGCGACCTCATCTCCGCCATCCGCGCGCGCCACGCGGAGGACGACGATCAGGCCAGGAACGGCGCACCACCGTGGGTGAGATGGAGCACGGCGCTGTCTCAGAAGGCGGTCGAGATCCCGTTTCACTTTCTGGAACTGCTGGTTGGTCTGGTGCAGGCGCTGGTGTTTACGTTGTTGACCGCCGTCTTCACGCTGCTGGTGAAGACGGATTTTATCGACAGGATGACGGAGGCGGTTCCCGTGCTGAGCGTGATCATGCTGTGTGGCTGTGAGGGCCTGACCGTACGCGACACGTCGAGCCTGCTCGTCCCCAGGTTTCAACGGTCTGAAGTTTTTGGCTTCGTGGCAGGCTTTGGAACGACCTTTGCCGCCGTTCCAGACTTGGTCGGCATGCTCAAGCGGCGGTCATGAACCCTACGATGGCGGGAATCACGGGCGTTTTTCAAATTGCCTGGATCTACTACGGGCTATTGATTGCGTCGCGACCCGTGATCGCCTGGAACAGGCGTACCTTCGTTTCGCCCGTTGCGAGAGGAATCAAGCACTCCCATGAAGCATCGGCGTAGCCCGAGGAGAGAGACAGCCATGACCGCCGAACACCGCCGCCTCGAAGAAGCGCGGACGCAGGACGTCCCCTGGAAGAAGTGGGGACCGTACCTGAGCGAGCGACAGTGGGGGACGGTGCGGGAGGACTACAGTGAAGGCGGCGACGCCTGGAACTACTTCAGCCACGACCAGGCGCGCTCGCGGGCGTATCGTTGGGGAGAGGATGGTCTGGCCGGCATCTCTGACGACCGGCAACTACTCTGCTTCGCGCTGGCCCTGTGGAACGGCAAGGATACCATCCTCAAGGAGCGGCTGTTCGGCCTGACGAACAGCGAGGGGAACCACGGCGAGGACGTCAAGGAGTACTACTTCTACCTCGACTCGACGCCGACCCACTCGTACATGAAGTACCTCTACAAATATCCGCAGTCAGCCTATCCGTACAGCGACCTGGTCGAGACGAATCGTCGCCGGAGCCGCCATGACCTGGAGTACGAATTGCTGGATACGGGCGTGTTCGATCGCGATCGCTACTTCGACGTGTTCGTCGAATACGCCAAGGCGTCGCCGGAGGATATCCTCATCCAGATCACGGTCTGCAATCGCGGTCCGGACCCGGCCGCGTTACACGTGCTGCCGACGGTGTGGTTCCGCAGGGTGTGGTCATCGCATGACAATGCTCCTCGGCCGGTACTCCGGCAGGCGGACCCGCCCAACGCCGGCGGCGTGATCCGTGCCTCGCATCCGGATATCGGAGAGCGGTTCTTTTCCTGCGAGGCCGGCGGAACGCTGCTCTTCACCGAGAATGAGACCAACGCCGAGCGTCTCTTCCATCGCTCCAACCGCACGCCCTACGTGAAAGACGGGATCGGGAGATACCTCGTTCACGGCCGCCGGGATGCGGTGAATCCCGCGAACGAGGGGACGAAGGTGTCGGTCGACTATACGCTCACCGTGGGGGCGGGCGAATCCCGGACCCTTCGTCTCCGGCTGAGCGACGTCGCGCCGGCAGAGGACGCGCGCGAGGGTCCCTTCGGGGCCGGCTTCGATTCCGTGCTGGAGGCGCGCCGACATGAGGCGGACGAGTTCTATGCGTCGGTCATCCCCGCATCGCTGGATCCCGACGCGGCCAATGTGATGCGCCAGGCGCTGGCCGGCATGCTGTGGTCCAAGCAGTTCTACTACTATGACGTCGACAAGTGGCTCAGGGAGCACGGCGCCGATCCATTCAAGCCGAGACGGCGCGCCGCCCCGCGCAACGACCACTGGCACCACATGTACAACGCCAACGTCCTCTCGATGCCGGACAAGTGGGAATATCCGTGGTATGCGGCCTGGGACCTGGCCTTCCACGTCCTCGCGCTGACCCTGGTGGACGAGGAGTTCGGCAAGCAACAGCTCGATCTGATGCTCGGGGCGAGCTACCTGCACCCCAGCGGACAGATTCCCGCCTACGAGTGGAACTTCGGCGACGTCAACCCGCCGGTGCACGCGTGGGCCACCATCTTCACCTACCGGCTCGAGAAGATGCGCCGCGGCCACGGTGACCTCGAGTGGCTCGAACGCTCGTTCCACAAGCTGCTGCTCAACTTCACCTGGTGGGTCAACCGCAAGGACCGCGCTGGCCAGAACGCCTTCGAGGGCGGCTTCCTCGGGCTGGACAACATCGGTGTGTTCGACCGCAGCGCGCCGCTCCCGACCGGGGGGTATCTGGAACAGGCCGACGGCACCGCATGGATGGCGCTCTTCTGCATGAACATGGCCGAGATTGCCGTGGAGCTGGCGTTGCAGCGGCCAGGCTATGGGGAGATGTGTCTCAAGTTCGTCGAGCACTTCCTGTGGATCGCCTCCGCGATGGTGCACGCTGGCGAGGACACCGGGATGTGGGACGAGGACGACGGGTTCTTCTACGACGTGCTCCGGCTGCCGGACGGCCGGTCCGAGCGTCTGAAGGTGCGCTCCATGGTCGGGTTGCTCCCGCTGTGTGCGGTCACCGCGTTCGATGGGGAACTCCGGGAGAAGTACCCGGAGGTATATCACCGCTTCCGGCGGTTCCTCGAGGCGCGTCCGGAGCTGACGGCCTTCATCCACGATCCGGGCAAGCCCGGGTGTGCCGGCCGGCGGCTCGCCTCAGTCCTGAACGAAACCCGGCTCCGTCGAGTACTGGCGACGATGCTCGACGAGAAGGAGTTCCTGAGCCGCTACGGCATCCGCTCCCTCTCGCGCTACCACGCCGAGCATCCGTATGTGTTCCGCGCGGGCGGTCGAGAGTACCGCGTGTCGTACCTCCCGGCGGAGTCCGATACCGGCATGTTCGGCGGCAATTCCAACTGGCGCGGGCCGATCTGGATGCCCGTCAACGGCCTGATCGTCCGGGCCCTCCTACAGTATTACAGCTACTACGGGGATGATTTCACCGTCGAATGTCCAACAGGCTCTGGCCGGAACATGACCCTGTATCAGGTTGCGGAGGAAATCGCGCGTCGGCTGGCCAGCCTCTTTCTGCGGGACGATCACGGCCGGCGTCCGGTCTATGGAGACACCCGGAAGTTCCAGGAGGACCCGCACTGGCGCGACCACCTCCTGTTCTACGAGCACTTCCACGGCGACAACGGCGCCGGCCTGGGCGCGAGTCACCAGACCGGATGGACCGGCATCATCGCGCGGATGCTGCATCTGTTCGCGACCACCACGGCCGAGCAGGTCCGCGAGCTCGGCAAGCTGGCCGCCATCGTGGAGGCGGAGCCCCCGCCAAAGGAGGTCGCGCGCGTCGAGGCAACGCCGAGGACAGCGCGATGACCGCACTGCGGATGGCGGCCGCGGCCCCCAGGGCCGGCGAAGGCACGAGTGCCCCCCTCGGCGCCACGCCTTCCGAGGAGGGGGTGAATTTCAGTATATTCTCCCGGCACGCCACCAGCATGGAGTTGCTGCTCTTCGACGGCGTCGACGACGCGCGGCCCGCCCGGGCAATCCGCGTCGATCCCGCCGTCAACCGCACGTACCACTACTGGCACGTGTTCGTGCCGGGCCTGCGCCCCGGCCAGATCTACGGCTATCGCGTGGAGGGTCCGTCCGACCCTGCGCGCGGGCTGCGATTCGACGCCGAGAAGGTGCTCCTCGACCCGTACGGGCGCGGCGTGGTCGTGCCGGACGGCTACCGGCGCGCTGCGGCTGCCGAGCACGGTGACAACACCGCCACGGCGATGAAGAGCGTGGTGGTGGACCCGAACGCGTACGAGTGGGAAGGGGACGCGCCGCTGCGCCGGCCGTCCGCGCGCACCATCGTGTACGAGACGCACGTGCGCGGGTTCACGCGCCATCCGAGCTCGGGGGTCGGAGAGAAGACGCGCGGCACCTACGCCGGCCTGATCGAGAAGATCCCGTATCTCCGCGACCTCGGGGTGACGGCCGTGGAGCTGCTGCCGGTGTTCCAGTTCGACGCCCAGAGCGCGCCGAACGGGGTCAACTACTGGGGCTACCAGCCGGTCTCGTTCTTCGCGCCCCACCAGGCGTACAGCTCGCGTCGAGATCCGCTGGGTCCGGTCGACGAGTTCCGTGACATGGTGAAGGCGCTGCACCGGGCGGGCCTCGAGGTGATCCTCGACGTCGTGTTCAATCACACCGCGGAGGGCGATCACCATGGGCCTACGCTGTGCTTCCGGGGCCTGGACAACGCGACGTACTATATCCTGCAGCACGACCGCACTCGCTACGCCGACTACACCGGCTGTGGAAACACGCTCAACGCCAACGACTCCACCGTCCGCCGGATGATCGTGGACAGCCTCCGGTACTGGGTCGAGGTGATGCACGTGGACGGATTCCGGTTCGATCTCGCGTCGATCCTGACGCGCGATGAGTCGGGGCAGCCGATGCCGAATCCGCCCGTCCTCTGGGACATCGAGTCGGACCCGGCGCTCGCCGCCACCAAGCTCTTCGCCGAGGCCTGGGACGCGGCGGGCCTGTACCAGGTGGGCAGCTTCGTCGGGGACAGCTGGAAGGAGTGGAACAGGCGGTTCCGCGACGACGCCCGCGACTTCTTCCGCGGCGCGCACGGCTCGCTGCGGCGCTTCGCCGACCGCCTGGTCGGCAGCCCCGAGATATACGGCCACAAAGAGCGCGAGCCAGAGCAGAGAGTGAATTTCGTGACGTGCCACGATGGCTTCACGCTCAACGATCTGGTCTCGTACGACCGCAAGCACAACGAGGCGAACGGCGAGCAGAACCGCGACGGGTGCGACGACAACCGGAGCTGGAACTGTGGCGTCGAAGGGCCGACCGACGATCCCGCCGTCGAGAATCTCCGGAACCGTCAGGTGAAGAACCTCCTCACCGTCACGATGCTCTCCATCGGGCTCCCGATGATCGTGATGGGTGACGAGGGCACGCTCCATAACGACAACTGCGTTGGTGCTCGACATCTCTGCTGGCTTCGGCAATCCACGAGGCCCGTATTCTGCACGATTTCATCGAGCGTCTCGGCACACCCCGCCCAGCTCGTGCTGGAGCTGACGCCGCGCGAGTGGAAGCGCCGGTGGCGGGACTCCGCCGCAAAAGCGGCCGCCTATGGCGTCAGGCCTCGGCGTCTGAGCGGCTTGTCTTCCGTGGGCGCAATCACGGGAAACGACCGCTGCGTGCGGCAGCTGCGGCTTATGTGATAGAGGCAGGCTCGGTGTCTGAACGATCACATGGGGGAGAGGCGGCATAGTCTCGAACGCAGCGAAGGGACCGGCAATGAGTGGTCAAAGCGGCACCAAACAGCCCCGGACATTAGAGTCCAGAGACGCCTTGGGTTCGGTCCCGGCTCCGCAAGATTTCTCCCTCGTCCTGGGCGGACCGCTTTTCCAGCTTCTGCGTCGGGCGCACCTGTCCGACGATGCGCTGATGCTGGTGCGCCAACGGATCATCGTCCTCGTGCTGTTTGCTTGGCCGCCGCTCTTGGCGCTCTCCGCTCTGGAAGGACAAGTGCTGCGCGGGAGCGTGGCCGTACCCTTCCTGCTGGACCTGGAAGTCCACGTTCGCTTTTTGGTGGCGCTGCCCCTGTTGATCGCTGCCGAGCTCGTGGTGCACCGGCGCATGCGTCCTCTGGTGCAGCAATTCCTGCAACGCAGTGTGGTTCCCGAGAGTGCCATGACGCGGTTCAATGCCGCCATCGCGTCGGCATTTCGGCTGCGCAACTCGGTGCTCGCCGAGGTGCTGCTGATCGCCTTCGTGTATGTGGTTGGTATCCAGATCGTCTGGCGCCAGTACCTGGCACTCGACTCGGCCACGTGGTACGCGATACCATCCGTCGACGGCTCGAAGGTCTCGCTTGCTGGGATGTGGTATGGCTACGTGAGCCTGCCGATCTTCCAGTTCCTGCTGGTCCGCTGGTATTTTCGACTATTCATCTGGAGCCGTTTTCTCTGGCAGGTATCACGCATCGAGTTGAGCTTGGTTCCCACGCATCCGGATCGCGTCGGCGGCCTGGGATTTCTCTCCAACACGGTCTACGCCTTCGCCCTGCTCGCGGTAGCGCACGGCGCCCTGCTTGCCGGACAGCTGGCCAACCGCATTTTCTTCCTCGGGGCCACACTGCCTGAGTACAAGGTCGAGATCGCCGTCACGGTCGGCGTTCTGATGTGCGTGGTCCTCGGCCCGCTCTTGGTGTTTGCGCCTCAGCTGGCTCAGGCGAAGCGGACGGGCCTTCGCGAATATGGCACGCTGGCCGAGCGTTACGTGCGCGAGTTCGATGCCAAATGGCTGCGCGGCGGCGCGCCTGCCGATGAGCCGTTCGTGGGTAGCAGCGACATCCAGTCCCTCGCTGATCTGGGCAATAGTTTCGAGGTGGTACGGACCATGCGCATCGCACCGGTTACGAAGGAGACCGTCCTTCAACTCGTGGTCGCTACAATCGCCCCGATTGTACCGCTGGCACTGACCATGATGCCGCTGGAAGAACTGCTGAAAACCCTACTCGGCGTAGTGTTCTAGGGGACCACCCACCCCATCGAGCGGGTGATCAAGGAGTTCAAGGGGCGCGCAGTAGCGATACTCGCATGAGTCGTCGGGCTCCGGACTGGCCGGTCACTGCAACCATGCCACGCTTCGACGAGTGCCACCCGAATCGGTCCCGTCGGCAGGTGACGAAGCGAACGTCCCGAACGTCGCGGCAGCGTTCCGTCGTCCGGTCGCAGTGAATGGCGTGATAGAGCGTGACCTCGCGTTCCAGGTCTGGGCTCGCTCCGCGCTCGGTAGGACCTCGGAGAACCCCCGCCTGTCGCGGCGGAACGTGCTACGGCCGATTCCCCGGAACGCGTCCCCCAGGGGCGCGGCCAGCTTCTCCACGATTCCTGTGCGACGGTGGTTCGCTGCTCGAACACCGTTCGGAGGTTCGCTCCCGTCGTGGTAGTCACCGCACCCAAGAAGCCACGCGATGCGCTGCCCGTCCTGCGATCACGACAACCGGCCCGAGCGCCGCTTCTGTGCCGAATGCGGGGCACGTCTCGGGGCAGCCCACGAGATGAGAGAGGCACCCGACCACACGCACCTCCTCGAAGATCATCGGAACAGCGATTCTCGGACGTCGCTACTCACCTTGTCAAATTGCCTGGCCGACGAGGGCGCGGAGGAGGTCATCGGCATGGCGGGGTGATCAGGAGCAGGTCGGCCGGCGCCCGTCGACTGAGGGCTGCCAGGTCGCGCGTTCTCCCGCCTTGGAACGGTTCCAAAAATTGTGTCCGCAGATGCGAACAAGTGCGGGGAGCTTGGTCGCCCCCTGATAGCGTGAGGCTCACGGGCATGGCAACGGGACGCGTCAGTGTGCGCGCGTACGGCGGCGCTCGATCCGCTCCCGTCACTAGGCTGCGTATTTCGCCCGTTCACGGTATTGCGGCTCAGGCCGCCGAGACCGAGGAGTGGTGAGACCCGCGTGAGGGCATGCGCGCCCTCGTCCGCGCACGCGCAGAAGACGGAGGCGGTTATGACCACCGCGACTCGGCGTTCGTCGTTGAAGGCAGGCACGAGATGACGCGACTTCGCTGGAACCTGCTGACCGCCTGCCTCCTCTTCGCTTCCGTGCCCGCCACACCATGGGTCTCGGCCGGGTCGACGGTTGCCGTCAGGCGCGGCCGCAGCTATGGCTCGCGGATCTTCCCGGACAACGGTTTCACGGTCGCAGACGCAAGCCAGCTGACGGGGCGGCGCATCAACTTCCGCGAGGGCATCGACTATCCGAACATCGGAGGCGTCGTGCAGCCGTCGTGCACCAACGCCGATTACTCGATCTGCGACGCCTTCGCCCAGCTCAACAAGCTCGACGGGTTCGATCTGCAGCCGCGGGTGCTCGTGCCGTTCACCGGTGCGATCAACCTCGGATCCGTGAACGCGTCAGACTTCTTCATCAGCACGGACAAGGGAGGCTTTTTCAGCGGTCTGCGCCAGCTCACCTTCGACCCGGCCACGAACACCTTGGCCGGAATCAGCGACGGCTTCCTCAGCGAGAACACCTCCTACCGTATCCACGTCACCAACGGCATCCTCGACAACGCTGGCCATCGCGTCAATGCGTGCGGCGGAGCGTGCGTGGTCCGGTTCACGACTCGGACGGCTACTGGCGAGCTCGTGCGCATCCGCCAGTCGATGGACCTTCCCCTGTCCAACAGCGCCAACGCCTACGTGCTGGCGAGATTTCCCGACGCATCGACGTCGACCGCGAGCCGCAAGCTCACGTTCACCCAGAACGGCGTGAACGACGTCTTCCTCGCGGCGAGCGTCGAGCCGTCGCTCGTCGATCCGTTCAACGGAATCGTCCGCACCGACCAGGTGAAGGTCGATCCGACCGCCCCTGGAGCCTTTCAGTCGACCGCGGTGCCCAACCTGATCCCGCCCGGCGGCGCGGGGTACTACGCATTCGGCAGCTTCCTCTCGCCTCGATACCAGTTCGCCTCGGCCTCGGGCCGACAAGACAATCCGTACGGCGTCGGCGACGGCTTCACCGACGGGGAGATCCCGCCGGTCCCCACGACCCAGACGCCGGTGCCATTCGGGGCCGACAGGCTCGGCGTCATCGCCGTGACGCCCGACCCGGCGCAGTTCCCGCCGCCCTGGCCCGCGGCGATCTATGGACCCGGGTTCACGCGCAGCGACTACGACCTCTTCGTCACCGCCGACTACAACGCCTCGCTCGGAATCGTCACCCTGGCCACGAACCCCTCCGGTCACGGCTTCGGGCCGCTGAGCACGACGACGGTAACTGCCAACGGCACGCCCACGACGTTCCTCAGCTATGGACGCGGACGCGACCTCGATGGTGACGGTGTCATCGGTGATGGCCTCAACGACGGCGTCGGACCAACGGGCCACGTTCAGCCGGACGGGAGCCAGCTGCCCTCGCGCAAGCCGATCGACGGGCTCGAGTCGGGGCTCGTCCAGACCGTCGTCGACAACATGGCCCTGGGACGCGCCCTCCAGGCCGGCCTCGACATCCCCGGAATCGGGAGCAACCTCGTCGACCCTTCGAAGATCATGTACTACGGGCTGAGCTTTGGCGGGATCTACGGGACGATGCTGATGGGTACCGACCCGCTCTTCCATCAGGGCCTGCTCAACGTGCCCGGAGGCCCCATCGTCGACATCGCGCGGCTGTCGAGTTTCCGTGGCGACCTGGCCGACAAGCTCGCGATCTCCAAGCCGAGCTTCCTCAACGGTGGTCCTGGGCGCGACGGCTTCACCGAGGACCTGCCGCTTCGCGTCGATCCGCCTGAGGTCATCACGCACCCGGGTGCCGCCGCACTCCAGGAGCTGTTCGCGAACACCAATTGGTACGACCGGAAGGGAAGCCCGGAGACGTTCGCTCCGCGCATCCGGCTGCAACCCGACCCGGCATGGGCCTCCAATCCCAAGAACTTCGTTTTCCAGGTGGCCTACGCAGACGGGACCACGACGGACGTGTGCGCGGGAACGATCGTCCGTGCCGGCGCCTTCTTCGACCGTGTCGTCTTCTACCGCAACGACAAGACACCAACCTACGCGTCCGATCCGCACGGCTGGCTCGCGGATCCAAGCCTGGCCGGACGCACGGCGGGGGAGCAGCAGCTCGGCCTGTTCCTTTCCACCGGCCAGCTCGTCAACACCAACCCGGCGTGGCTCGAGGTCCCGATCGCCGATCCGAACAACCTCGAGTGCCTGCACTTTGCGGATCCGCAGACGGGCCAGGATCAGGTCAGACAGCCATTCCCCGCGAGCGGCGACTGTCCTCCGCTGTCCTCCGACGGTTGACGCACGAGCGACTGCTCGAAGACCTCGCCCCACACCGGGATCGCTGCTGTGCCGTGAGCCCGGATCGTCGGGCGTTCGTCGAACTGGCGCATAGTTCGGGCACCGAGGACTCGGAACTACCCAGCTCGCGCCACCCGCGTCGACGACGACGGAACTACTGCACGTTGGCACTCACCGAAGCGTTGCCGGTGAGGGTGAGCGTGCACGTTTTCGCCTTGTTGCCGCCGCTCGAGCAGGCGCCGGACCAGATCGCGTCACGCGTGTTGGACACGCTGAGCGTGACCGAGGTGCCGGTCGCAAACGTCGCCGAGCCGGTGCTGCCGACGGCGACGTTGATCCCGGCGGGGCTCGAGCTCACCCGCTCGCCGCTTCTCCCGGTCGCCGTCACCGTAAGCGTCGCCGATTGAGCGGGCGGCGGTGCCGGAGGGGTGACCGACAGCGTGGCCGTCCGGGTTGCGCCTCCGAAGGTGCCGCTGATCGTCACCGGCGTGGAGGCCGTCACGGGGGTGGTGCCGATCGCGAAGTTCACGCTGAGCGTGCCGGTTGCAATCGTCACGCTAGCTGGGACACTGGCGACGGTCGCGTTGCTGCTCGACAGTCCGACGATCGCTCCTCCCGTTGGTGCGGCCGCGGTCAACGTCACCGTTCCCGTGGCCCCGGCGCCGCCAACCACGCTCGTCGGATTGACCGTCACCGAAGACAGGCTCGGCGCCGCTGGCGTGGGATTGACGGTGAGCACGGCCGAGCGTGAAACGCCGCCGAAGGTCCCGGTGATCGACAGCGCAGTCGAGGCCGTGACGGACGTCGTCGGGATGGTGAAGGTCGCGCTCGTCGTCCCTGCCGCGACGGTGACGCTGGCGGGCACGGCAGCCACCGCCGAGTTGGCGCTGCTCAGGCTCACCACGGCTCCGCCCGTGGGTGCGGCGCTGGTCAGCGTCACGGTGCCCTGTGACGAGTTGCCGCCCACGACCGAGGTCGGGGTCACGCTCACGGCGGACAGGCTCGCCGCGGGAGGCGGTGGTGGCGCGGCTTGCGCCGTGAAGCGGCGCACGGCCGAGAACGGCCCGGCGACTCCGGCGGAGTTGATGGCGCGGACGCGCCAGAAGAGCC
>Ga0209376_1000522_pt1 | contig 42101 bp, 43 predicted proteins | sample GraSoiAngelo_134_FD_185891 | JGI IMG/M metagenome (GOLD analysis project Ga0209376, IMG submission 185891) | Grasslands soil microbial communities from the Angelo Coastal Reserve, California, USA - 14_0929_05_30cm (SPAdes) (version 2) | ecosystem: Environmental > Terrestrial > Soil > Grasslands ...
GACCCGGTGGATCAGCTCGTTGCAGTGCTGCGACCAGTGCAGGCTCGTGGTCGCGTCGCCGATGTGGTGCGACATGCCGGCGGCGCGCGGCGAGAAGATGGTGACGTCGGTGCCGCGCTCTCGTTGGAGCTTCAGCTGGGCTTGTTCGATCGTTTCTCGAATCTGATCGTCCGTGATGCTCAGCGTGCCCTTCGATGCGGCCCGTCCGGGCTCCTTCAGGTCGGCGATCTGCTTCTGCCGGTAGGCCTCGAGCGCCTTCGGCGCCGTCGTGTAGTGGCCGTGACAGTCGATGATCATGGTGCCCTCACTACGTTGGTGTTGGCGTCGTCGAATCCGGCGGATACTATACCGCCATGAGCATCGTCACCGCCGAGCGTTTCGCCAGGGGCATGACCTTCGACGAGTACGTGAAATACACCGGGAGCGCCGAGAACCTCGCCCGGGAGGCGTTCGGCAGCTACTTCCCGGACAGCGGGTCGATCGGCGCCGCGCGCAAGGACAACAGCGGGGTGCTCCGCGAGCGCTACGCCAAGGCGCGCCTGAGCGACCCGCAGGTGGCCGCCATCAAGTGGCTGGCCGCCCAGCCCAACGGCCCGGCCAAGATCCTCGTCATTTCCGAAGACTGGTCATCGGATTGCCGCCGCGACGTCCCGGTGCTGGCGCGGCTGGCCGAGGCCGGCGGGCTCGAGATCCGGATCTTCAACCGCGACGGCAAGAAGATCCTCGCTCAGCGGCGGCCCGACCCGGCGAAGTTCCCGGACGGCAACCACGATCTGATGCTCGAGTTCATGAACACGAAGAACGGCGGCGAGTGGGCGTCGCTGCCGGTGGTGGTCTTCTACACGAGGGACTTCCGGGAGCTGCACCGGTACATCGAGTACCCGGCCATCTACCGCAAGGACGCGATCCGTGGCCACCAGCAGGCGGTACGCCCGGGCGAGACCTCGGCGCAGGCGAAGGAGCGGGACGCGGGCGTGTTCCTCGCGATGCAGCGCTCGCCGTTCTTCGACGTCTGGGCGTCGGCGGGCATCGACGAGATGCTCGCCGCGATGTTCGAGAAGCTGACGCTCGCGACGCCCTGAGCGGCTATTCGAGCCCGAGCGTGTTGCCCGGGAACATCGCCTCCGGCTCGACCGCGCGCGGCAAGATCTTCTGGTCGAGCGCGAAACGAATGATCGCCTCCATCGCCCTGCGGTTCTTCGCCAGCCCATAGGGCAGCGGGTCGTCGCCGACGACCTTTCGCCGCTGCGCCAGCGTCTGAGCCTCGCCCGAGAGCTCCCCGCCTCCGGCGAGCTGCTTCAGCAGCGCGCCCTTGGCGTCCTTGAAGGCGCTGAACACCCGGGGCCCCAGCGTCGGGTCAGCCTGGAGCAGCGAGTCCTTGACGACGACCGTGTGGTTGATCGGATAGATCCCGGTCTTCCGGTACCAGGCCGCCTCGAGCTCGCCCGCGTTCGGGAACAGCGGCGTGACGTCCGGCGAGTCGACTTTACCCGCGCCAATGGCCGCCGCCAGCTCGCCCTTGGCGACCATCTCGCTGAGGTTCGCTTTGGGCCGCTCCTCCACGTTCGAGGGCTTGCGGTATTCCTGGACGTGCTCCTCGTCGACGACGACCCAGGTGATCTTGTCGAGGTCCACGCCGTACTCGGATTTCAAGATGCCGCGCACCCAGACGCCGGTCGTCACGGTGTAGGCGCGCACGCCGACCTTCTTGCCCTCGAGGTCCTTCGGCGAGGCCACGCCCGCATGCACGTTGTAGACGATCGGCGCGTGGTGGAACTGGCGCATGATGAAGACCGGCAGCGCCGTGAACGCCTTGCCGTGGGCCTTCGCCGTCAGGTACGTCGTGATCGCCATCTCCGAGACGTCGAACTCGAGCGTCCTCACCATCCGCCGGAAGGCCGCGACGATCGGGCTGACCTCCACGTGGTCGAACTTGAGGTCCCCTGCCGCCACGCTTCCGTCCTTCAGCGTCTTCGTGTGCGGGTACGTCGCGATCGCGGTCTTGAGCGTCGTCGTCATCGCGTCGTGACCTTCTCGGCCGGCGGCTCGGCGAACGCCCGGCGCAAGCCCTTGGTGGCCTCGAGCCAGTCGGCGTCGCGCGGCAGCACGACGCCGCCGGAGCGGTAGCGGTACACCGTCGGATCGTCGACGCCGGGCGGCACCGTGCCGGCGTCCCGCAGCGCGCGGGAGGCGGCGAGCACGCGCCGGCGCGTGCGGATGACCATCGCGTCCGAGGTGCCCAGGTGCTCCTGCGAGCGGTCGTAGATCGGCCCCATGCTCTCGGTGACCGCCTGGTCTTGCTGGTGGATGCCGGCGATCCCGGTGAAGCTGGTGGTGCGCTGGGCCTCGCGGTCGATCAGGTAGTCGTTGTCCTTGTTCTGGGCGAGGCGGAACTTGCCGAGCCAGTCGCTCGAGTCCGGCAGGAACTCGAACCCGCCCGGCCGGGCGCCGGCCGAGGCGACCGGGCGGCCGCCGGCGCTGAGCCCGGAGGCGCCGCCCGCAGCGCCGTTGCCCGCGCGCGAGCGTGGCGCCGCGATGCTCCAGAACATGATGTGGCTGTCGTCGACCGGCACCCAGGCGCGGACGAGGATCTGCGTGCCCAGGATGCCCGTCGGGATCATCGTGAAGAACGGGAACAGGAAGTGCGCGATGCGCCAGTAGTACGAGTCGGCCTCGGCCGGGCGGTAGGCGCCATACGACGTGCCGAACTCGGTGTCGACCACTTCGTACTTGGGCGCGCGGTCGGCGACGTTGTAGTAGTCGAACGTGCCCGGCGTCGTCTGCTCGGGCTTCACGGCGCCGAGGTGCAGGAAGCCCAGATGGCTCGTGTCGATGTCGCCCTCGAGCCCCTGGAACCAGTTGCACTCGCGCAGCACCTTCTGGATCTGGTATTCGCCCGCCGGCAGCATGTTCGGCTCGATGTCCGGCAGCGGCGGCGGCGTCTGGCGCGGGCCCATGTAGGTCCAGACGATGTCGTTGCGCTCGACGCACGGATAGGCGTTCGCCCGGATCTTCGACTTGAAGTTGCTCTCCTCCGGCTCGTTGGGCATGTCGACACAGTGCCCTTCGCAGCTGTACTTCCAGCCGTGGTAGACGCAGCGCAGGCCCTCTTCCTCGTTGCGGCCGAAGAAGAGCGACGCCCCGCGATGCGGGCAGTGGTTCTGGATGAGGCCGATCTTGCCCGAGGTGACGCGGAAGGCGATCAGGTTCTCACCGAGCAGCCGCACGCGCACCGGCGCCCCGTCGCGTTCCGGCAACTCGCTCGACATCAGGGCCGGGATCCAGTACTGGCGCAACAAGTTCCCGGTGGGCGTGTCCCGTCCGACGCGACAGAGCAGCTCGTTGTCTTCTCTGGAAAGCATCGTCGTCTCCTTATTCGTAGGCGCGAGGCTACGCCACCGTAGGCGTGCGCACGTTGCCCTGCACCAGCCGGCGCACCAGCACCACCACCGCGAGCACGACCGCCGTCATCATCAGCGCCGCCACCGCGGCCTCCTCGAGCCTCCCGTTCGACCACTGGCTCAGGAACAGCGTGGGCAGCACCGTGGACTTGGCGCCGTACAGGAACGCGACGGTCGCCAGGTCGCTGAACGAGACCGTGAACTGGATCACCCATCCCGCGACGAAGCCGTTCTTCACCAGGGGCAGCCAGATCCTACGAAACGTCGAGGTCCACGTGCCGTGGTGGACCCGCGCGGCCTCCTCGAGCTCGCGGCTGATCTGGATCATGCTCGAGCCCATGATCTGGGTGCCGAACGGGAAGCCGCGCACGATGTGCGCCAGGATCATCACCGTCAGGGTGCCATAGAGCACCGCCAGCGGCGAAAGCAGAACGGTCCACAAGATCCCCAGGCCGAGGATCAACGACGGCACCGCCCACGGCACCCAGGCCGCCAGGTCCAGGAGCCGCCGCCCCTTGTAGCGGCTGCGCGTGACCACGTACGACACGATCGAATAGAGCAGCATGCCCAGCGTCGTCGCGACCACGCTCATCACCAGGCTGTTGGTCAGGGCCAGGCGGTTGACCCGCAGCGTGAGCATCCGCCGCCAGTTGTCCAGCGTGTAGCTCGACGGGTCGGTCACGCTCAGCCCGATGAACCGGATGAAGCTCACCTGGATCAGCATCACGGCCGGCAACACCACGGACACGAAGAAGAACAGCACCACGAAGCCGAAGGCGACCCAGCGCAGCTTGCCCAGCGCCATCGGGCGCGCCGAGTAGCCGCGTCCCGAGACGGTCGTGTAGTCGCGCCGGCCGAGGAACTTCCAGTTCACGAGCACGAGGGCGAACGTGATCACCAGCAGCATGACCGCCATCGTCATGCCCGTCCGGAAGTCCGGCGGGAAGATCTGCACCATGCGCTCGTAGATCTTGTTGGTCAGCACGTAAATGCCGGAGCTCGTGCCCAAGAACACTTCGGTCTCGAAGGAAGACAGCAGCCTGGTCAGCGACAGGATGAACGCGGCCAGGATCGCCGGACGCAGGAGCGGCACCAGGATCCGCGTGATCGTGCGCCGCGGCGAGGCGCCGCACATGCGCGCCGACTCCTCGAGTGCCGCGTCCATGTTGCGGAAGGCCGGGACCAGAAAGATGGTCAGCAGCGTCGCCCAGCCGGTCACGCTGACGAAGATCAGCCCGCCGTAGGAAAAGACGTCGAGCGGTCCGGTGTCACCCGCGAAGAACGGCAGCTGCCGCAAGAGCTGGTTGAGGTAGCCCTTCTGCGGGCTCAGCAGCAGGGCCCAGCCGAGCACCTTGCCCAGCAGCGGGAAGAAGAACGAGAGGATCAGCAGGAACTCGAGCTGGTTTCCGAACGGACAATCGGTCCGCGCGATGATCCACGCGAGCAGCACGGCCAGCGCCAGAGCCAGGACCGCGCGCACCGTCGAGAGCCACACGGTCGTCCAGAGAACCTGCCAGACCTCCGGCTGGGCCATCACGCCGAACGACGCCTGGATCGACGCCCACGAGATCGCGCCCGGGCGTCCGGGCGGCGCGTCCCTGAAGCCGGCGAGCAGCGCGACCGCCACCGGCGTCACCGTGAGCACGGCGACCGTGATCAGCAGCGCCGTCGGCAGCCACGCCCCCAGCGCCACCCTCGGCCACCCGAGCCAGCGAACCCGCCTTATATCAGTAATCAAAAAGTTTGCTCGCGATCACCCATTTCAGGACTTCCGTAATCTGCCGCTCCGCTCTATCGTCGCCCTGGAACTGGAGCTTGTGCTTGCCCGGATCGTCGAGCGGCCTCGGCGTCACGTCGGCGCGCGCCGGCGTGTTGCCGAAGGACTGGACGCGCCACTCCGCGTAGTCCTTGCTCAGCGTGAAGTCGACGAAGACCTTGGCGGCGTTCGGATGCGGCGCGCCCTTGACCACCGCGAACAGGGGCGATTGCGTGCTCACGCAGCCCGGCTCCAGGCAGATCTTGGTGATCGGGACGGTGCCCAGGTTGTACTCCACGCGCCACGGCCCGCCGAGCATCGCGTGCAGCTCGCCGCGCGCGACCTCGCCGGACTCGTTGAACCCGAGCAGCTTGGGCTTGAGCCCCGCGAACTCCCGCACCCACGGCTCGCCGAAGTCCTTCGCGTTGACTTCCTTCAGCCCGTACGTGTGGTACACGCCGATGTTGGCGATGCGCGGGTCGGTGAACGCCACGCGCTTGCGCTTGATCAGGTCGACCCAGTACGGGTCGCGCACGAGGTCCCAGTAGCTCTTCGGGTACTTCTCCGGCGGGACGAGCTTGGTGTTGATGTTCAGGCCACTGACGCTCGCGAAGACCCCGGCGAGCTTGGTCTCGGCGTTCATGACCGGCCACCGCCACTTCACGCTCGGGTCGAGCGCGGTTGGCGGCGTGAACTCGTCGGCCAGCCCGCGCCACGAGACCGTCCGGCCGCTCTGGCCGCCGCACTGGTAGACGTCCGCCTGCAGGCGCCCGGCGGCGGCTTCGGTGCTGATCTTCTCGACCATCTGATAGCCGGGTCCGAGCACTTGGCTCACCTGGATGTCGGGATAGACCTTGTTGAAGAGCCTGATCGTGCCCTCGGCTTCGATCGCCTGGGCGCAGCTGTACCAGATGACCTCGCCCTCTTTCTTCGCGGCCGGGACGATCTTGCCCTTCCACTCGGCCATCGCGGCCTGGAACTTCGCCGGGTCCGGCGCCGCGGCGGCCGCCGGGCGCGACTGCTGCGCTCGCGGCCTTTCGGGTGCGAGCCCGACGACGACGACCGATACCAGGAGCCCCGCGACCGCCACGGCCCATCGCCCGCTCGTCATCGCGCTGGTCCTCCATTCGTCCCGGTCTGCTCCGGGTCTCTCGGCCAGACCCGCACCGCCCGCGGCGACACGCGCAGCGCTGCGCGCGCGTCGCAGGGAAGCCGCGGATCGTCGGGGCCGGTGGCGCGCACCGTGAATCCGCCGAGGTCCACCACGTACTCGACGCGGCCCCCGACGTAGACCGACGACCGCACGACGCCGATCCAGGCGCCGTCACGCTCCGCGGCGCACGCCTCGACGCCCTCGGGCCGAAACGCGAGCAGGACCTCTTGCTTGTCCGCCCAGTCGCCCTCGCCGAGCGCCAGCTCTGATCCGTGGCCGTTGACCACCGCGATCCAGCCGTCGGGCCGCTTCTCGACGCGAGCCGGCAGCTGGTTCGCCCGCCCGAGGAAGTCCATGACGAACCGCGTGCTCGGCCGCTGGTACACCGCCTCCGGGCTCCCCTCCTGCTCGATGCGCCCGCCGCTCATCACGATGATGCGGTCCGACAGCGTCATCGCCTCGGCCTGGTCGTGCGTCACGAAGATGCTGGTGATCCCCAGGCGCGCCTGCATGTCGCGCAGCTCGAAGCGCATCTCCTCGCGCAGCCGCGCGTCGAGATTCGACAGCGGCTCGTCCAGGAGCAGCACTTGGGGGTTCGATACCAGCGCCCGCGCCAGCGCAACCCGTTGCTGCTGGCCGCCCGAGAGCATCGGGGCGGGCCGCGCGTGCATGCCGCCCAGGCCGACGGTGGCGAGGATCGTCATCACCCGCTCCCGGACCTCGGCGCGCGGGCGGCGGAGCTCCTCCAGCGGGAAGGCGACGTTCTCGAAGACGGTCATGTGGGGCCAGATCGCGTAGCTCTGGAAGACCATCCCCATGCCGCGCTGCTCCGGCGGCACGAAGAGCCCAGCGCCGGGCGACGACACGAGCCGGTCGCCGACGTGGATCTCGCCGCGGTCGGGCTTCTCGAGCCCAGCGATGAGGCGGAGGGTCGTGGTTTTGCCGCAGCCGCTGGGTCCGAGCAGGGTGAGAAATTCGCCGGCCTTCGCCTCGAGGCTCAGGTCGTTCACGGCCACCACGGGACCAAAAGTCTTGACGAGCCGGGTCGCTCGGACGGTGCCCATTTTTGGGGCCATACTATACCGCGTTACTCGACCCGGTTACTCGCCGAGATAGATCTCCTTGGTGCGCGGATGCGCGACCACTTCGGCCCGCGTGCCCTCGACGACCACCTCGCCGAAATGGAGCACCGAGATGCGCTCGGCGAAGTCGAGCGCCACGTCCATGTCGTGCTCGATCATCACGATCGTCACGTCGCGCGGGATGCTGGTGACGAGCCGCAGGACGTCGCGCCGCTCCTCCAGCGAGAGCCCGGCGAACGGCTCGTCGAGCAGCAGCACCCTGGGATTCTGAGCGAGCGCCATCGCGACCTCGACCCGTCGGCGCTCGCCGTACGAGGTCTGCGCCAGGGGCCGGTCGGCCAAATGATCGAGCGCGACGCGGGCCAGCACCTCGCGCGCCCGCGCCGCCAGCGCCTGCTGCCGCCCCAGCGGCACGAACGGGTTCCAGCGCAGGCGCGACAGCCCGAGCAGCGAGAGCGTCACGTTGCGCAGCAGCGTCTCGCGCGGGAACAGCGTGATGATCTGGTAGGTCCGCGCGATGCCCAGGTGGAACCGCCGGCGGCTCGGCACCCGCGTGATGTCGCGATCGAAGAGCGTGACCGCCCCGCGATCCGGCTTCAGCTCGCCCGTGATGAGGTTGAAGAGCGTCGTCTTGCCAGCGCCGTTCGGCCCGATGATGAGTCGCCGCTCACCCGGCTCGACGGCGAGGCTCACCGCCGAGGTGACGCGCAGTCCCCCGAACGACTTGTCGAGACCGCTGACGGCGAGCGCCGGCACCTACGTCCTCAGGCGAGCGTCAGCGGCTGACCGTCCAGGTCTTCGGCGCGCTCCACCTTGATGAGGACCGCGAAGCCTTTCTTGTCCGGGTCGCGATCCTTCTCGGGCTGCACGAGGCGCCGCCAGACCTCTTCGTACGCCGCGCCCGACCGGTGGATCTCCGCGGTGCCGTAGAAGCGCGCGATACCGCCCTTGGGCAGCACGCCGGCCTCGCGCAGCGGGGGCTTGCGCAGGAACACCGTGACCTTGGTCTTGTCCTTGAGATTGGCGTTCGTCGAGCCCTTGCCCCGCTCCCACAGCGCCAGGTGGTCGTCGTCGTAGACCATCGTGCTGCCGCGCGGCGTCACCTGGGCGAACCCGTTCGGCAGGACCGTGGCCACCAGGCACACGTTGGCGGGAAACGCGGTGTTGATGTGCTCGTGCAGCGTCTTTGGGATGGTGCCCACGTCGGGCCTCCTTGTCGGATATGCGAGCCACGGCATTGTCGCCCCCGGCGTCGCCGATGTCGACAGTGCTAAGCTTCGGGCCATGAGGACGGGGGCCGAGTACCGCGAGGCGCTGCGCGACGGGCGCCGGCTCTACATCATGGGCGAGGGTCTCATCGAGGACGTCACGGTCCATCCGGCCACGCGCGCGACGGTGGACGAGTACGTCGCGTGGTACGACCGTCACGCCGACCCGGAGTGGCAGGCTGTCGTCCTGACGCCCGCCGATCGTCCGGGCGGCCGCGTCCCCTGGTCGTACGTCCTGCCGCGCAGCACCGACGACCTGCGCGGGATGGGCCGCTGCTTCTCCGAGACGACGTTCCAGAGCGCCGGCAACATCACGCACACGCCCGCCTACGGCAACCTGATCGCGCTCGGCATCCTCGACGCGGTCCAGCAGCGCAACGTCTCCCGCGAGCAGATCGCCAGCGCCGCCGCGTATCGCGACATGATCGCCGCCACGGGCCGGTTCCTCACGTTCTGCGCGGGCGCCGCGACGATCGGCGCTCGCTTGCGCCCGGACCCGGCCGATCGCGTCCCGTTGCGGCTGGTTCGCGAGACCGACGCCGGCCTGACCGTCAGCGGCAAGGTCGGCATGCACACCAGCCCGGCCTACGCGGAGGACGTGTACGTCGGCAGCCATTGTGGGATCGATCACGGCGGGCACCGGGTGACGTTCATCGTGCCGGTCGACGCGCCGGGCGTCACGGTGCTCTGCCGCAAGATCTCCGCCCGCCACGCGAACGCCTTCATGGCGCCGCTGAGCAGCCGCTTCGACGAGCTCGACGGCCAGATGTGGCTCGAGGACGTGTTCATCCCCTGGGAGCGGATCTTCCTGATGGACACGAGCCCCGAGCCGATGGCCTCGTGGCTCTTCTGGCACCAGCTCTACTGCTGGCTGTCGAAGGCCGAGTTCACGCTGGGGCTGGCACTCGCCTGCACGCACGCGATGGGGCTCGTGGAGCACGAGCCGACGCTCGAGTACCTGATCGACCTCATCGTCGATGTCCAGACCGTGCGGAGCTGCGTGACGGCGGCCGAGCTCGATCCCGAGCTCACGGCGGAAGGCTACTGCATCCCCGGGCGCGGTCACATCGCCGCCGGCAGCATCGCGATGCAGAAGGCGCGTCAGCGGATCACCGAGACCCTCCGGATCCTCCCGGGATCGTCGCTGGTCGTCGCGCCCTCGGACAAGGACCTGGCCGCGCCCGAGGTCGGCGCCGGGCTCGACGAATCGTTCGCCGGCGGCGGCTACACGGCGCTGCAGCGCTCGGCGCTCCTGCAGCTGGCCGCGGACCACGTGGCGTCGGCGTTGGACGGGCGCGAGTCGGCGTTCGAGCTCCACGCCAACGGCGGCATCCCGGCGTGGCGCGGACGGATCCGGCGCTCCTTCAGCCGTTACAACGAGCTGGCCAACGGTGTGTTGAAAAGCCTGAGCCTCGACATGCCGGCCATCGACCTCGACGGCCTCCGCACGTTCACGCCGGCGCCTCGGCGGGTGGTCACGCCGCCGAAGGCCTAGCCGCCCAGGAGCGACGACCTCGCCCACCGCGCGAGGCGGACGGTGCCCGGCACCAGCCCGTCCGGCATGAAGACCACGATCACGACGAAGATGGCGCCGAGGACGAAGTTCCAGCGCTCGATGTAGGCGCTCGCGACGTTCTTCATCACCACCACGAGCGCGGCGCCCACGATGGGCCCGAGCAGCGTCGCGGTGCCTCCGGAGATCACCATCAAGAGCGCCTCCGCCGATGCGGTGAGCGCCACCACCTGCGGGCTGACGAACTGGTTGTAGTAGAGGTAGAGCAGCCCGGCCACGCCGCTCCAGAAGCCCGAGAACAGGAACGCCAGGAATCGGATCATCCACACGTGGTAGCCGAGCGCGTTCATGCGCCGGGGCTGGTCGCGCGTGCCCTGCACGCTGGCGCCGAAGGGCGAGGCCACGAAGACCGTCATCGACGCGAGGGCGGCGAGGAAGACCACGAGCGTCGCCCAGTAGAAGCTCCGCGGCGACGCCAGCGAGAGCCCGAACGGCATCGGCCGCCCGGTGATCGTGATGCCGTTGTCGCCGTTGGTGATGCTGATCCAGCGATAGGCGACGCCCCAGGCGATCTGGCCGAGCGCCACCGTGATCATGACGAAGCCGAGGCCGGTGCCGCGCAGCGCCAGCACCGCGAACACCGCGGCGGTGACGAGCGTTGCGGCCAGGGCGATCACCGCCACCACGCTGTGGCCGTAGCCCGCGGTGATCGCCTTGCCCCCGGCGTAGGCCGCGATGCCGAAGAGCCCGGCGTGGCCGAGCGAGACCAGCCCCGCGTAGCCCGCCAGCACGTTCACGCCGAGCGCGAAGATCGCGTAGAAGAGGATCTGGCTCGCGATGTTGACGTAATACGTGCCCGGCATCCAGAGCGGCAGCGTCACCAGCACCACGAACCCCAGCGCGAGCGGCAGGCGCGTCACACCGCCGGCCGCCCGAACAACCCCTGAGGTCGCAGCACCAGCACGATGAGCATCGGCAGGAACAACACGACGTAGGCCAACTCGGGAAACATCGCCTGGCCGAAGTTGTAGAGGAAGCCGACCACGAAGCTGCCGACGAGCGAGCCCAGCAGGCTACCGCTCCCGCCGAGGATCACGACCACGAGCGCCAGCGGCAGCATCTCCCCGTCCAATCCGGGATACACGGAAAGGATGGGTCCACCGATCACGCCGGCGAAGCCGGCGAGCCAGGCGCCAAGGCAGAAGACGATCGTGAAGAGCCTGGAGACGCGGATGCCGACGACGCGCGCCATCGCGGCGTCGTCGACGCCGGCGCGGATCATCGCGCCGAGCTGCGTGCGGTCGAGCAGCGCCCAGAGGCCGGCCGCGAAGACGACCGCGATCAGGCTGATCGCCAGCCGATATTTGGGGAACCCGAGCCCGGCGAACGAGGCCGCGCCGCGCAGCGCTGCCGGTGTGGCGATGCGGATGGGATCGCCGGTCCAGACCATCAGGCAGACGTCGGCGACCATGAACGAGAGGCCGAGGGTCACCAGCACCTGCGCCAGCTCGGCGCCGGCCAGGCGGCGCAGGATGAAGCGCTCGACGATGCCGCCGAACAGGGCGACGCCGAGCCCGCCCAGGACCGCGGACGTCCAGAAGTCGAGCCCGTACGCGATCAGGCTCGTCGCGAGGTAGGCGCCCAGCATGAAGAACGAGCCGTGCGTGAGGTTCGGGATCTTCATGAGCCCGAAGATCAGCGAGAAGCCCGATGACAGCAGGAAGAGGAGGCCGCCGAGCGTGATGCTGTTCACGGCCAGCACCAACCACAGGCTCATGCTCGGCGGCCCCGGTCGCGGGTGACGATCAGCTCTTCAACGGCGGATAGTCACGCGAGTACACCGGCTGCGAGAGGAACCACTTCTCGTCGTAGGTCCAGAACTGGCTGACTTTGGGATACGCCTTGATCGTGGTATTGACGAGCTTGTCGCCCTTGCGCTCGCAGCGGCGGACGTAGAAGGTCCCCACGACGTTGCCGAGGCGATCGAAGGTGAAGGGGCCGCGCGGCGTGTCGGTCAGCGACACCGCGCGGAGCGCCCGGATGAACGCCTCGCGGTCGTCGGTCTTGCCGCCCGTCTTCTCCAGCGCCGCCTCGGCCACCTGGCCGTTGATGTAGAGGCCCGCGGAGTAGAGCCCGGGAATGTTGCCGTAGTCCTTCACCATCCCGTCGATCAGCCGCTTGTTGCTCGGCGTGTCGAGGTCGCCGGTGTAGGCCGAGCACGAGATCATGCCGACCGCCTCGTCGCCGTAGCTCTTCAGGAGCGCCTCGTCGCCGGCCGTGCTGCCGCCCAGGACCGGCAGCTTGATCCCCTGATCCTGGTACTGCTTCATGAACTTCAGCGGGTTGGAGCCGGCGAATCCCTGGACGACCGCGTCGGCGCCGCTGATCTGGGCGATATAGGGCGTGTAGTCGGGCGTCACCAGCGGCGGCCAGAGCTTCTTGACCACGCGCCCGCCCGCGTCCTCGAAGACGCGCTGGAAGCCCGCCATCTGCTCGTGGCCGAACGCGAAGTCGTCGGCGATCGTGATCACCCGCTTGAGCTTCATCTCCTTCGCCGCGTAGTCGGCCAGCGGGTGCATGGTCTGCGACGAGGTCGCCGAGGCGCGGACGAAGTACGGGTTCGGCTTCCGCTGCGTCATGTCCTCGGCCGCGGCCAGGCTCAGGATCGGCATCTTCGCCTGCGCCGCGTAGTCGGTGATCGCCAGCAGCTCGAACGCCGCCAGCGGCCCGAAGATCATGTCCACGCCGTCGCGCTCCACGAGCTCCTGGATCTTGGTCTTGGTGCCGGCGGGATTGCCGCCGGTGTCGCCGACGAGGAGCTCGACCTTCCGGCCGGCGAGCGCGTAGTTCCGGTCCTTCAGGAACCGGATCGTCCCCTGCTCCATCTGGATGCCGCCCGAGGCGAGCGGCCCGGTCTTCACCGTGAGCAGGCCGATCTTGACCGGCTTGCCCTGAGCGCGCGCCATTCGCGGCAGCGATGCGGCCACGGCCGTCCCCGCCGTGCCGACCAGGAATCCACGACGATCCAATCTCAGCGCCATCGCTGTCATCTCCTCAAGTAGGGGCCAGCCGAGCGGCGTCAGTAGCTCTTGGGCAGCCCGAGGACGTGCTCCGAGAGATAGTTGAGGACCATCTGCTGCGAGACCGGCGCGATCTTGTAGAGGCGGATCTCGCGCCAGAGCCGCTCGACGTAGAACTCCTTCGCGTACCCGTACCCGCCGTGGGTCTGCAGCGCGGCGTCGCACGCCTCGAACCCCGCCTCGGCCGCCAGCAGCTTGGCGGTGTTGGACTCGGCGCCGCAGGGCCGGCCGCTGTCGAAGAGCCACGCGGCCTTCAGGCACATCAGCTCGGCGCTCTCGAGCTTGGCCCAGGCGAGCGCGAGCGGATGCGCGATCGCCTGGTTCTGCCCGATCGGGCGGTCGAAGACGACGCGGTCCTTGGCGTACTGCACCGCGCGCTCGAGCGCCGCCCGCCCGATGCCCACCGCCTCGACGCCGGTGAAGATGCGCTCGGGGTTGAGCGAGTCGAGCAAGTGGTAGAAGCCGCGGCCCACCTCGCCGACGACGTCGACGTCCGGAATCTCCAGGCCGTCGATGAAGATCTCGTTCGAGTCGATCGCGGCGCGGCCGAGCTTCTCGATCTCGCGCACGGTGATCTTCGCGCGGTCGAACGGGGTGAAGAACAGCGTCATGCCGGCGAACGGCTTGGCGGCGTCGCGGGGCGAGGTGCGCGCGAGCAGCAGCGTGTGCGTGGCGTGCTGGGCGTTCGTGTTCCACACCTTGCGGCCGTTGACGACGAACCGGTCGCCGTGGCGCTCGGCCCGCGTCTGGATGCGCGAGGTGTCGGTCCCCGCGTTGGGCTCGGTCACTCCGAACGACATGACGATCTCGCCGGTGGCGATCCGCGGCAGGTAACGGCGCTTGAGATCCTCCGAGCCGTGCTTGATCACCGGCATCGGCGGGAACAGATAGAAGTGGATGGGCGAGGCGCCCGAGGTGCCGGCGCCGGCGGCGCAGATCTCGTGGAGCATCAGCGTCGCCTCGGTCACGCCGAGGCCGGAGCCGCCGTACGCTTCCGGAATGATCATGCCGAGCCAGCCGGCCTGCGCGAACGCCCGCACCCAGTCGGTCGGATACTCGGCCTTGCGGTCCTTCTCGAGCCAGTAGTCGAGCGAGAACGACCGCGCGAGCGTGGCGACTTCCTTGCGGATCAGCTCCTGTTGCTCCGTCAGCTGGAAATCCATGCCGCGCATTGTAGCTCATCGTCCCCGTCGCACGGTGCCGGCGGGTGCTATGATGCGCGCCATGGCCGTGCAGGCGTTGTACGCGCTGCAAAACGGATTCATGGGGTTCGAGCGGTCCGGGCTGTTCTACGGCGACTTCTCGAGCGAGCGCGTCCAGATCCCGATCGCGTGCTGGCTCGTGCGCACCTCCGACGCGACGATCCTGTTCGACACCGGCCTGTCGCCCCGGGCCGTCCCGGGACTCATGCGCAACGACCCGCTCGCGCGCTTCACCGAGGAAGACCTGCTGGTGCACCGGCTCGACCTGCTCGGTCTCCAGGCCGAGAACATCGACCTGGTCGTCCTGTCGCACCTGCACTACGACCACGCCGGCGGCGCCGCGTTGTTCCCCAAGTCCGAGCTGGTCGTCCAGAAGGACGAGTACGCGTACGCCTACCACCCGGCCTCGTTCTTCGAATCGTTCTACTACCGGAAGAACTTCGACCTGCCGGGCTACCGGTGGCGCCTGCTGGACGGCGACACCGAGCTCCTCCCCGGCGTGACCGTGCTGCGAAGCGACGGCCACACGCCCGGCCACCAATCGCTGCTGGTCGAGCTGCCCGAGACGGGGCCGGTCATCCTGAGCGGCGACGCGTGCTACTGGCGCGAGCACGCCGACAAGGAGCGCGTGCCCGGCGTGGTCTGGAACCCGACGCTGGCGCTCCACTCGATCAAGAAGATCAAAACGATCGCGCGGCTGGTGCGCGGTCGCATCTTTCCCGGGCACGACCCGATGTTCTGGGAAAAGGTCAAGCAGGCGCCGGACGCCTATCGTTAAGGGAGGGTGAGATGAAGGACGGGCTCCGTTTCGTCGACTCCGACATGCACATCATGGAACCGCCGGATCTCTTCGATCGCTATCTGGATCCGGCCTTCAAGCATCGCGTCAGCGTGCCGGTGGGCGCGGACGGCCGTCCGATACGCGGGGCCGCCGGCCTGACCGTCATCGACGGCTTGCCGACCTCCGACATGGACTTTCAGCAGTACCGAAAGCGTGTCAAGCCGGCCTCGTCACAGACCACCCAGCCGCTGTCGGGCTCGCGGCTCTTCGACACGGGCCGGCTCGATTTCGCGATCGCGCGGGACTATGACCCGGTCGCGCAAGTCGCGGCCATGGACATGGAAGGCGTCGACATGGCCGTGCTCTATCCCACGATGGGGCTGGCCCTCATCGCGCGCGACGGCCTCGATCCCCTGCTGTCGCTGGCGGTCTGCCAGGCCTACAACAACTGGATCCACGAGTTCTGCCGCTACAGCCCCGACCGGCTGAAGTTCGTGGCGATGCTGCCGGTGCACGACGTGCACCTGGCCTGCCGCGAGCTGGTGCGCTGCGTGCGCGAGCTGGGCGCCGTCGGATCGTTCATCCGGCCGAATCTGGTCAACGACCACTACTGGCACTCGAACTACTGGGATCCGCTCTACACCGTCCACGAAGACCTGAACGTGACGTGGGGGTTCCACGAGGGGGTCAGCGCGATCTACTCGCGGATGATCCCGCTCTACGGCGAGAACCGGTTCTACCGGCACGTGGCCAGCCACTGGATCGAGATGCAGCAGGCGATGATCGCGATGATCGTCGGCGGCGTGTTCGAGTTCCACCCGAAGCTCCGGGTGGGCTTCCTGGAGGCCCAGAACTCGTGGGTGCCCGGGCTCCTGTCGCGGATCGAGTGGGACTATCCGCAGTACCGCGACTCGCACGCGCCGTATCTCGCGCTGATGCCGCGCGAGTACTTCCGGCGCAACTGCTGGGCCGCGGTCGAAGGCAGCGAGCCGGAGATCGAGGCGACGGCCGGCCTCATCGGCGCCGACCGCATGTGCATCTCGACGGACTATCCGCACTTCGACTCCAACTTCCCCCACGTCTCGACCAACCTCTTGAAGAACGTGCCGCGCGAGATCGCCGCGCAGATCATGCTCGGCGGCGCGAACCTCTACGGGTTCACCGAGGCGCACTTCAAGAAGGCCGACGCCGCGGCCGAGAAGGACCGGCTCAGGGCGCCGAAGTCGTAGCGCTTCGGCCGGACGGACGGGGCTGGCGGTCGACCGCGAGCAGGAAGAACACGAGATATGCGGTGCCGCCGGCCACCCCGCCGATCACGTCGCTGAGCCAGTGGGATCGCAGGTAGAGCCGGCTGAAAGCGATCCCGACGATCAGGAGCACGAGGGCGACCGTCCCCGTCCATCGCGATGCGCGCCCGAGTCCGCTCGTCCACAGCAGGTAGATCAGACCGCCGAAGAACACGACCGAGCCGAACGTGTGCGCGCTCGGGAAGCCGTACCCCGACATGCGCGGCCGCGGCCGGCCCACGAACCACTTGGAGAGCGCGAAGACCACGTACGCGCCCAGGACCATCAGGGGCACGAATTTCGCGACGGGGTGTCCGCGGTGTCTCAACCAGAGGAAGGTGGCCAGGCTCAACGGGATCAGGGCCCAGCCCGAGCCGAGGCCGGTCAGCGCCTCCATGAGAGACTTGAGCCGCGGATCCCGCAGCGACGACATCAGAGCGACCGTGGCGTGGTCGAGGTCGAAGAAGTGCTGGCTGAAGGCGAGCACGGCGAGGATCAGATATGCGAGCCCGGAAACGATCCCCACGAGAAGTGCCGCCCGCCGCGTCGCGTCCATCCGACGGCAACAATTATGGCATGCCCTCCGGCAACGACATCGCGGCGCGGCTGGCGCGGCTCGACTGGCCGGCGATCGAGCGGTCGCTGTGGGCGTGGGGCTACGCGAAGACTCCCGCGGTCCTGACGGACTCCGAGTGCGCCGAGTTGATCGGCCTCTACGCGGACGAGGCTCGCTTCCGGAGCACCGTCGACATGGCGCGCTACAAGTTCGGCGTCGGCGAGTACAAATACTTCGCCGCGCCGCTGCCGCCCCTGGTCGACGCGCTTCGACACGCCGCCTATCCTCCGCTCGCGGCGATCGCCAACCAGTGGGAGGCCGCGCTGGACACCGCGACCGCGCATCCCCCGACCCTCGACGGTCTGCGGGCCGTCTGTCACCGCCGCGGCCAGACGAAGCCGACGCCGCTCCTGCTCCACTACGAGACCGGCGGCTACAACTGCCTGCACCAGGACCTCTACGGCGACGTCGTGTTCCCGCTGCAGCTCACCTGCTTCCTGAGCCGGCGAGAGACTGACTACACAGGGGGCGATTTCCTCCTGGTCGAGCAGCGTCCGAGAGCGCAGTCGCGGGGTGAGTCGATCGCACCAGCGCAGGGGGAAATGGTCATCTTCGCCACTCGTTACCGTCCCGTCGAAGGCGCGCGCGGCATCTACCGCGGGGCCATGCGTCACGGAGTCAGCCGCATCACCTCCGGGTCCCGCTACACGCTGGGGGTCATCTTCCACGACGCGAAGTAGGCGTGATATCGTGCCGTCCATGAGCGCCGCCGCCCGCCTCGCCGAATTCATCGTCAAGACGTCCTTGGAGGATTGTCCCGGGGAAGCCATCGCCCAGGTGCGTCGGGCCGCGCTCGACACGCTCGGCGTGATGCTCGCCGGCGCCGCCGAGCCCGTCGCCCGCATCGTGCGTCGCGTCGTCCGCGCCGAGGGGGGCATCGCGCTCGCGACCGTCGTCGGCACCACGCTCAAGACCTCGCCGGGCTGGGCCGCGCTCGCCAACGGCGCCGCCGGCCACGCCCACGACTTCGACGACACGAACTTCGCTCTGCTGGGACACCCGAGCGTGCCGCTCCTGTCGACCGCGTTGGCGGCCGGAGAGGCCGAGATGGCCGACGGCCGGGCGCTCGTGCTCGCCTACCTCGTCGGCTTCGAGGTGAGCGTGGCGCTGGGCGCCGCGCTGAACCCGGACCACTACACGCGCGGCTGGCACGCCACCTCCTCGATCGGCACCCTGGGCTGCGCCGCCGCGGCCGCGCGCATCATGGGCCTCGACGTCGTCCAGACCCGCAACGCGCTGTCGCTCGCCGCGTCGCACGCCTCGGGCCTCAAGGAGAACTTCGGCTCGATGACGAAGCCCTACCACGCCGGCCACGCGGCGCGGAACGGGATCCTGGCCGCGCAGCTCGCGCGTGAGGGCCTCACCGCCTCCGAGACGGCGCTCGAGGGCAAGCAGGGCTACGCCGCGGCCTTCGGCGGCTCGCACGCGCTCGACGGCGCGCTCGAGCGCCTCGGCCGCTCGTGGCATCTCGTCGAGTCGGGCATCGCGGTCAAGCCCTACCCCTCCTGCGCGCTCACGCATTCGGCGATCGACGCGCTCATCGACCTGCGCGCCCAGCACCGGCTGAGCGCCGGCGACGTCGCCGCGGTCCAGGTCGGCGTGAATTCCGTCGTCCCGGACGTGCTCGCGCATGCGCGGCCGACCACGGCGCTGGAGCGGAAGTTCTCGATGCAGTTCTGCGCCGCCGCCGCCCTCGCCGAGGGCCGCGTGGACTTCGGCTCGTTCGCCGAGGGCGACGTCGCGAACCCCGACGTGCGCGAGCTGATGGAGCGGGTCGCGATGGTCGTGGACCCCGGCCTGCCCCAGGGCGTCGAGCAGCACGCGTGGAGCCGCGTGACGATCCGCCTCCGCGACGGGCGCACGCTCTCGACCGCCGCGCGCGGCGCTCGCGGTCACCCGGACGCGCCGCTGTCCGACGCGGCGCTCCACGAGAAGTTCCGGGCGTGCGCCAGCACCGTGCTCTCGGCGGACGAGGCGGCGGGCCTTGCCGAGCAGCTCAGTCATCTCGAGGACATTCCCGACGTCCGCGCGCTGACGTCGCGCCTCGAAGCGAATCTGGAGTAAGGGGAGACTCAAGAGATGGGCGTGCTCGACGGGATCAAGATTCTCGAGCTGGCGCGGGTCGCGCCGGCGGAGCTTCCGGGGATGCTGCTGGCCGACATGGGCGCCGAGGTCCTCAAGATCGAGACGCCCGAGACCGGCCGCGATTCGAGCGACGCCTGGGTGCGGCGGACGATCCACACGTTCGTGAACCGCAACAAGCGCTCGATGACGCTGAACATGAAGGCGCCCGAGGGCCAGGCGATCTTCCGCAAGCTCGCCGCGACCGCGGACATCCTCGTGGAGGGCTTCCGTCCCGGAGTCATGAAGCGGCTCGGAGCCGATTACGAGACCCTGAGCCGGACCAACCCGCGCCTGGTGTACTGCTCGCTCTCCGGCTTCGGCCAGGACGGCCCCTATCGCGACCGGCCGGCGCACGACATGAACTACCTCTCGCTCGCCGGGGTCCTCGACCTGATCGGTGAGGCCGACCGCAAGCCGGCGATCCCGCTCAACCTGGTCGCCGACTACGCGGGCGCGAGCCTGCACGGCGCCCTCGGCATCGTGCTGGCGCTCTACGCGCGCGAGCGGACGGGGCGCGGCCAGCACGTGGACGTCTCGTACCTCGACACGACCGTGTCGCTCCTGGCCGCCACGCCGAACATGCGTTTCTTCTTCAGCGACGGCCTGGCGCCGCGCCGGGGCGAAGGATTCCTCGGCGGCTCGTATCCCTACTACGCGATCTACGAGACGCGGGACGGCAAGCTCCTCACCATCGGCTGCACCGAGCCGTGGCTCTGGGAGAACTTCTGCAAGGCGATCGGGCGGCCCGACTTCACGCGCTTCGCCCGCAGCGCCGACCAGTTCGTGCGCGCGGCCAACGCCGAGGAGGAAGCCGCGCGCCGCGAGATCGAGGCGCTCATCCGGACCCGCGACCGCGACGACTGGTACGAGATGCTCGTCAAGGCCGACGTCTGCGTCGGCAAGGTCTACGACGTGGCCGAGATGGTCGCCGATCCACAGATCAATCATCGCCAGATGGTCGTGGACGTCGAGCACCCCACCCACGGGCGCGTCCGGCAGATCGGGATCGCGATCAAGCTCTCCGACACGCCCGGGACGATCCGGAGCGCGGCGCCGCTGCCGTCGGAGCACACCGAGGGCGTGCTGAAGGATCTGGGGTTGGCGGCCGCCGAGATCGCCGATCTCAAGCGAAAGGGCATCGTCGAGTAGCACCGGCGTGGCGGCGGCCTGGCGCCAGCTGGTCCTCCTGTCTCTCGCCGAGCTCCTCGCCCTCTCGCTCTGGTTCAGCGCCTCGGCGGTCCTGCCGGCGCTGAAGCTGGAGTGGGGGCTGGGTGACGGCGGCGGCGCGGCCCTGACCATCGCGGTTCAGGCCGGCTTCATCGTCGGCACGCTCGCCAGTGCCTTGGCCAACCTGCCCGACATCGTCGCCGCCCGCACGCTCATGATCATCGGCGCCGCGCTGGGCGCCCTCGCCAATGGCGCCCTCGCCCTCGGGGTCTCCAGCCTGGGGCCGGCGCTGGCGCTGCGGTTCGTGACCGGCGTGTGCCTGGCCGGCGCCTACCCGCCCGCGATGAAGATCATGGCGACGTGGTTTCGCGAGGGCCGCGGCCTCGCGATCGGCGTGCTGATCGGCGCGCTCACCGTCGGCTCCGCGACGCCTCACCTCATCCCGGCGATCACGGCGCTCAGCTGGCGGGGAACGCTACTCGTCGCTTCCGCGCTGGCCCTGGCCGGCGCCGCCGTCGTCCTGTTCTTCGTCGGCGACGGCCCGCATCGCTTCCCGTCGGCCCGCTTCGACCTCCGGATGGCCGCCGCGGTCTTCCGCGAGCGCGGGCCGCGGCTCGCGTGCTTCGGATATCTCGGCCACATGTGGGAGCTCTACGCGATGTGGACGTGGATCGCCGCGTTCCTGGCCGCGAGTCTCGAGGCCCACGGCGGCGGGAGCTATGTCGGTCTCGGCCCGAGCGGCGCCACGTTCCTGGTCGTGGCGCTGGGCGCGCTCGGCTGCTGGGCGGGCGGCGGCGCCTCGGACCGCTGGGGACGGACGGCCCTCACGATGGTCGCGATGGCGCTCTCCGGTACCTGCGCCGCGATCATCGGGCTCACGTTCGGCGGCTCACCGTCGCTGACGCTGCTGGTCGCCGCGGTGTGGGGCATCACGGTGATCGCGGACTCCGCCCAGTTCTCGACCGCGATCACGGAGCTCTCGCCCTCCGCCTACGTGGGCACCGCACTCACCGCGCAGACGTGCATCGGTTTCGCGCTGACGATGGCGTCGATCTGGCTCATCCCGCCCCTGGTGGCTCGCATCGGCTGGCGCTGGGCGTTCGCGGTGCTGGCGATCGGACCGGCGCTCGGCGTGATCGCGATGGCGCGGCTGCGCGGGAGTCGGGACGCGGTGAAGATGGCCGGCGGGCGCCGCTGAGCGGCCCGCCGCGGGACGGCGTCAGGCCAGGTGGGGCACCGTGAGCATCCCGCGCAGCACCTTGGTGCCCTGACCGGCGAGCCACTCCTTCGTCGACTCGTACCCGAAGCGGAGCGCCGCCCGGCTGGCCTCGAAGCCCATGGAGGGCCCGCCCATCGGCGTCGCGTCGCGGGACGGCTGGATCAGATGGAACTCGGTGCGCGGATGCTTCATCCGCAGCGCCGAGAGACCGAGCAGCAGGAGGTTCTGGCTGTAGATGCGCCCCGCCTGCTCCATGATCGAGTAGAGCCCGCGGTTCCGCAGCGGCACGACGCCGCCGTCGAGGTTGGGGACGAGCGGATTCACCACGATCACGACGTCGGCGCCCGCCTCTGCCGCGAGGTCCGCGTGGCCGCTGAAGCCCACCCCGCCGTCGACGTAGTCGCGTCCGCGCAGCGTGTAGGGCTCGAAGAACCCGGGAATCGCGGATGAGGCCGCGACCGCTTCGCTGATCGGAACGTCGCGCAGCCCGTCACGCCCGAAGACCACGCGCTGCGCCCGATCGAGGTCGATCGCCGGGATCAGGAGCGTGCGGTCGAGCGCGGTGAACGAGTTCCGGAGCCCGCCGGCCGCCAGGGTCTCGCGCATGTAGCGCTCCAGCGCGACGAGTGAGAAGAACCCCGCGGGCAGGTCGCGCTCGGCGCGCGCGAGCATGTCGGGGACCGAGCTGGTCATCCCGGTCACGGCGTTCTTGCCGACCGCCCAGAGCAGCCGGCCGAACCGGCCCGCCGCGTGACGGAACGAGTTCGAGGCGTAGACGGCGCCACGGCGGAAATTCAGCGGGTGCTCCCGATCCTCGTCGATGATGCGATAGATCTCCGCGGCCCGGACTCCGTTGGCCAGCAGTGCGGCGACGACGGACCCCGCGCTGCACCCCACGTAGATGTCGAAGCCGCGGCCTCCAGTGAGTTGCTCCTCCATCGCCGCGACGACGCCGACCTCGTACATGCCGCCGATGACGCCCCCGCCCGCCAGGGCCAGCGCGTAGCGTGGCCGGCGCTGCGGTCGGAAGCGCCTGACGAGGCGGTCCATGAAATCCATCTCAAACCTCATTGTAAGAACCCATTACAAACCCCATGCCAGACGGGCATATATCCGGAAACGCCTGATTTCCCGGGAGAAGCGCCCGCCACGGGGGTACCGGCATGGCACCCAACTGGACAACATGTGGCAAGCTGCTGAACAGCACCTGATCACCCGGCGACACGGGAGAGCGTTACCCAGCATCGGTAAGCTCCAGACCACCTACCGGAAAGATTCTTCGCTTCCCCCGTCGGCCACCACCCGGCGCGTCGTGGCCGGAACGCTAGTGACGACGCAGATTTGGACCCGTGCCGGCGCCTTGGTATTCGCATTGCTGTTGAAGCAGGTCATGATTCGCATTGAAGGCATACGCGCTCCGGGAGTCCTCGGGTTTCTTCGGCCCGAGGCGCAGCGGGCGATCAAGCTGGTCGGCCTCGTCGTGATGGTGACCTTCGTGATCGCGTCGCTCGCGTGGGGCTATCAGCAGCGTCAGATCGCGCGCAACTGGCAGAAGCTGGCGTGCACCTATCGGTTACAGAATTCGGTCCGGCGCGCGCCCATCATGGCCGACGTCCTCGACGCGCGCGATTCCTGCGCGACGCTCGAGTTCCTCGGGCTCAAGCTCGGGTATCCCGCGCTGGGCGTCTCCGAGGTCAGCGCCGCGCCGCGACGCGATCTCGCCGGGGGAGGCTCGTGATGCGGGCATCGGGGCTGAAGGCCGACCTGCACGTGCACACCCAGGAGGCCGAGCCGTCGATCAAGTACAGCGCGCGTGAGGTGATCGACCGGGCGGCCCGTGAAGGGTTCCGCGTGCTCGGGATCACCAACCACGACGTGTTCACCTACGACGACGAGCTGGCCGCCTACGCGAGCGACCGCGACGTCCTGCTGGTGCCGGGGGTCGAATCCACCGTGGAAGGCCGGCACGTGCTCATCTACAACGCCGACGTCGGCGCCGACAAGCTCCGGACGTTCGCCGATCTCCGGCGGTACCGGACGCCCGACTGGCTCGTGATCGCGCCGCACCCGTTCTTCCCGACGTCGTACTGTCTGCGCGAGCGGCTCTGGCAAGAGATCGATCTGTTCGACGCGATCGAGTTCAGCCACTTCTATACGCCGCGCATCGACTTCAACCGGCCGGCGGTCAAGCTGGCGGCCGCCGTGGGTCTGCCCCTCGTGGGAACTTCCGATTGCCACCTGCACCCGCAGTTCGGGACCACGTTCTCGCTGATCGACGCCGAGCCGTCGGTCGAGTCGGTCCTGTCGGCGATCAAGAAGGGGCGCGTCAGCGTCGTCAGCCGGCCGCTGAGCCTGGCCCGCTGCGCGAGCATCGCGATCCGTCTGAGGCTCGCCACCCGCAAGGAGCACGCGAGGACGCTCCGTCTCAGGGTTCGGAGCCTGGCAGGCCGCTTTCTCTGATCCGGCGCAGGCGCTCGAGCTCGGGCTCGACGTACTTCTCGCGACAGTCCGGACAGATTCCGTGGGTGAACTGGGCGTCCGAATGACCCTCGATGTAGGTCTCGACCTGTTGCCAGTAGTTCTGGTCGTCTCGGACCTTCTTGCAGTACGAGCAGATCGGAAGGAGGCCCTGCAGCTGCTTCACTCGCGCGAGCGCCTCCTCGACCTCGCGCACGCGGTCGGCGAGGGCCGCTTGCAGCTCGAGCATGCGGAACCCGACCTGCACGCGCGCGCGCAGCTCCTCGCGCTCGAAGGGCTTCACGATGTAGTCGTCGGCGCCGGCGCCGAGGCCGGCCACGATGTCCTGGGTGCGCGCCTTGGCGGTGACGAAGATGAGGTACGGCTTCGGCTCCCGGCCCAGACCGCGGATCCGCGCGCAGAGCTCGAGGCCGTCCATGCCGGGCATCGTCCAGTCGAGGATCGCGAGCGAGGGCGCGTCCGGGTGCTGGAACATCTCCCACGCCTGCTCGCCGCCCGACGCCGAAACGACTTCGTAGCCCCACCCGGTCAGCGAGGTCTCGTGCAGGCGGCGGACGATCGGCTCGTCGTCGACGATCAGCACCCGCAAGCTCACGGTACGGCCTCGCCATCGAGTTGCGTCGGCCAGCCGGGGTCGGCGAAGAACGCGATGGCCCGCTCGAGCTCGCGGGCGATCCGGGCGACCATCCGCGGGCCGTCCTCGGCGTGCCCGTCGTGCGCCGCATCCTCGAGCACGCGGGCCGCGCTTTGAAGGTCGGCGGCGCCCAGGATGGCGGCCGAGCCCTTCAGGCTGTGCGCGAGCTGCTCGACCTGCACGATGTCCGACGTGCTCATGGCCGCTCGCAGCGAGACGAGACGCTTGGGGCTGTCGTCCATGAAGATGCCGACGAGCTCGAGCAGCAGCCGCCGGTCGCCGCCGAGCCAGTGCATCGCCACCGCGAGGTCGACGGGCTCTTGATCGGCCGGCGCGGCAGCCACGCGCTCACACCTCGGCCTTTGGGGTGGGTCGTGGGCTCTCGGTGCCGAGGAGGACTGCGCGCATCGGCATTGCGATACTAGCATAGCCCCCGTTCAGAACAGGCCGACCACGTTCCCCGTCGCGTCGATGTCGATGGTCTCGGCGCCTGGCACCTTTGGGAGGCCCGGCATCGTGAGGATGTCGCCCGCGTACGCCACCACGAAGCCGGCCCCGGCAGAGAGCGCGGCGTCGCGGATCGTCACCGTGAACCCGCGCGGGCGGCCGGGACGCTTCGGATCATCGCTGAGCGAGTTCTGCGTCTTGGCCACACAGACCGGCAGCCGCCCGTACCCGAGCGCCTCGAACCGCGCCAGCTTGGCGGCCGCCGCCGGAGCCAGCGCGATGCCATCGGCGCCGTAGGCGCGCTTCGCGATCGTCTCGAGCTTCGCCGCCAGGCCGAGGTCGTCCGGATACAGGTAGCTGAAGCGCGCACGGTCGGCCGAGCCGATCGCGTTGAGCACGGTGCCGGCGAGGTCGGTCACTCCCGCGCCGCCGAGCTCCCAGCCGCGAGACACGCCGCACGGCACGCCGAGCTCCTTGCACGCCGCGACCACCGTGGCCACCTTGTCGTCGGTGTCGTCGGTGAAGCGGTTCAGCGCGACGACCGGCGGGAGGCCGAACAGCCGGATGTTCTCGACGTGCTTGGCGAGGTTCTCGGTGCCGTGCAGCGCCAGCGCGCGCGTCGTGACGACGATGACCGCTGCGGACGGCACGAGGCCACCGGTCCGGCACTTGATGTCCACGAACTTCTCGCCGCCGAGGTCGCTGGCGAAGCCCGCCTCGGTGACCACCACCTCGCCGAGCTTGAGCGCCAGCCGAGTGGCGATGAGGCTGTTGCAACCGTGAGCGATGTTACCGAAGGGCCCGCCGTGGACGAGCGCGGGCGTCCCGTCGAGCGTCTGGACCAGGTTCGGCTTGATCGCGTCCTTCATGAGGACCGCCATGGCGCCCGCGGCCCGCAGCTCGCGCGCGGCGACGGGCGCGCCCGAAACGCTCTCGCCGACGATCACCCGCTCGACCCGCGCCTTGAAGTCCTGGAGGTCTTTGGCCAGGCACAGGATCGCCATGATCTCCGAGGCCACGGTGATGTCGAACCCGGTCTCGCGCGGCACGCCGTGGGCCGGCCCGCCGAGGCCGGCGACGATGTGGCGCAGGGCGCGGTCGTTCATGTCCATGACGCGCTTCCACGAGATGCGCCTGACGTCGAGCCCGAGCGTGTTGCCCTGGGCCAGGTGGTTGTCGAGCATCGCGGATAGCAGATTGTGCGCGGTGCCGATCGCATGCATGTCCCCGGTGAAGTGGAGGTTGATGTCCTCCATCGGCGCCAGCTGCGTGTGGCCTCCGCCGGTCCCGCCGCCCTTGACGCCGAACACGGGTCCGAGCGACGGCTCGCGCATCGCGACGATCGAGCGCTTGCCGACCCGCCGGAGCCCGTCGGCCAGCCCGATCGTCGTGGTCGACTTTCCCTCGCCCGCGGGCGTCGGGGTCATCGCGGTCACCAGGACGAGCGCGCCGTCGGGCCGTGCGCTCGTCCGCTCGATCACCTCCCAGCGGATCTTCGCCTTGTAGGTTCCGTACGGCTCGAGGTCGCCCCCGTTGAGCCCGAGCGACTCGCCGATCGCCTGGATCGGCTGGAGCTTCACGGCGCGGGCGATGTCGAGGTCCTGTTTTCCCATTCCTAGGTCCTCATGAGCGATGTGGGATCGATGGGGAGCTTGGTGATCCGCACGCCCAGATGGCGCACGGCGTCGGCGACGGCGTTGGCGATCGCGGCGGGCGCCCCGATCGTCCCTCCCTCGCCCATGCCCTTGACGCCTCCGGGCATGAGAGGAGACGGCGTCTCCAGGTGTTCGATCTCGAACCGCGGTGTGTCGTGGGCCCTGGGCAGCGCGTAGTCCATGAGCGTGCCGGTCAGGAGCTGGCCGTCATCGTCGTAGACGATGCGCTCGAGCAGCGCTTCGCCGATGCCCTGGGCGACCGCCCCGTGGATCTGCCCCTCGACGATCATCGGGTTGATCACGGTGCCGCAGTCTTCCACGAGGGCGTACCGCGTGATGGCGACGCGCCCGGTCTCGCGGTCGACCTCGACCACCGCCACGTGGACGGCGCCCGAGAACGTCGGCCCGGGCGGGTCGAAGTAGACGGTCGCGTCGAGCCCCGGCGCCTGACCGTCGGGCAGGCCGCCGAGCGGCGGCGCGTACGCGATTCGCGTGATCTCGGCGAGCGGGATCGCGCGATCGGGAAGGCCGCGCACCCAGGCGCGACCGCCCTCGAGCACGATGTCCGCCGCGCTCGCTTCCAGGCGATGCGCCGCCAGCGTCCTGATCCGCGTGGCGATCACGTCGGCGGCGGCGCCGGCACTGCCGAGCATCGCGACAGTGCCCCGGCTGCCGAACGTGCCGCTGCCACGGGGCGAGCGCGACGTATCCGCGGGCTCGACGCGAACACGCTCCAGATCCAGACCGAGGCGATCGGCGACGACCTGGGCGATCGTGGTCGCGTGGCCCTGCCCCTGCGAGGGGAAGCTCACCGAGCACCGCACGGTCGCGTCGGGGTCGACCCGGATGGTGGCCGCCTCGAATCCAGGGACGTCGTGCATGCCGCGCCGACGAAAGACCGCCGAGCCCATGCCGGTGTATTCGGTGTAGCACGCGACGCCGACACCGATCAGTCGCCCCTCGGCGCGGGCCGACCGCTGAGCGGCTCGCAACGCGTCGTAGTCGACCAGGGCCAGCGCTTGCTCGAGGGCTTTCGGGTAGTCGCCGCTGTCATACATCTGGCCGCTCGAGGAGGTGAACGGATACGCCTCGCGCGGGATGAGATTGCGCCGGCGCACCTCGGCCGGGTCGAGCGCCGCGCGCTCGGCGACGAGATCGAGCAGCCGCTCCATCACGAACGCGCCCATCGTCATCCCGACGCCGCGATAGGCGCCGAGCGGTGGCTTGTGGGTCGCCACCGCGACCGCCTCGTACTCGTACGCGGGCGTCCGATACGGACCGGGCAGGATGTTCGCCGTGCCCAGCGGCTCGAGCGCGCCGGTGGTCGGGTAGGCGTGATACGCCCCGTTGTCGGACACGACGCGCGCACGCAGCCCGAGCACGGTGCCGTCGGCCGCGGCGGCGATCTCGACCGACGTGCGCTGAGCGCGCGCTTGCGAGGCGGCGGCGAGATTCTCTCGCCGCTCCTCGATCCACCGCACCGGACGCCCGAGCCGCCGGGCGAGCGCCGCCACCGCGACGTCCTCGGGGAAGATCTGCATCTTGAGCCCGAAGCCGCCGCCGACGTCCGGCGTCACGATCCGCACGCGGGACTCCGGGAGATCGAGGGCGGCCGCCAGCGCCGTACGCATGATCGACGGAGCCTGGCTGGCCGACCAGAGCGTCAGGCTCTCGCCATCCCAGTCGGCCACCATCCCGCGCGGCTCGAGCGGCGACGGCGCGCAGCGGCCGTGCTCGAACGTCTCGGCGACGACGATCGCCGCACTCGCGAACGCTCCCGCCACGTCGCCGTGCCGATGCCGGCGCTCGAACAGGATCCGATGCTGCGCCAGTGCCGCGTCGAGCGTGGCGACGACCGGCAGCACCTCCCAGTCGATCGCGAGCAGCTCGCGGGCGTCGGCGGCGACGTACGGGCTCGTGGCCACGACGGCCGCCACCGCCTCGCCGCAGAAGCGCGCCACCCCGTCCGAGAGCGCCCAGGCCGCGGTGGGCGTGAATCCCCCGCCCTCGAGCCGTGGCACGAGCGGCTTCGTCACCATGCGCAGCTCATCGCCGGCCACGACGTCGACGACGCCGGCGAGCGCGCGGACGGCGACCGTGTCGATCCGCGCAACGCGCGCGTGGGCGTGCGGGCTCCGCACGAAGGCGACCGAGAGTGCCCGTGGCAGCTCGAGGTCGGCCAGGTAGCGGCCACCGCCCCGGAGGAGGCGCGGATCCTCGACCCGCTTGACCCGCGCGCCCGTGTACCGAAGCGTCATCGTCGACTCACGCACCGAGCCGATGGAACACGAGCCCGTCCAGGAGCTTCGGATAAAAGTGTGTGGACTTCTGCGGCATCAGCTCGCCGCCGCGCACGACGGCCTGGAGCTCGGCGGGCGTCGTGGGCGCGATCAGGAACGCGGCCTGATACGTGCCCGCGCGAGCCAGCCGTACCGCCTCCGCCAGGTCCGCCGTATAGTCCACGTGCGTCTTCGCGTCGAGCCTCGCGTCGGTGATCCCGAGCAGCGGACGCAGCAGGCCTTCGTGCAGAATCGAGACCGCCAGGGCTCGCCAGGCCGGCGAGGTCCCGCTGGGCCATCCGATCAGATCACGGCTCTCCGGCCGGAGCGTGAGCGCGGCGGCGTCCGGACCGCTGACCACGCCGATCGACGCCGGCGCCGGCCGGAAGGTCAACGGATCGTCGAGCGGAGCCACCGCGAACCAGCGCGACGCCATCTGCACGAAGTCGTCGAAGTCGAAGGGCTGGACGCCGTGGACCAGGCGATGATTCGCCAGGATCGTGAGCCCGGGCGCCTCCAGCGCAAAGAACGCCATCATCTTTCGCGCCGCGTGCGGATGGCGCTGGCGGTAGGCCACGGCCGTCTCGTAGCGATGGTGACCGTCGGCGATGATCACCGGGCGGGGCGCCATCAGCGTCACGATGCGCGCCAGCGCCGCATCGTCGGTGATGCGCCACACGCGGTGGTGCTCGCCCCGGAGATCCTCCGCCTCGGCGATCAGCTCACCGACCGGCGCGGCGGCGTGACCGAGCTCGCCATCCGCGTCGCTCACCAGCATGAACAGCAGGCCGATGTCGGCGGCGGTCGCCTCCAGGAGGCGCATCCGGTCTTCCTTCGGCCCGGCGTGCGTGCGCTCGTGCGGGAGCACGACGCCGCGCGCGTAGTCGCTGACCTCGCCGAGCGCGATGAATCCCGTCCGCGTCACGGACGGGCCCCCGACGGAGTAGGTCTGCTGATAGGGATAGATGGCCGGCCGCTCGTCGCGGCGCCACACGCCCTGGGCGAGCCATGCCTCGAGCACGGAGGCCGCCTGCCGGTACTTTTCCCCTCCGTCCCGCGGATACGTCACCCGGACGATGTTGTGCGGGCTCATCGCGTGGAGGCGCTCCTGCGTCTCCGGGCTGATCTGGTCGTAGGGCGGCGCGACGATCGGCGACACGTCGGTCCTCGTCGCGCCGGCGTAGCGGTATCCGTGGAAGGGCTCGATGTCCATGTCTCGCGTCGCCTCGTGGCGAACGCGCGAGAAGTCTAGCACGCGGCGCGAAACGCGGTACACTGTCGCCCGCATGAAGCACCAGGTGCTCGACCTGCACGCCCTGAAGGACTTCGATCCCGACAAGCGCGTACGCAAGATGCTCTTCAAGACCGATCAGCTCTGGTCGGAGATCGCCTGCTACGAGCCGGGCCAGTCGACGGTCATGCACTCGCACCCTCGGGAGGAGGAAGCGATCTACGTGCTCGAGGGCACCGCGACCATGAGCATCGCCGGCGAAAATATCACGGTCCCGGCCGGCTCGATCGTCAGGTTCCCAGCGAACGTCCCTCACGACGTCCGCAATCTAGGCTCCGATCGATGCGTCATCATGTTCGTGAAGGTGAATCCCAAGATTCTCAAGGCCGACGACGGCACGGGGGCCTAGCGATGGGCAACGTGGAGCGGTGCGACAAGACGCTGCCCACCAACGAGATGATCTTCCGGGTCCGCGGCGACGCGGCGCTGCGGGCGCGATTCGTGAGCGACCTCGAGGGGCTGGCGCGCGAGTTCGGCCTGAGCCGCGCCGAGTACGAGGCGCTGCGTGACAAGGACCCGCGGCGCATGATGGACCTCGGCGTCCACCAGTACTACGTGCCGCAGATCCTCCGCCTGTTCTTCGGCGCCTCGCACAACAGCAACGCGCACGCCGCCCTCGAGTGCTACAAGCGCGCGTTCCCGGAGGAGACCGCCCAGGCGATGGCCCTGCAGGAGCGTCTCGAGCGCGGTCGCTGATGGCGCAGATCGTCGCGGCGATGGCCATGACCCATTCGCCCGGGCTCACCGGATGGTTCACGCGCGCTTCGCAGGAGTACCAGCAGCTGGCGCTCCAGGCGACCGCCGAGATGCGGCGCCGGCTGGAGGCCGCGCGTCCGGACGTGCTGGTGATGTTCAGCAACGACCACCTGCTCAACTGGCCGATCAACAACACGCCCGAGTACACCGTGGGCATCGCCGACGAGCACGTCGGGCCCGCCGAGTGGTTCGACGAGTGGCTCGCCATGGAGAAGTACCGCGTCGCCGGCCACTCGGCGCTCGCGCGGTGGATCGTCAACGACGGCGCGCGGCGGGGGCTCGCCCTCGCCTACCTGCGCCAGATGCAGTACGACGACGGGATCTCGGTGCCGACGCATTACCTGAATCCGGACGCACAGTTCCGCCTGATCCCGGTGACGATGAACTGCACGGTGCCGCCGATCCCGACGCCCGAGCGCGCGTACCGGGTCGGGACGCTCATGCGCGAGATCCTGCGCGCCCATCCCGGCAACGAGCGGATCGCGGTGATCGCCACCGGCGGCCTCTCGCACGAGCCGGGCGGGCCACGCTACTTCTGGGTCGACGAGGAGTTCGACCGCTGGTTCCTCGACCTGCTCAAGCGGGGTGACCACGAAGCGCTGCTCCGCGAGTGCACGCTCGAGCGTATGGAGGCGGCCGGCTCCGGCGGCACCGCCGAGCTCCTGGCGTGGGTCCTGGTCCTCGCCTTCACGCAGGGGCCGGCCGACGTCCTCGCGTACATGCCGGCCGTCGCCTGGCGCTCGGGCACGGGCATGGTGGTCTGGAACGAGATGGCGAAGTGACAGGAGGGCTCTGACGCGATGCCGACCACCCATCATCTCGATCGCGACACGGTTCACCGGGAGTGGAACAACGCGCTGTCGCCGCGGCTCACGATTGATCCGGGCGACACGGTGGTCTTCGACACGCGCGACGCGGCCGACGGCTACTACTCGCCGTCGTCCACGCACGCCGACGTCCTCGGCCGCGGCCCGTTCCGCGGTCACCCGCTGACGGGGCCGGTGAGCGTCAGGGGCGCCCAGCGCGGTCACGTGCTCACGGTGGAGATCCTCGACGTGAAGCCCGCCGCCCCGTTCGGCTGGACCGCGATCCGTCCGGGCCGCGGCCTCATGCCGGAGGCCGAGTTCTCGAAGCCGCACCTCACGATCTGGGATCTCAGTGACGGCACGCACGCGCGCATGAGTGGCAACGTCGCGGTGCCGCTCTCGCCGTTTCCCGGCGTGATGGGCGTCGCGCTCGACGAGCCCGGATCGCACAGCACGATGCCGCCACGGAAGAACGGCGGCAACATGGACGTGAAGCACCTGGTCGCCGGCACCACGCTCTTCCTGCCGGTGTGGGTGGACGGCGCCCTGTTCAGCGTCGGCGACGCCCACGCGGCGCAGGGCGACGGCGAGGTGTGCGTCACCGCGGTCGAGATGATGGGACGGGTCACGCTCCGCTTCGGCCTCGCGAAAGGGCGGGAGCTGAAGGAGCCGCAGTTCAGGACCCGCGGGCCGTTCCTGGCGGCGGCCGATCGCGGGCCGTGCTTCGTGACGACGGCGGCCGGGCCCGACCTCTTCGCCGGCGCTCAGCAGGCGATCCGCTACATGATCGAGCATCTGGCGACCGAGCGCGGGCTCAGCCGCGAGGAGGCGTACATCCTCTGCAGCGTGGCCGTCGATCTCAAGATCAGCGAGATCGTCGATGCCCCGAACTGGATCGTCTCGGCGTTCCTGCCCGAATCCATCTTCGCGTGACGCTCGCCCCATAGGAGGCTCCATGAACTACGGCGTCTTCATCTTTCCCACGGACTATTCGATCCGGATCGACGAGCTGGCGCGCGCGGCCGAAGCGCGGGGCTTCGAGTCGCTGTTCGTCACCGAGCACACCCACATCCCGACGAGCCGGCGCTCGCCGTTCGCGGGTGGCGGCCCGCTACCGAAGGAGTACTGGCACACGCTCGACCCGTTCGTGGGGCTGATGGCCGCGGCGGCGGCGACCCGCACCCTCAAGGTCGGCACCGGCATCTGCCTCGTGGTCGAGCACGACCCGATCACGCTCGCGAAGACCATCGCGACGCTCGATATGCTCTCGAACGGGCGCTTCCTGTTCGGCATCGGCGGGGGCTGGAACGCCGAGGAGATGGAAGACCACGGCACCGTCTTCAAATCACGCTTCCAGCTCCTGCGCGAGCGGATCCTCGCGATGAAGGAGATCTGGACCAAGGAAACGCCCGAGTACCACGGCGACTTCGTCGACTTCGACCCGATGTGGTCGTATCCGAAGCCCGTCCAGAAACCGCATCCGCCGGTCCTGCTGGGCGGCGAGAGCGCCTACACGCTCCAGCGCGTGGTGGACTTCTGCGAGGGCTGGTTCCCGCGCGGCCGCAACGCCGACGCGATCCTGCCGGGGCTCGCCGATCTACGCGCACGCGCTACCAAGGCCGGCCGCGACCCCAAGACGATCTCCACGTCGGTGTTCGCCGCGAAGCCGGAGCGCGCCACCCTCGACACGTACACCGCCGCCGGCATCACCCGCTCGATCTTCAGATTGCCGTCGGAGGGTCGCGACGCGGTCCTGCCGCTGCTCGACCAGTACGCCAAGCTGATTCAGTGAGCGCGGAGCTGTCCCCGGCGGCCGCTGAGCTCCTGCGCGAGAGTCGCGTGGCGCGGCTCGGCACGGCGGACCGCGCGGGACAGCCGCTGGTGGTGCCGGTGTGCTACGTCTTCGACGGGCACGCCTGCTTCTCGGCGATCGACGCCAAGCCCAAGCGGGTCGCCCCGCGGGCCCTGCGGCGCGTCCGCAACATCGCCGACAACCCGCAGGTATCCCTGGTGGTCGATCGCTACGACGAGGACTGGTCGCAGCTCCGCTGGGTCATCGTCCAGGGCCGCGCCGACATCCTCAGCGAAGGACCCGAGCGGGCGACGGCTGTCGATCTCTTGCGCGCGAAGTACCCGCAGTACCGTGCGATGGGGCTGGACCGGGACATCGCGATCGTCATTCGCATCTCACCCGAGCGAACGACGTACTGGAGCTGGAAGAGCTGACTGAGGTTACCGTCTGTCGATCTGCAGACCGGCCGGGGTGACGAGCACGCCGGCCTGGCCGGCCTGTCGCATCGCGTACGCGAGCCTGTTCTTCTCGATCCACGCCCGGATCTCCAGATCGCGGTGGGCGTCGAAGAACTCGGCCGTCATCGTCGTCAGCTGCGCGACCTTCCCGAGGTTGTCCTGGAGCTGGAACACCTGCGCGTTCCGCTGGAAGTCGTGGAAGTCGTAGACGGTCGACATCGGGAACTCGCGCTGGAGATAGGCGCGGACCACGGAGATCTTCGAGTCGTCGAGCGCGGGGCCGTCGAGGAACTTGCGCCACTGAGGCGCCAGCTCGCCGTTTTCCGGCAGCGTGAGCCCTTGCAGGATCGCCTTCTGCTTGTCGGTCAGTCCCGCATCGTTCGGCTCGTCAGGCGCGACGTCCTGGGCGGTGACCTCGATATCGGCGGCGAAGGGCAGGATCGTCAGGGGCGGCGGCTCCGCCGGAGGCGAAGTCGGTCGCGGCGACTCGGGCGGTGGCGCCGTCGTGGGCCGCGGCTCGAACGTGCCCGTCAGCTTGTCGAGGAACTTTCGCCAGGTCGGGGCGAGCTCGCCCCGCGACGCGCCATCGCTCTTGACGGGCGCCTCGGGCTCGGGGCTCTCGATGAGCATCTCGGGCGCCTGGGCGACGGTCGGGACCGGAGGCTCGGGAGGAGTGACCGCAAGCCGACGCACGGGCTCCTGCTCCTTGACCGATGCGGCCGGCGTATCGAGCAGCTCCTGCCACTTCCGGCTCTTCGGCTCGTCGGGAGGCGTGCGGAGCCCACGGAGCGTCACCTGCGAGGTCTCGTCACCGACCTCGCGGCTCCCGGCGCCGTTGGTCGGCGCCGACGATGCGGCTCTCCGCTCGTCGTGAAGCACGCTCGGCGACGGCTCCGGGCGATCGCGGTCGTCCTGCGTGCTCGTGGTGCTGGTGACCCAGTCGACGCGGTCCAGGTAGAAGCCGGTCGTGCCGTTGACCTCGATGTATCGGTACTCGAAGCAGTCGACCGACGAGAATTTGAGGAGGCGCAGCTTCCTCACGAACGACTCGAGCAGCCGCTCGGCCACGAAGACGACGCGGGGCGGCCAGCCAGGGTTCACCGTCGCGGGGACGAGGCGCTGCACCGACTCCGGATACTCGAGGCACCACGCGTACGCTTCGAGCGCCCTCACCAGCAGCGCGTCGTCGGCGGTGAGCGCGAGCGCGATCAGCACCGGCGTGTGCGAGCGATCGATCGCCGCGAGGTCGACGCTGGTCCGTCCGAGGTTCAGACTGGAGGCGAGAATCTGAAGCCCGGGCTCGATCGCGTCGGTGTTTTCGCCAACGAGCGTCCCGAGATCGTGGAGGCTTTTGACTTCGCGCCGCTTGAAAGTTAGCTTCATCCCACGGATCTCCGGCGACCTTTTGAGCAACCGTTGTGCCAGTGAGGGCCACTGATTTCTACCAGATAAATCCGCTACTTCCGGCTGATCCCGCGCACGAGAAGCGCCACTGTGACACGCGGAGGATGAGACTGCTGCCAGGCGGGCATCGCACTACCCGAACTCGGTAGGAATTTGTCCAATGGTAGGAACTTCCATGGATAGGGGCTTTCCGGAAGTCCTCGAGCCCGTTTGCCTGCTTTCCTCAACACATAGGATTTGAAGGGTGATTTCGCCACTCTCGTTCTATGCTTTTCTGGCATTCATATTGCTCAGTTATACGACGTCGTGGTCTAGGCGGCGTGCTTGGAGGCGCCTTGCACAGCAACGTTCGCGCGGAGGGCCCGGTGCGGCAGCCGGAAATGCCATCGCTGAATCTGACTCAGGCCTTTAAAGACCTGGTGCAGATCGGAATCGACCTCACCAGCGAGCAAGATCTGTCTACGCTCCTCGAGCGCATTCTGACGGAGGCGCGGCGCTTCACCCGGGCGGAGGCGGGAACGCTGTTCCTTCGGGAGGGCGACCAGCTGAGCTTCTCCGTGGTCCAGAACGACAGGCTCGCTCGCGAGCTCGGCCTCGAGGAGATGCGGCGCCGGTTGCAGTCCGACCCCCTGAACCTGAAAGAGCTGAGCCTCGCCGGCCACGTCGCGCTGACCGGCGACATCCTGAACCTGCACGACACGTACATGATCCCGTCGGACCGGCCGTACGCCTTCGACACGAGCGTGGACGCGCGGCTGAACTACCGCACCCAGTCTGTCCTCGTCGTGCCGCTGCAGGATCCCAGCGGCAACATCCTGGGCGTGCTCGAGCTGATCAACGCGCTCGACCGCGGACGCGTCGTGCCGTTCGACTCGCAGTACGAGAGCCTGGTGCGGTCGCTGGCGGCGCAGGCGGCGGTCGCGCTGCGCAACGCTCGGCTCGAGGATCTCTCCTTCAAGGACGCGCTGACCGACGTGTACAACCGGCGGTACTTCACGATCCGGATCGAGGAGGAGTTCAAACGCCACAGCCGCTTCGGCGAACCGCTCTCGCTGGCCCTCGCGGACCTCGACCACTTCAAAGAGGTCAACGATCGCTTCGGCCACCGGGCGGGCGACGAGGCCCTGCGCAACGTCGCGCAGCTCCTCGTGAAACACTCGCGGAGCTTCAGCATCGTCACGCGGTACGGCGGCGACGAGTTCGCGATCATCCTCGTCAACACCGCGAAGGGCGGCGGCGTCACCTACGCCGATCGTATCCGCCGCGTGATCGAGCAGCATAACTTCGCGCACACACCCGTCACCGTGAGCCTTGGCGTCGCCAGCATCCCCGAGGACGCGACGAACGTCGACGACCTCATCGTGGCCGCCGATCAAGCGCTCTACGACGCGAAGCGCACCGGCCGGAACCGCGTCGCGGTGCACTGAGGCGAGCGCCATGGTCGATCGCGAAAAGCTGCTGGCGGAGCTGATCGAGATCGGCATCGCGCTCACGAACGAGCGCGATCTGTACGCGCTGCTCGACCGCATCCTCGACCAGGCGCGACGGTTCACCCGGGCCGAGGCGGGCACGCTGTTCCTGCGGGACGGTGAGCACCTCCGCTTCGCGGTCGTCCAGAACGACTTCCTCGAGCGCAAGCTCGGCAAGCACGAGACCCAGCGACTGCTCCAGGCCGAGCCCCTCCAGCTGAGCGAGGCGAGCCTGGCCGGCCACGTCGCGCAGACCGGGGAGCTCGTCAACGTCGCCGACGCCTACGCCGTCGGCGTGCAGGAGACGCGCGGGTTCAACCAGAGGATCGACGCCGCCAGCGACTACGCGACCCGGTCGGTGCTGGTCGTGCCGCTCCAGGACCTGAACGGCAGCATCGTCGGCGTGCTCGAGCTCCTGAACGCCCTCGACGAGTCCGGCGCGATCGTGCCGTTCGATCGCGAGTACGAGAAGCTGGTCCGCGCGCTCGCGTCCCAGGCGGCGGTGGCGATCCGCAACGCGCGACTCGAGGACCTCTCGTTCAAGGACAGCCTCACCGAGCTCTACAACCGGCGCTACTTCGCGCTGCGGATCGAGGAAGAGGTCAAGCGCCACACGCGCTTCGGGCATCCGCTGTCGCTGGTCGTCCTCAACGTCGACCACTTCAAGAAGCTCAACGAGGAGCACGGCCGGACGGCCGGCGACGAGGTGCTGCGAGAGGTCGCGCGCCTCCTCGTGAAGCATTCCCGGAGCTTCACGATCATCTCCCGGCAGGACGGCGACGACTTCGCGGCGCTCCTCGCCAACACTCCGAAGGCGGGCGCGGTCATCTATGCCCAGCGCATCCGCGGGGTCGTGGAGGGGCACGCGTTCGCCCACGGGCGCACCACCGCGAGCCTCGGGGTTGCCGGCCTTCCGGCCGATGCCGCCTCGACCGACGACCTGATCACGGCGGCCGGGCGCGCGCTCGGGGAGGCCAAGCGCCTCGGCCGCAATCGCGTCTTCGCCCTGTAACGACCCCGTCACCGCCCTTGACTTGTATACATCGCGTATGGCATTAGTCCGTCCCACGGACGATGCGACGCGGTCGCCCCCGTTACCTCGGCGATTCTATCTCGTGAAGCGGGCCGACAACACGAAGCTCTTGCAAGTCCTCGAGCAGATGCGCGAGGAGGTGCAACCGGTGTGGACCATGTCGAGCACCTCGCGATCATCGACGCCCTCAAGCGGGCCGACGTGCGGCGCGCCGAGCGGCTCATGGGACGGCACATCCGGCGTGTTCGCGACGCCATCTTCCGGCTGGTCGACTGAAGCCGCGACAGACAGAGGAGGCAGGCATGGCTGACAGCCCGTTCCGCACGAAGCTCCAGGCCGCCGTCAACGCCCGGCACAGCCGGTTGAATCCGTTCACGGACAAGTGGGTCCGCGGCGAGCTGACGCGCGCCCAGCTCGGATCCTGGGCGGCGCAGCACTATCAGTACGTCTCGCAGTTCCCCCGCTGGTGCGCCACGGTGTACGGCCGGTGCACGGATCCCGACGCGCGGGACTTCCTGCTCGAGAACATCATCGAGGAGGAATCCGGCACCAAGCACGTGGACCTCCTGATCCGGTTCGCCGAGGCGTGCGGCGTCGCGCGCGCCGAGGTCGAGAGCCGGCAGCAGCTGCCGACCACCCGCGGCCTCACCGCGTGGTGCTTCGAGATGTCCCACCAGCCCTTCCACGTCGCGGCGGCGGGCTTGCTGGTCGGGCTCGAGTCCCAGGTACCGGGCATCTATCAGCGCAATCTGCCCCCGCTCACGACGCACTACGGCTTCACCGATCGCGAGGTCGAGTTCTTCGCGATCCACATCGAGGCGGACGAGGTCCACGGCGAGCGTGGTTATCAGATCGTCGAGCGTCATTGCACGACCGGCGCGCTCCAGGCCGACGCCGTCGACGCGGTACGCCAGGCGACCGAGATGCGGTGGCAATACATGACCGGGCTTTACCGCGCCTACGTCGCGAAGGAGGAGCTGTGAGTCGCTGCCGCGTCGCCCGGCTGGACGAGCTCCCGGCGGGTGAGGTCAAGCTCGTCGACGCGGGCGGAACGCGCGTCGTGCTGACGCGCGTCCACGACGAGGTCTACGCGTGCCACGACGAGTGCGTCCACCAGGGCGGCCCGCTCAGCGAAGGCAAGCTGTCGGGCAACCGGCTCACGTGCCCCTGGCACGGCTGGATGTACGACGTGAAGTCGGGCACGTGCCTCATGCCCCCGCGCGGCGGCCCGGTGCCTACGTACCCCGTGACCGTCGAGAACGGCGAGATCTGGGTCGAGGTGCCGTGACGTGGCGCTCAGCCTGCGACAGGCTCGTGAGTGCATCGAGCGCGGCTTCACCCGGGCGCAGGCGCTCGGCTTCAAGGTGGCGATCGCCGTCGTCGACGACGCCGGCCATCTGGTCGCCTGCGATCGGATGGACGGCGCGCTCTGGGTGACGCCCGAGATCGCCCGCGCGAAGGCCAACGCGTCGGCGGCCTTCGGCGCGACGACGCTCGATCTCGAAGAGCGGTTCGCCAAGCGCCAGCTCTTCGCCGACAACGTCGCCACGCTCGGCGACTACCGGTTCGTCTTCGGCAAGGGCGCGGTACCGCTGGTCGTCGGCGAGCGGATCGTCGGCGCCGTCGGGGTGAGCGGCGCGGTTCCCGCCGACAACGATCACACGATCGCCGATGCCGCCGCCGGGCACCCTACCCTACCGCGGAGTCACTGAGGTAAAGTGACCGGGATGCAATTCGAGGTCGAGGTCCATCGGAACGAGCTGGGTGATTGGGTCGCCGTCGCCGTCGAGTACGGCGTCCAGGCGACGGGGCGGACCGAGAACGAAGCGCTCGCCCGGATCATGGACGCCCTGGCGGCGCATTTCAAGACGCACCCGCGCAAATGACGACCTCGTCGACGAGGCGAAGGATCCGCACGTGCTGGCGCGTGGCATTCTCGTGGACGTCCCCGATTCCGAGCTCGGCGCCGTTCGCATGACCGCGCCCACCCCGCGGCTTGGCGTGACGCCCGCGACCATCCGCTGGGCCGGCCAGCCCTGGGCGCGCACAATCACGAGGTCTATGGAGAGCTCGGGCTCGACAAGGCCGAGCTCGAGGAACTGGCACGTGAAGGCATCATCTAGCCTCCTGGTCATCCTGCTCCTCGCGTCCTCGGCGTGGGGCGCGGACTACACCGGCCCGCTGATCGATGCCCATGCGCACGTGTCGAGCGCGACCGCGATCGACGCGTACGTCGCGGCGATGAAGCGGCACAACGTCACCCGCGTGGTGCTCCTGGGCGTGGGCGGCGTGCAGAAGGACGACGCGGCGTGGCTGGCCACGGCGAGCAAGAAGTATCCGGATCGCGTGGTCGCCGGGCTCCCCGTTCCCGACCCCACCGCCGAGACCGCGGCCACCAAGCTCGAGCAGGCGCTACCGCGGACCAAGACGCCGGTGCTCGGCGAGGTCCACATCCGTCAGGTCGGGAGCCGCAAGATCGACCGGGATCCCAACGACCCGGCATTCGGCCGCGTGCTCGACGTCGCGGCGAAGTTCGGGGCGCCCGTGGTCATCCACTACGAGCTGACCGACGACGCGACGGCGGCACTCGACCGCGCGCTGGCGGCCCACCGCAAGACCGTGGTGGTCCTCGCTCACGCGGGCGAAGGTCCGCCACCCCGTGTCGAGGGCTTGCTGGCGCGCAACTCGAACCTCGTCGTCGACCTCTCGGGCATGCATTTCCAGCGAAAGCCCGCGCTCGCGACCGAGACCGGTCCGCTGGATCCGGCCTGGAAAGCGCTGATCGAGAAGATGCCCGACCGCTTCCTGATGGGCGTGGACGTCTGGGCGCCGCGGCTGTTCGAGCCGGCCATGCTCGATCGGCTCTTCGCGTGGACGCGACGGATCCTCGGGGAGCTCAAGCCCGACGTGGCCGAGCGCGTCGCCCACCGCAACGCCGCTGCGCTCTTCCGCCTCGAGTAGAGAAGGCGTCGAGCGGTCGCCCACCAGCTCGAGCGCCTTCGCCACCTAGAATCCGTAGTCACTGATGGACACTCGTATCTCCATGGACTCACGCCCGGTCGCCGCGACGACCCGCCGTCTGCTCGAGGGCCCCATCGCCCTCACGCTGCTGCGCCTGGCCGCGCCCAACGTCGTCATGCTGGTGGCGCAGGTCGCGATCAGCGTGCTCGAGGCGTACTTCGTGGGCTGGCTGGGCGCCGACGCGCTGGCCGGCGTCTCGGTCACCTTCCCGCTGGTCATGCTCATGCAGACCATGTCGGCCGGCGGCATGGGCGGCGGGGTCGCCGCGGCGATCGCCCGCGCGCTCGGCGCCGGCCGCCGCGAGGACGCGAGCCGCCTGGTGGCCCACGCGATCGTCATCGCGCTGGTCATGGCGGGGTTGTTCACGGCAATCGTCCTGGCCGGCGGCCGCACGATCTACGGCGCGATGGGCGCCCGCGGCGCCGCCCTCGACGCGGCCCTCGCCTACTCGAACGTGATCTTCGCCGGCGCGGTGGCGGTCTGGCTCTTCAACAGCCTGGCGAGCGTCGTCCGCGGATCCGGCAACATGGGGTTGCCCGCCGTCGTCGTGCTGGGCGGAAGCCCGGTCCTCCTGGTCCTCTCGCCCGCGCTGATCTTCGGCTGGGGACCGTTCCCGGAGCTCGGCGTCCGGGGCGCGGCCGTCGCCGTCGTCGCGTACTACGCCGGCGGCGCTCTGGCGTTCCTCGGCTACCTCGTCTCGCCGCGGAGCCTGGTCCGGATCTCGCCGCGGACGATCCGCTTCCGGCAAGCGCTCTTCCGCGACATCCTCCGAATCGGCGCGCCGAGTCTCCTCAACAACATCCAGACGAACCTGACGGTGGTGCTCCTCACCGCGCTGGTCGGATCCTTCGGCACGTTCGCACTGGCCGGCTACGGCATGGGCGCGCGGCTCGAGTATCTGCAAATCCCGCTCGTGTTCGGCTTCGGCTC
>Ga0209376_1000531_pt1 | contig 41630 bp, 45 predicted proteins | sample GraSoiAngelo_134_FD_185891 | JGI IMG/M metagenome (GOLD analysis project Ga0209376, IMG submission 185891) | Grasslands soil microbial communities from the Angelo Coastal Reserve, California, USA - 14_0929_05_30cm (SPAdes) (version 2) | ecosystem: Environmental > Terrestrial > Soil > Grasslands ...
GTCATCGCGAACGAGTTCACGGAGGCGACGTCCGACTTGTACCTGGGTGCGCTCATCGAGATCGGGCTGCTCCTGTTCGCCGTTACGGTGATCGTGAACGCCCTGGCGCGCCTCCTCGTCTGGAGCGTCGGCGGCGCCGTGAAGCAGGTGCGCGAGTGAGCGCTCGGGCGCGGCGATGGATCGATCTGGCGATGTCGGCGCTGACGGCGGGGTCCGCCCTGGCCGTCGTCCTGCCGCTCATCCTCCTCTTCGGTTTCCTGCTCCACCAGGGGGCATCGGCCGTCAACGTGGACTTCTTCACCCGCCTGCCGAAGCCCGTGGGCGAGGCGGGCGGGGGAATGGCGAACGCGATCGTCGGGAGCCTGATCCTGATCGCCCTCGCCGGGGCACTCGGCCTGCCGCTCGGGATCCTCCCTCGATCGTCATCGGGATCTTCGCGTACACGGTCGTCGTCCTTCCCATGCGGCGCTTCTCGGCGCTGGCCGGCGGCGTCGCGCTGGCGGTGATCATGCTGCCGATCGTGCTCCGCACGACGGAGGAGATGATGCGGCTCGTCCCCGCCTCGCTCCGCGAGGCCGCGCTGGCGCTCGGCCTGCCAGAATGGAAGGTCATCCTCCGCGTCGTGCTCCCGACGGCGCGGGCCGGGATCATCACGGGCGTCATGGTGGCCGTCGCGCGGGTGGCGGGGGAGACGGCGCCGCTGCTCTTCACGGCCTTCGGCAACCGTTTCTGGCACCAGCGTCTCGATCAGCCGATCGCCGCGCTGCCGCTCCAGATCTTCGCCTACGCGATCGCCCCCTTCGACGACTGGCACCGCCAGGCGTGGGCCGGCGCGCTGGTGCTGATCGCCCTGGTCTTCCTGGTCAGTCTCGCGGCGCGGATCGCGACGCGCGGCCGTTACAGCGCGGTGAGGTGAGAGCATGGCGGACGGGATCCTCGTCAAGGACCTCAATGCCTGGTTCGGCACCCTCCACGTCCTGCGCGACATCGGGCTGGCGATCGCGCCCAAGGCAGTTACGGCGATCATCGGGCCCTCGGGCTGCGGCAAGTCCACGTTCATCCGGTGCTTGAACCGCATGCACGAGGTCGTGCCGAGCGCGCGGGTGAGCGGCACCGTGCTCGTCGAAGGCGCGAACCTCTACGCGCCCGGCGTCGACCCGGTCGAGGTCCGGCGGAAGATCGGGATGGTGTTCCAGAGGGCGAACCCGTTCCCGACCATGTCTGCCTTCGACAACGTCGCCGCGGGGCTCCGGCTGGCCGGGATGCGGAACCGCGCCGTGCTGAACGACGCGGTCGAGCGCGCGCTCACGCATGCGGCGCTCTGGGACGAGGTGAAGGACCGGCTCGACAAGCCCGGATCGAGCCTGTCCGGCGGCCAGCAGCAGCGGCTCTGCATCGCGCGGGCGCTGGCCGTGGAGCCCGAAGTGATGCTGATGGACGAGCCGTGCTCGGCCCTCGATCCGATCGCCACTGCGAAAATCGAGGAGCTGATCCTCGAGCTCCGCAAGGACTTGACGATCGTGATCGTGACGCACAATATGCAGCAGGCCGCCCGGGTGTCGGAGGCGACCGGTTTCTTCCTCCTCGGGGAGCTGGTAGAGTTCGGCGTGACACGCGAGCTCTTCACCAACCCGCGCGACAAGCGGACCGAGGACTACATCACCGGGCGGTTCGGGTAGACGGAGGTCGTCGTGCAGCGGCACTTCCACGAAGAGCTGGACACGCTCAAGCAGACCCTGCTGGCGATGGGCGGGCTGGTCGAGGACCAGATCCGCCGGGTCATGCGCGCCCTGATCGATCGGGACGGCGACCTCGCCCAGGAGGTCATCGACCGCGACCGGCAGGTCAACGCCTACGACGTCGAGATCGACGAGAAGTGTGTCGAGCTGCTGGCGCTTCACCAGCCGACGGCGGGCGATCTCCGCTTCATCACGACGACGCTGAAGATCGTCACGGACATCGAGCGCATCGGCGACCAGGCGGTGAACATCGCCCAGCGAGCCCTCGAGCTCGGCCGCGAGCCCCAGCTCAAGCCGTACGTGGACCTGCCGCGGATGGCCGAGAAGGCCCAGCGGATGGTCAAGGAGAGCCTCGACGCCTTCGTGAGCCGGGACACCGCGCTGGCGCGCGAGGTCTGCGGCGAGGACTCGGAGGTGGACGCGCTGAGGGAGCAGGTCTTCCGGGAGCTCCTGACGTTCATGATGGAGGACCCGCGGACCATCCCGCGCGCGATCCGTCTCATCCTGATCTCGCGCTTCCTCGAGCGCGTCGCCGACCATGCGACGAACATCGCGGAGATGGTCATCTACATGGTCGAGTCCAAGATGGTGAGGCACACGCTCGCGTAACCAGCCCCGCGGTTTCGGCTGCCTGGAGTGTGTTAGCCTCTCTCCATGTCGCTGGCCGACCCCGACCTGGACGCCGACGCGATCGAGGAGCTTTACGCGCGCGGCGTCACCGACGGCCTGCCCGTCGTGCCGCCGACGCGCGCCCGCGTCGATCGCGTGCTCGCCGCGTCGGGCCGCGCGCCCGACGCGCTGATCGCGATGGTCCCGCCAAACTACGGCCGCGCGACCGTCGAGAAGATCGCGGTCAACGCCGTCATGGCCGGGTGCCGGCCCGAGTACCTCCCGGTCGTGATCGCCGCGGTCGAGGCGGTCTGCGACGAGGCCTTCGACCTCCACGGCGTGTCGGCGACCACGAACGCGCCCGCGCCGCTCGTGGTCGTCAACGGCCCGAAAACGCCGGCGCCGCAGTTGATGTCGAGCGCGCCGCGGATCGGGCCGGGCTGGCGCGCCAACGCGACGATCGGGCGCGCGCTCCGACTCGTCTGCGTGAACCTCGGCGGCGCCGCGCCGGGCGTCATCAGCATGTCCACGCTCGCCCACCCGGGCCGCTACACGTACTGCATCGGCGAGCGGGAGGAGGCGAGCCCCTGGGAGTCGCTCTCCGTCGAGCACGGATTCGCCCCGAGCGACTCGACGGTCGCCGTCCTCGCTGCCGACGGGCCCCTGGGGGTCTACGACCACCAGTCGCGGACGCCGGAGGATCTGCTGGCAACGCTCGCGGCGAGCATGGCCGTCGTCTCCCACCACAAGATGACGCACTGGGGGGACACGCTGCTCGTCCTCTCGCCGGAGCACGTGAAGATCCTGGGCGAGGGGGGCTGGAAGAAGGCCGACGTCCGCCGCTGGCTCTTCGCGCGGCTCCAGCGCCCGGTCTGTGAGCTGCTCCCGGGCAGGGACGGTGGCGAGGGGCTCCCCGAGCACGTGCTCAGGAAGTTCACGGACCCCGCGCACGACCCCACGCCGATCCCGAAGTTCCGCTCGCCTGACAACATCAAGATCGTGGTCGCCGGTGGAACGGCCGGCCGCTTCTCGGCGATCGTGCCCGGCTGGACGTTCGCGAAGAGCTCGGCTCTCGTGTTCCGGCAGGTTCGCACCCCGTAATTGGGAGGAAGCCCCATGAGCGAGTATCTGGACCCGACCGACTCGGTCGCCGTGCCGCGGAAGACCGCTCCCCGGCCGTCGAGCCTCGACGGCAAGATCGTCACGCTCCTCGACATCTCGAAGGCGAAGGGCGACCACCTCCTCGACCGCATCGAAGAGCTCCTCCGCGAGCGCGCGCGCCCGAAGGCGATCGTGAGGAAGAAGAAGCCGACCTTCGCCCGCCCGGCGCCCGACCCGCTCCGCCAGGAGATCGTCGGCGCGACGGACGCTCTCGTCGAAGCGCTCGCCGACTGAGGGTCGTGCACCACGTGCAGTGTGCACGACGGCGTGTTCTTCGAGGACCACGGCATCCCGACGGCCACCGTGATCTCGTCCGAGTTCGTCCGGGCGGCCCGTGCCCAGGCCGACGCGCTCGGTGCGACCGACTACCGAACGGTCGTCGTCCCCCACCCGATCCAGATCCTCACACGTGACGAAGTGCGGACGCTGGCCGACAAGGCGTTCGACGAAATTCTGCGGAGGCTCACGGCGTGAAGACCCACTGGTACTTGTTCGACGTCAACCCCTCCACGCCGCCGGCCTTCGAGGTGGCGCCCGGCGAGGAGTTCACCCTCGAGGTGCGGGGCGCGTTCGCCGACGTGAAGGACATCCTCACGGTGCCGACGCCCTTCACGCCCGCGTGCGACGGCCATCCGCTCGCGCCCATCGCCGGCCCCGTGCGCGTTCGCGGCGCCAGGCCCGGCGACGCGGTCGTCGTCGACCTGCTCGAGATCACGCCGCACGGCGAAGGCAAGACCGCGATCCTCCGGGATTTCGGCGTGCTCCGGCGCGAGTTCGCCGAGCCGTGGGCGCTCTCGTGTCCCGTGAAGGACGGCCGCGCGTGGTTCGGCGGCCGCATCCCGATCCCGTTGAACCCGAACCTCGGGACCGTCTCGACGATGCCGACCGAGGGGTACAAGCCGGCGTACGCGGGGCCGTACGGCGGCGACTTCGACCAGAAGGACGCGCGTGCCGGGAGCCGCATCCACCTGCCGGTGATGGTGGACGGCGCGCTCCTCTTCTTCGCCGACCCGCACGCCGCGATCAGCGACGGCATCATCTCGGGCACCGGCGTCGAGTGCGACGCGACCGTCCGGGCACGCGTGGAGCTCATGAAGGGGCGGAAGCTCGACCGCCCGATCATCGAGGTGGACGACACGGTGCAGGTCTTGGGCTTCGGCGAGACCGTCGAGCTCGCCACAGAGGACGCCGCGCGCGGCGCCGTCGAGTGGTTCGTCGGGCGCACGGGCATGGACCGCCGCGAGGCCTACATGCTGCTCTCGATCGTCGGCGAGCTGCGGATCGGAACCTCGCCGCGCCCGGTCATGGCCGCGCGCCTCATCATCCCGCGGCTCGTGATCGACGCCGCGGCTGGGCGCTGAGCCGGATGCTGGTCGGGGCGTTCGCGTGTGCCCACACGCCCCAGCTCCTCTCGCGGCCCGAGACCGAGGATCGCGATCTCGTGCTGCGCGTCCACACCGCGTTCGCGCGGGTCAAGGGGCGGCTCCAGGCACTCAGGCCGGACGCGATCGCGATGGTCGCGGGCGACCACATCGAGGCGTTTTTTCTGAACGCAGTGCCTGCGCTCGCCGTCTACGCGGGGACGGAGTGCGCCGGGACGTTCGGCCGCTACCGGTACCGGTTCCCGATCCACGAGCCGCTGGCCCGCGCGATCGTCGAGCAGGGGATCGAGCGGGGGTTCGACCTCTTCTACACCCAGGACGCCCCGCTCGACTACGCGTTCTATGTCCCGCTGCACTTCACGATGCCGGAGCCGTCCGTCCCCCTCGTCCCGCTGCACGTCAACGTCTACCTGCCGCCTCAGCCGACGCCGCGCCGCTGCTACGAGTGGGGCAGAGCGCTCGGCGAGATCCTGCGCGCGCGCTCGGAGCGCGTCGTGCTCATGGCCTCGGGCGGCATGTCCCACTTCCCGGGGACCGACCGGTACGCGTCGCCGGAGTTCGACTACGACAGGCGGTTGCTCAACCTGCTGACCGAGGGGCGCGGCCGGGAGCTCGCCGCGATCACGGCCGAGGAGCTTGACCGTGCCGGCAACATCGAGCTGCGGACGTGGATCACCCTGCTCGGCGCGGTCGGCGACGCGAAGGCCGACGTGTACTGCTACGAGCCGTCGTGGCATCACGGCAACGCGGTCGTGGAATGGCCGCTCTGAACGCGCTCCACTACCGGTTCCCGCCCGGCTCAGCCTACCGGTTGAACCGGTGCCTCTTCGCGATCAAGTCGGACGACGCGTTCCGGGCGCGCTTCCTGGCGGATGCCCGGGCCGCGATCGATGAGATGGAGTTGGATGACACGGATTCGGCGGCGCTCCTCCGCGGCGACCGCGATGCGCTCGTGGCGCGCGGCGCGCATCCCTACCTCGTGTTCATGGCGGACCTCCGGCTCAGAATGGAGCGCGAGGCGATGACGTTCGAGGACTTCTGAGGAGGACACCCGTGGCGACGACCCTGACCGAGAGCGATGTGATCAAGATGATCTCGAGCCTCAGCAACTGGGGCCGCTGGGGCACGGACGACGAGCTGGGAACCATCAATCTCATCACGGCCGCGAAGCGGAAACGCGCCGCAGCGCTCGTCGCGGACGGCGTGCCGGTCAGCTGCGCGCGCCCGATCGCGACCAACGCGATCAGCGCCGACACGACGTTCCAGCCCCTCCGCTTCATGGTGGACTCGGGCGAGGGGCGCGACCATGACTCGCCCGAGCGGATCCTCGCGCGTCGCGGCGCCTCCGAGTTCATCGGCATGGTGTTCCACGGCTACACGATCACCCACGTGGACACGCCGGCCCATTACTTCTGGCAGGGCAAGATCTACAACGGCCGCTCGTGCAACCTGATCACCTCGCGCGAGGGCGCCCAGGTCGAGTCGGTGGACCTGTTGCGCGACGGCGTCGTGAGCCGCGGCGTCCTGCTCGACGTCGCCGCGCTCAAGGGGCGCTGGCTGGAGGCGGGCGAGGGCGTGATGCCCGAGGACCTCGAGGCCGCCGAGAAAGCCCAGAACGTGCGTGTCGAGGCTGGGGACATCCTCTTGATCAGGACCGGCTATTACGCGCGACGGCTCACGGAGCCGCGCCATCCGCTGAAGGACGGCTCGCCCGCGGCCCACGTGGCGTGCATGCCGTGGTTCCGCGAGCGCGACATCGCCATGCTCGGCACCGACACCCACAACGACGTGAGCCCCGCGACCCACCCCGCCCTCGGCAACGTCGTGCACATCGTGAGCCTCGTCGGCATGGGGCTCTGGCTCATCGACAACGCCAACCTCGAGGAGTTGGCGAAGGCGTGTAGCGCGCGGAAGCGCTGGGAGTTCATGCTCACCGTCGCGCCGCTCCGGCTTCAGGGCGTGACCGGCTCGCCGGTGAACCCGATCGCGCTGTTCTGAGCGAGCGGTCCGGGACAGCTCGGCGGTCGTGCGGCGTCACGCGATCGCGCGAACGAAGTCGGCGAGCTGGCGCAGGTTGCGCGCCTCGAAGACGCCGTCGCAGTAGGGCGCATACGCGGCCATGATCGAGTCCGTCGTGTTCCACTCGGGCCGCGGCTCCGGATTCAACCAGTAGACCTTCCGGGCGCATTCCTGGATCGCGCGCAGAGCCGTGAGCCCCGGGTCGCGGTAGTTGTTGCGAGCGTCACCGGTGATGATGACCGTGGTCCTCGGCCCGAGGGCGCCCAGTCCGTAGACGTTCCAGAACCGCTCGAACACATGGCCGTAGTCGCTGTGTCCGTCCGCCCACACGACGTCGGCCCGCGCCAGGAGGTGGCGGGCGTCCAGCTGGATCGAGCGGTCGTCGAACACCTTCGTCACCTCGTCGATCCCGTCGACGAACGCGAAGGACCGGATTCGAGCGAACTCCTCGTTCATCGCGTACAGGAGCGACATGGTGAAGTGAGCGAATTCCGCGACCGACCCTGAGACATCGCAGAGCAGGTAGAGATCCGCCTTGGACACTCTCGGATATCGGAAGGCAGGCTCGAGCGGTACACCCCCGGCGGACAGAGAGCGCCGGATCGTTCGGCGCGCATCGAGACGCCCGTGCCGGCGGAAGCGGCGCCGGTGCGCGATCCGCGCGGCGAGCTTTCGCGCGAGGGGCCGGATCGCATGCCGCATTTCCCGCAGCTGGGCCGGGGTGGCGCCGAGGAAGTCGACGTCTTCGATCGCCGTGCGGGACACGTCGGCGACCGCCGCGAGCCCCTTAACCTCGAGAAGGCGATGGCGGATCTCGTCGGCAAGCAGTCGGCGGAACTCTTCGATCCGGTGGCGCTGCTCGTCCCGAAACAGGCGGTCGTCGAGGAGCGTTGTGTCGCCACCTGTCTCGCCCGCATCGTGGATGACCCGCTGCAGGAGATTGGACAGATCGAGGTGACGGAGGACCCGGTAGAGGTGGTAGTGCTGGGACCCGACGCGCGTTTCGTTGATGCCGCCGAACTGCTGGACGGCGAGCGCCGCAATCGCCCGCAGGGCGCCTTCGTCGTTTCGTCGCAGGGCGTCGAGGAGGGCCTGCAGGAGCTCTTGGGAGGCGGCTTCGCCGGCGGTTTCACCGGTGAGATCGGCGGGGGCTGGCGACGCGCCTCCCGATTGGGGGGCTGCGGTTCGGCGCGAGGCGAAGTAGACGTCGAACAGCGCCGCGAAGGACGCCCGGTGCTCCGCGCGCTTCACGAGCGCGGCTTCGAGGGCCGCTCTGAGCTCGGCGCGGCTGGACAGATCGATGTGCCGCAGGGACTGCGTGGCGTCGAGCGCCTCGACCATCGAGATCGGAATCGCGGCGTCGCGCAACCGATGGATGAATTCGATCAGCGCGCTCAGCATCGCGTTGGAAGTTTCCTCCGGGTGGGCAGTTTAGTAGAGTCTAGCGCGTGCGTCGTTTCAGGCCAACCCTCGCCCCGCCGGGACGGCTCGCCCGCCTCGGCGTCGTCCTCGACACGCGGAACGCGCCGGGTCGGATGCGCGAGGTCGCGAAGATGTGCGACCGCGCCGGAATCGATGCGTTGTGGGTCGCTGACGATCCGACTCCCGCGGGTGGCCATCCCCGGCTCGAGGCGTGGACCGCGCTCGTCCTCGCGGGGCTCGACACGTCCCGAGCCCGACTCGGGGCGATGTTGAATCCTCCCCTCAGGCCGCCGGCGACTCTCGCCGCGATGGCGCGCACGCTCGACCTGGCACTCGGCGGACGCCTCGAGATCGGCGTGCGAAGCGCTGGGGAGCGCGTGGAGGAATACGCGCGGACCCTTCGCGAGATTCTCGTCGACGGACCGCCGCTCTCGGTCGAGATCACCGCCCCCCCTGAGATCGGCGTGGCCGCGCGCGTGGCGGATGATGTCGTGATTCCCGCCACAGCCCTCCAGGACGTGCGTGCGCTGTGCGAGCAGATTCGCGCAGGCTGCGAGGCCGCGGGCCGGGATCCCGCCGGGCTCGGGATCGCCGTGGAGGTCCCGGTCTCCATCGGGCGGACGTCCGCCGAGGCGCACGCTCGGGCGAGCGATGAGCCGCGCTTCCGCGAGATCGGACACCCGGCGACGTTCGGGATCTTCGGCACGCTGGAGCAGTGCCAGGCGCGAGCCATCGAGCTGGCGCACCTGGGCGTCACCGATCTCCGCTGCATCTTGCCGAACACGCCCGACGTCCACGACGCGATCGCGCAGCTCACGGCCATCGTGGTGGGAACGATCGGTGTGCTGGCCCCGCACTCGCCGCGCTCGAAGGCGCCCGATCCGCCCCCGGGGTGGGGAGGCCGGCATGGGTAGATATTCGCGGTTGACATTCGCCGTGACCGTGCCCTAACGATCTATAGAGTAGGCAACACAGATTGGGAACGCCCGGCACGCGCCGGAAGAACGGGGAGGTTCTCGGATGACCAAGTACGTCACCCGCTTCGGGTCTCTCGCGCACTACGAGAAGGGCGGCGTGGAGATCATCGACGACGATCCCAAGCGCTACGCCTTCTCCAACATCTTCGAGGTGGCTTCGCGGTCGAAGCCGTACGAGAAGGTGGCCGTCGGAAAGAACATGCAGTACGTCCTGGAGGTCATCAGGGCGGAGGGCACGTCCGAGTGGTGGGCCGCCGCCCACGACGAGTTCGCCCTCGTCATGGACGGCGAGGTCGAGGTCCGGCTGCTGAAGCTCGCGGATCCCTCGATGGTTCCACCGGACCGGGAGGGGTCGATTCGTCTTCGCGGCGAGCCAGCGGGACGGAAGATGGGCCGCGTCCAGGCTCGTCGCGGCCACATGACGCTGCTGCCCGCCGGGGCCGCCTACCAGTTCCACGCCAACCGGCCGGGGGTCATCCTGCTGCAGACGATCGCCGGCGACAACACGCAATACCGATGGGCCGACATCTGCCAGACGATGTGAGGGACGTCGGGACCGACGGTGACCACGTCACACGGACAAGGAGGGCCGCGCGATGAGCGTCCAGACGGTCTCCGGAGTCAAGGCGACCGAGCCGAATGAGCACGGCTACCGAAGCTTCTCCCTCGGCGAGTTCACCTTCCGCCGCGACGAGTACTTCGTCTACGTCAAGTGGCCGACGGGCCGCCACGTCCTGTCCGCCGACGGGTTCCTCCGGGCCCTCCAGCGCGACGTGGCCTGGGAGTTCTTCTACGGCACCGTCAACTTCGACGGCGTCGTCGGGACGGTCAACCACTACGGCACGGTCGACCTCTTTGCGGGCCGGTACAACGACGCCTACCGCAAGGCGGAGCTGGACCACGTCGAGAACTTCCCGACACCGGTGATCAAGGCGACGTTCAACGCCATGCTCGACGACTGGACGAACTCGACCTTCGACCCGTTCGCCAGCCCTCACGAGACCGGCACGGCGTTCGGGCCGAAGGCCGGCAACAACCGGGCGGCCGTCACGCGACGGCGGGTCGCCGCGAAACAGATGGTGGCCGTGCCGGGAGACGAGGCGCTTCGGTCCGACGCGACCGGCCATCCGATCAATCGCCACTTCGTCGACGTGCCGCAGGATGAGCCCAGGGTCGTCGTCGAGCCGGGCTTCGAGGGACAGGTGAGCGCCTTCAACCTGTTCGCCTACCTCTCGCGCTCGAACGTGACGTGGAACCCCTCGGTCGTCTCCGTCTGCAAGAGCAGCCTGTACTGCCCGACCACCGAGGAGTACATTCTGCCGATCATCCACGGGAACGATCGGGTGGAGTGGTTCGTGCAGCTCAGCGACGAGATCTACTGGGACGTCGAGGACCGCGACACGGGCGCCGTCCGAGCGAAGGTGGTCATGAAGCCCGGGGACGTCGCGGCCATGCCGGCGGATATCCGTCACCAGGGCTACTCCCCCAAGCGCGCCATGCTGCTGGTGTGGGAGAACGCGTCTCCCGATCTCCCCGCGCTCATCGCGTCGGGGAAGGCGCCGACGACCCCGGTGGATTTCTGACGGCTCAAGGCGTGATGGCCGGGGAGGGGGAGAGACGAATACCGCGCTTCTCGTCCCCGGCGGAGATCAAGCAGCGCCTCGCGGCCGTGAGCTATCTGGCCGACGAGGCCGTGGCTATGACCGTGTACCTCGCCGACCGGCTGGAGAAGCCCATCCTGTGCGAGGGGCCGGCCGGCGTCGGGAAGACGGCGCTCGGAAAAGGCATCGCGGCGATTACCGGGCACAAGCTGACGCGGCTTCAGTGCTACGAAGGGCTCGACGAGGCGAAGGCGCTCTACGAGTGGAACTACAAGAAGCAACTCCTCCGCATCCAGGCGGACTCGGATCAGCGGGACTGGCACAAGGTCGAACAGGATATCTTCACGGAGGACTTCCTGCTCGCGCGCCCACTGCTTGCCGCCATTCGATCGCCCGAGCCCGTGGTGCTGCTGATCGACGAGGTCGATCGGGTCGAGGTGGAGACGGAGGCGTTGCTCCTGGAGCTGCTGTCGGAGTGGCAGGTGTCGATTCCGGAGCTGGGCACGATCACCGCGACCCGGCCTCCGCTGGTGGTCTTGACGTCGAACAACACGCGTGAGCTGTCCGAGGCGCTGAAGCGGCGGTGCCTGTTCCTGCACATGGACTACCCCGACCTCGAGCGGGAGCAGCAGATCGTGCGGGCGCGCATTCCCGAGATCGACGCGACCCTGGCAGAGCAGATCGCGCGCGTGGTCCGCACGATCCGCGCGCTCGACCTGAAGAAACCGCCGTCGGTGTCCGAGACGCTGGATTGGGCGCGCACGCTGTTGCTCCTGGGGGTGGAGCGGATCGACTCCGAGGTGACACGGAAGACGCTCTCGCTCCTGCTCAAGTATCAGCAGGACATCGAAAAGGTCGGCCGGTCACCGCTGTAGGGCGAACTTCGGAAGCACCTTCGTGCCGAGGAGTCGGATCGAGCGAAGGACCTTCTCGTTGTCCATGCCCGGCCACTGGAGCCGGAAGATCATGGTCGTCACACCGAGCCGCTCGCGGTAGCGCGCGATCTCCTCGGCGACCCTCACGGGGTCGCCGAGGACGAACCGGTCGCGCGCCAGCTCCTCGAAGCTCCCCGCGAAGCTCTCCCCGGCGGGCAGCGCCTTGTCCTGCTCCCAGCGCCGGTACGCGCGGTACTTCGCGTCGAGGAACGCCGCGGCTTCCGCGAACGCCGCGGACGAGTCGGGCGCCACGTAGCACTCCTTGATCAGCGGCGTCTCGGTCGCCGCGGGACGGCCGAGCTCGCGGCGCGTGCTCCGGAAGAGTACCTGCTGACGCTCGAGCGTCGGAAGCGTGGCGTGGGGATTCAGCAGCCAGGCGTCGCCGAGCCGGGCGGCGCGCCGGACGCCGCCGTCGCTGTTCGCCGCGAGCCAGACGGGCGGGCGCGGGTGCTGGAGCGGGCGCATCGAGATGCGCACCTCCCGCAGGCGGAAGTGCGTGCCGTGGTAGGTGACGGGCTCGCCGCTCCAGAGGCGCTCGATCACCTCGAGCCCTTCGACGAGCCGCCCGACGCGCTCTTTCGGATCCTGGCCCATCGCCTCGTTCTCGACGTCCCGATAGCCGAGGCCGACGCCGAAGACGAAGCGGCCCCCGGTGATCACGTCGAGCGTCGCGAGCTGCTCGGCGACCTCGACGGGGTGGTGGAGGGGCAGGAGCAGGCACCCCGTCCCGAGCGTCATGCCCTCGGCGTCGGCGGCGACCCGGGCGAGCGTCGGGATCGGCTGGAAGTAGGTGAACGGGTCGGAGAGATAGTGCTGGCTCGCCCAGATGGAGGTGAACCCCACGGCGCGCGCGAGCCGCACCTGCTCGACGTGCTCGCGGAACCGGGCGGCCTGTGGATCGTCCGGCAGATGCTGGACCGAGAGCCCGATGCCGAACTTCACTCGGGGAGCCTCCACACGCGCGCCGGTGCGGGCTCGTCGGCCAGCGTGAACTGGGGCAGCGCCATGTGGTCGGCGAGGTCCTGGAAGATGACGCGCACGCGCCGGCCGATCGCGACGTTCGCCTCCGCTTCGGGCGTCAGGTCGGGCTTCACGAGGTTGCCGATGATCCGGAGCGCCTCGTCGGGCGTCGGCTGGCCGCGCTGCTCGTCCAGCTCGACGAGGACGACGGGATAGGGCGTGAGCTCTCTGAAGCCGGGCTGGATGGCGTGATGGACGATCTCGTAGGAGTAGATCGTTCCGCGCGCGGAGAGCTCCTGCCAGGTCCACTCGAGCTCCATGCACCAGGGACAGGCGTGCGTGGGCGGGTAGCGCATGAGGCCGCAGGCGGTGCACTTGCGGACGACGAGGCGGTGGGCGCGCGCGTGGGCGTAGAACTCCGTCCACTCGCTGTCGTTGTCGGGGACGATGAGCGTCATGCCGCGGTACTGGACAGGCTGGGGCATGGGGGCTCCTTATCGCCGAAGGATGAGGGCGCTGCCCGTCGGCGGCACCGCCCAGCCGAGGTTCATCGTGATCTCGGCGTCCTTGACCTGACGGCACCGGCCGGGGGAGTAGTCGTAGGTGTGGACGCCCTCGGCGGCGCGCGGGCAGTAGTCGTCGACCGTCCCGCGGAGCTGGCGGACGTTCTCGATCACCATGGACATGCCGTGCGTGTAGCCCTCGCACAGGTGGCCGCCCGAGGTGTTGTTGGGGCGCCCGCCGCCGAGCTCGATGATCCCGCTCGAGACGTACTGACCGCCCTCGCCCTTCTTGCAGAAGCCGTACTCCTCGAGCTGCAGCAGCGTCGTGAACGTGAACGCGTCGTAGGAGCCGGTGACGTCCACGTCCTCGGGACCGATGCCGGCCTGGCCGAAGACGATGTCCTTGGCGTAGTAGCCGGCGACGCGGGTGATGGGGCCGTGCGCCCAGTGGAAGTCGAGGCGCGGCTTCGACACGCGCCCGGCGACGCCCATGATGTAGACGGGCCGACGCGTGAGGTCGCGCGCGCGCTCGGCCGAGGTCACGATGAGGCAGGTCGCGTTGTCGGTCTCGAGGCAGCAGTCGAGGAGGTGGAGGGGCTTCACGATCCAGCGCGAGCCGACGACGTCCTCGACCGTCACGCGCTCCTTGAGGAGCGCCTTCGGGTTCTGCGACGCGTGCCTCGAGTGGGCCACCTTCACGCGGGCGACCTGCGCGGAGGTCGTGCCGTACTCGTACATGTGGCGCATGAAGGTCAGCGCGAAGTTCTGGCCCGCGCTCCGCATCCCGAAGGGCACCTGGGCGAGGTCGAGCCCGCGGACGGGCTGCGCGGCGCGCGCCCCGGTGCCGCCGATGCGGAACTCGGAGTAGCCGTTCATCGAGCGGTAGATGGCGACGGTGTTGCACATGCCGGCCTCGATCGCGCCCATCGCCAGACCGATGAGCGCCTCGGTCGACGAGCCGCCGCCCATCACGTCCATGTAGAAGTTCAGGCGGATGCCGAGATCGGGTGCCACGTGGTTCGCGAGCGTCGAGTCGCCCCCCTGGTAGTCCAGCATGCCGTCCACGTCGCGAGCCGTGAGGCCGGCGTCGAGGATCGCCCGGCGGATCGCCTCGACGGCCATCGCGCGTGTCGTGCGCCCGGAGGCGCGCGAGTACTCCGTCTCGCCCACGCCGACGACGCAGTACTGGTCCCGCAGGGTCTTCATCGCGCCTCCTTGTCGAGCCAGGGCGCCATCCCGCGCGATTCTAGCAGGCCCGCGCTCCGCTCGGCGGCTGAGAGCGCACGAGGAGGACGATCGCGCCGACGTTCAGGAGCGCCGAGAGCAGCCACGTGAGGTCGTAGCTCCCGGTCGCGTCGTAGATCGCGCCCGCGACGAGCGGTCCCCACCCTGCCATCACCCCGGCCAGCGCGAAGAGGAACCCGACGAGCTCGCCCGCCTGGCTGCGGCCGAAGAAGTCGCCGACGATCGCGGCGAAGAGCGTGGAGACCGCGCCGTACGAGTAGCCGAAGACGAGCGCGCTGCCGAAGAGCAGGGGGAGGCCGCGATCGGCGAGGAGGAAGCCGAGGAAGCCGACGGCCTGGAGCGTCATCGCGACCCCGACGGCGGGCTTGCGCCCGATCCGGTCCGAGACCGCGCCCATGACGAGGCGGCCGGCAACGGCGCCGATGCCGAGCGTCGAGACGGCCCACGCGCCGGTCAGGGGTGAGTGGCCGAGATCACGCGTGAACGGCACGATGTGAACGAACGGGATGAAGACGGGAATCCACGTCGCGCTGAACGTGGCGCCGAGCATCCAGAAGGCGCGCGTCCGGATCACGCGGGCCAGGGGCCCGGCGCCCGCCTGGGCGCCGACGGCGACGGCGAGGGGGCGGCTCGCCCCGTCGGGGTGAAGGCCGAGGCTCTCGGGGTCGCGTCGCATCACCTGAGCCACCAGGTTCAGGAGGACGAAGATCCCGACGCCGAAGATGACGTACGCCGTCCGCCAGCCGACCGTCGTCACCAGGAGCTGGGCCACGGGTGGCAGCACGACGGTCCCGACGCTCGCGCCGCTCGACGCGAGGCCGACCGCGAGGCCGCGCCGCGCGACGAACCATTTCACGACCGTCGTGTTGCACGGCACGTACGCGGTGGACATGCCGAGCGCCGCCACGAGACCGTAGAGCAGGTACGGCTGCCAGAGCTGGGTGACGAGCGACATGCCGGTGAGCGCCGCGCCGAGGAAGATCCCACCGGCGGCGATCACGACGCGCGGGCCCCAGAGGTCGGTGAGTCGCCCGGCCGGAAAGCCGAAGACGCAGTAGGCGAAGGCGTAGACGGAGAACGCGCCGGAGAGGCTCGCGCGGCTCCAGCCGAACTCCTGGAGGAAGGCGCTGAAGAAGACGCCGAACGAGTACTGGGCACCGTAGGCGACGAAGAGGACGAGGAACGCGCCCGCGACGACGATCCAGCCGTAGAAAACTTTCAAGTCTAGCGATTCTTGCCGTTGAGCTTCGGGAGGACCTCCGCGAGGAACTTGCCGGTGTACGAGCCGGGCGTCTGGGCCACCGCCTCCGGCGTCCCCTCGGCGACGGTCTCGCCACCCTCGTCACCGCCCTCCGGCCCGAGGTCGATGACGTAGTCCGCCGACTTGATGACGTCGAGGTGGTGTTCGACGACGAGGATCGTGTTGCCAGCATCCACGAGGCGATTGAGCACGCCGAGGAGCTTCTTGACGTCGTCGAGGTGGAGCCCCGTCGTCGGTTCGTCCATGATGTAGAGCATGTCGCTCGCCGCGCGCGCGCCGAGCTCGGCGGCGATCTTGAGCCGCTGCGCCTCGCCCCCCGAAAGCGTCGTCGCGGGCTGGCCCAGGCGCAGGTAGCCGAGGCCGACGTCCTGGAGCACGCGCAGCCGCCGCGCGAGCCCCGCCTGGGCGGCGAAGAACTCGACGGCGTCGTCCACGGTCGTGTGGAGCACGTCGCTGATGGCCCGGCCGCGGTACCTCACGGTGAGGACGTCGGGCCGGTACCGCCGCCCTTCGCACTCCTGGCAGGTCACGTACACGTCCTCGAAGAAGTACATCTCGAGCTTCTGGAAGCCGTCGCCCTGACACGACTCGCACCGCCCGCCCGGTACGTTGAACGAGAACGCGCCGGCGTCGAGGCCGAGCGCCCGGGATCGGGGCTGAGCCGCGTAGAGCTTTCGGATCTCGTCGAACGCCTTGACGTAGGTCACGGGGTTCGAGCGCGGCGTGCGGCCGATCGGCTCCTGGTCGATCAGACGGACGCCCTTGAGGTACTCGAGGCCGGTGACGGCGTCGTAGACGCCGGGCGGCGTGAATTCGGTCTTGAAGGCGCGCGCGACGGCGCGGTAGAGCGTGTCGTGGACAAGCGTGGATTTGCCGGAGCCCGACACGCCGCTGACGACCGTGAGCGTCTGGAGCGGGATCCGCACGGTCACGTCCTTGAGGTTGTGCTCGCGCGCGCCGACGAGGACGAGGTGGCGCCGGCCCGTGCGGCGGACCGACGGGACCGGGATCGACTCGCGTCCGGTGACGTAGCGCGCGGTGAGCGAGCGCGTCGCCTTCTGGAACTCCGCCTGCGGCCCGCTGAAGACGATCTCGCCGCCGCGCTCGCCCGAGCCCGGCCCGAGCTCGACGACGTGGTCCGCGGCGGCGATGAACTCGCGATCGTGCTCGACGACGACGACGGTGTTGCCCGCCCGGGCGAGCTCGCGGCAGAGCTCCACGAGCCGCATGGTGTCGCGCGGGTGCAGTCCGATCGACGGCTCGTCGAGCACGTAGAGCGTTCCGACGAGCTGTGATCCGAGCTGATTGGCCAGATTGATTCGTTGCGCTTCCCCTCCCGACAACGTGCGCGTCTGGCGCGACAGCGTGAGGTAGCCGAGCCCGACGCGCAGGAGGAACCCGAGCTTGGCGTTGAGCTGCCGCAGGATCTCGCGGGCGACGACCGCTTCCCAGGCCGTGAGCGTGAGGTCCGCGAGCAGGCGCGCGGCCGCGTCGACGGTGAGCGCGGCGAACTCGGCGATCGTGAGGCCGCCGACGCGCACGGCGAGCGCGGCGGGCTTGAGCCGCGCACCGTGGCACGTCGGGCACGGCGACTGGCTCCGGTAGCGCGAGAGGAACACGCGCACGTGGAGCTTGTAACGGTACGACTCGACCTCCTCGAAGAAACCCTTGATGCCGGCGAAGCTCGCGTCACCCTCGTAGACGAGCGCGCGGGCGGCGCCGGAAAGCCGCTCCCAGGGCGTGCCCGTGTCGAGCTTGTGCCGGCGCGCCGCCTTCATCAGCTCGCGCTGGTACCACTTGCCCGACGGGTGGGTCCAGGGCTCGACGGCGCCTTCCGCGAGGCTCTTGCTCCGGTCGGGAACGACGCGCGCCTCGTCGTATCTCAAAATGTTGCCGAAGCCCTTGCACTCGGGGCAGGCACCCAGCGGGTGGTTGAACGAAAAGAGGAGCGGCTGCGGCCGCTCGAGGGCGGCCCCGCAGCCGCTGCAGCGAAAGTCCTCGGCGAAGACGCGCGTGGGCCCACCGAGCACCTCGACCGCCACCTGCCCGCCGCCCTCCCGCAGCGCCGCCTCGACGGACTCGGCGATCCGCGTGCGGTGGGCGGACTCGAGCACGACGCGGTCGAGCACCACCGAGATCGTCCGGTGCTCCGTGAGGTTCGCGGGCGGCGGTGTGGCGAGGTCGTGGATCACGCCGTTCACCCGCACCCGAGCGAAGCCGCGTCGGTTGAGGCTCGTCCACAGCTCCACGGGTGGGAGCCCCGCGGGCACGGCGAGACCGAACATGATCAGCGCGCGCGCGCCGGGGTGCTCGCTGAGGAGCGAGCTGACGATGGTTTCGGGGGAGTTCGAGGCCGCGGCGGCGCCGCACGCGGGGCAGTGGACGCGCCCGATCTTCGCGTAGAGCAGGCGCAGATAATCGTAGACCTCGGTGGCGGTGCCGACCGTCGAGCGCGCCGTTCGCACCGCGTTCTTCTGCTCGAGGGCCACCGCGGGCCGGATCTGCTCGATGCGGTCCACGTCGGGACGGTCCACCCGATCGAGGAACATGCGCGCGTAGGTGGACAGCGACTCGATGTAGCGCCACTGCCCTTCGGCGAAGAGCGTGTCGAAGGCGAGCGACGACTTGCCGGAGCCGGACACGCCGGTCACGACCGTGAGCCGGTCGTGCGGGATCTCGAGCGAGACGTTCCTGAGGTTGTTCTGCCGGGCTCCGTGGATCCGGAGCCCAGAGGGCTGGGCCATTCGAACGGTCCTCCTGAGGTGGGTAGTCTACTGGAAGGGGACACGACGCGCCAGAGCGCCCCGCGGTTGACAGCTCCTGGCGCGCCGGGTACACTGCGTCAGCTTGTTGATAATGATTACTAAAAACAGCGTTGCCCTCGCGGCCGACGCTACGCTCCGCGCCCGGGGCCTCCGGCTCACGCGGCAGCGCCGGATCATCCTCGAGGTCGTCCGCGCGACCGACGCGCATCCGACCGCGGCGTTCGTCTACCGGCGCGTGCGCCGGAGGCTGCCGCGCGTGAGTCTCGCGACGGTCTACCGCAACCTCCGGACGCTCGCCGCCGAGGGATTCGTGGCGGAGCGCGCGGACCCCTCCGGCGCGCGCTTCGACGGCAACACGGCGCCGCACGATCACTTCACGTGCGTCGCCTGCGGCCGCATCTACGATGTGCCGCCGCGCGCCGACCGGGCGGTGCGGGCCCGCGTCGCGACGCGCACCGGCTTCGAGGTCCTCAACCACCGCACCGAGTTCTACGGCCGCTGCGTCGCGTGCCGCCGGCATGGCCGTCGATCCCCCGTCAAGGGACAAAGGAGGAGCTGAGTCATGGCAGGCAAGAGCCTCAGGGGCACCAAGAGTCTCGCGAACCTGAAAGAGGCGTTCGCCGGCGAGTCGCAGGCGAACCGCCGCTACCTTTACTTCGCCCGCGTCGCCGACATCGAAGGGTTCCCCGACATGGCGGGGCTCTTCAAGGACACGGCCGATGCCGAGACGGGTCACGCCTTCGGTCACCTCGACTTCCTGAAGGAGGTCGGCGATCCGGTCACGGACGAGCCGATCGGCAAGACCGAGAAGAACCTCAAGTCCGCGGTCGCCGGGGAGACGTACGAGTACACGCAGATGTACCCAGGCATGGCCAAGACCGCGCGTGAGGAGGGCTTCCCCGAGCTCGCCGAGTGGTTCGAGACGCTCGCCAAGGCGGAGAAGTCGCACGCGGGCCGGTTCAACAAAGGCCTCAAGCAGATCGCGGGCAAAGAGCCGGCGGAGGCGATCTAGCTCACGTACCGGCTCGGGCAGGCGGGTCGCGGCGACCCCGCTCGACCACGCTAGCTGCGACGCGCGGGGTCGAGGCGGAAGGTTCGCGATTCGGGCGACCCTGACTACACGGGTCTCGCGGGGTCACCGCGACCCACCTGCCACAGCCGGCATGTGGTGAGTCAGCATCATGGCATCTCTCGATCTGAAGTCACCGGAGTTCTGGGACCCGTCGGCGGTCGACAGGGAGCTGCGGCGCGTCTACGACATCTGTAGCGGCTGCCGCCGCTGCCTGCCGCTCTGCCCGTCGTTCAAGGTCCTCTTCGACCGGCTGGATGTGGACGCCGTCGACGGCGACGTCGAGAAGCTGCCGACGCGCGACGTCAAGGAAGTCGTGGACCTCTGCTACCAGTGCAAGCTCTGCTTCAACCATTGCCCGTACACGCCGCCGCACCGATGGGAGGTCGACTTCCCACGGCTGATGCTCCGAGCACGCGCGGCGGAAGCGCGTGCCAACCGCGTGACGTTCCAGGATCGGATGCTTGGCAACACGGAGCTCATCGGCAAGCTCGGACGCCTCACGGCGCCGCTGTCGAACTGGATGAACGAGCTAGCGGTCCACCGCGCCTTCATGCACGCCGTCGCCGGCATCCACAAGAACCGCAACCTGCCGAAGTTCCACCGCCAGACGTTCAGTGCCTGGTTCAAGTCGCGCGCGCGGCGCGGAGCGACCGCGGGTAACGCAAGCGCGGCGGGCGTGCCGACAGGCCGGGGGACTGGCGATCACGCAAGCGCGGCGGGCGTGCCGACGGGCGGGGGGACTGGCGATCACGCAAGCGCGGCGGGCGTGCCGACGGGCGGGGGGACTGGCGATCACGTGAGCGCGGCGGGCGTGCCGACAGGCCGGGTGCCCGCCGCATACAAAGTCGCGCTATTTCATACGTGCACGGTGGAGTACAACGACCCCGCGACGGGTCGCGCGTCCGTGCGCGTGCTCGAGCGGAACCGCGCCGACGTGTCGCTGCCCCGGCAGCGCTGCTGCGGCATGCCCTACCTCGACGGCGGCGCGGTGGACGAGGCGAAGGCGCTGATCCGCGAGAACGTGACGAGCCTCGCGGCGGCGGTGCGCGAGGGGCGGACGATCGTGGTGCCCGGGCCCACGTGCAGCTACATGCTCAAGCAAGAGTACCCGTGGCTCGACGGCTCCGACGATGCGAAGCTCGTCGCCCGCAACACGCGCGACCTCTTCGAATACCTCGCCGAGCTCCGCGCCGAAGGGAGGCTCGACACGAGCTTCACGCGGTCCGTCGGCGCCGTGACGTACCACGCACCGTGCCACCTCCGGGCGCAGAATATCGGGCTCAAGTCGGCGGAGATCCTGCGCCTGATTCCGGGCGCCGAGGTCAACGTGGTGGAGAAATGCTCGGCGGTGGACGGCACGTGGGGCTTCAAGAAGCAGTACCACGAGCTTTCGCTGAAGCTCGCACAGCCGCTGTTCGACGCGATCACGACCGCCGATGCGCCCGTGACCGCGACCGACTGCCCGCTCGCGGCGCTCCAGATCGAGCAGGGGACCGGCCGACAGGCGAAGCACCCGATCCGGATTCTCGCCGCGGCGTACGGCATCGAGGAGTGATCCGTGAAGCGCCTCGAGACGTCAGAGATCCTGAACCTCGTCGAGTACGAAAGGGTGCGAGAAACGCGGCGACGCGAGATCATTGAGCTGAAGAAGCGCCGCCGCGTCTCCGTGGGCCGCTACCTCACCTTCGTCTTCGAGAACCGGGAGACTGTCTGGTTCCAGGTCCAGGAGATGGTCCGCGCCGAGCGCATCGTGGACGACGCGAAGATCGCGGAGGAGGTCGAGGTCTACAACGCGCTGCTGCCCGTGCCGGGCGAGCTCGCGGCGACGATGCTCATCGAGATCACCGCATCGGCGGAGATCAAGCCCGTGCTGGACAAGCTCCTCGGCATCGACACGCGCGACTATGTGAAACTGACGGTCGGTCCGCACGTCGTCGTGGGTGACTTCGAGGGCGGCCACTCCGACGAGGAGCGCGGCAAGCTCTCCGCCGTCCACTTCGTGCGCTTCGCGCTCCCGCCCGGCGCCCGCCGGCTCTTCCGCGAGGCGGAAGTCGCGCTCGTCGTCGAGCACCCCAACGAGCGCGCGCGTGCGGTGCTCTCCGACGAGACGAAGCGCGCCCTGCTGCAAGATCTCCCGCTGCAAGATCCATTGTAGCGGGGCCGTTGTCGCGGGGTCCGCGGGGACGGAATATCGGTGAGCGGTCTGCGAACGGTGCTCGGCGGCTCCGGTCTGCTGGCGGTCGCGCTCGGTAGTGTGACGGGGTGTGAGCAGGGAGGCCTGTCGCCGAGCGCGGCGCAGGGGCGCCAGGTGTATCTGGCCCATTGCGCGACCTGCCACGGGCCCGACCCGGCGCAGCCCGGGCCCCTGGGGCCGCCGATCAAAGGGTCCTCCAGAACGCTGCTGGAGGCGAAGGTCCTGCGACAAACCTACCCGCCCGGCTACACGCCCAAGCGGCCGACGCAGGTGATGCCCCCCTTGCCCGCGCTCGCCGGCGACATCCCGGCCCTCGCGGACTACCTGAAGTAGAACGGCCCGGCGGGTCTCGCCGGGCCGTGTGCGGGCGTGCGCGGGCCGCGCGCCTACGGGAAGATGAGCTTGAGCAGGATCACCAGGATCGCGGCGAGGACGAACCCGCCCCACAGCGTTCCTGAGACGGTTCCCAGCATCTTCTTTCCGGGTCCCGTCGTCCCGACGAGCGCGTTTGCCTCGACGAGGGCCAGGACGATCGCGAAGACGATGAGCATCGTGATCTTCGCGCCGCGCTCGCCCGGCGTGAAGAAGGCGAAGTGGCTCGCCGCGCCCATGAAGAAGAGCATCGGGATCGAGAGCAACGTGTTCGTCCGCGAGGCGAAGCCCGACCGCTGACCCCGGGGCGCGGCGGCGGGATTCGCCTGGCCGCCCTTCGCGACCTGCGTGGCCGAGGCGATGACGACCTTTTGAGCGGGCCAGATGATGAACCAGACGTTGAACCACATGAGGCTGCCGATGATGCCACCGATGAAGATCGCCCAGCCGTACGAGGTCTGGAAGAATCCGAGGAGGCCGAGCTGGCCGATCCTGTGGAGGATGTAGAGCCAACCCGTGATGAAGGTGAGCATCGCGCCCCACCGGAACCACCAGAGGGCGCGGCCGACGAGGCTGCCGGCGATCATGCCCGTGCGAACCGGGGAGTCCGCCGTCGCAAAGAACGGAGTCTGGACGAAGTTGAAGTAGTACAGCATACCGATCCAGGTGATGCCGGCGAGGAAATGAAACCAGCGCAACAGAAACAGCCAACCCTCACCGCTGAAGAGCGCCATTTCACCGCCTCCTAGTTGTGGGCACTACCCGTGTCGTCGTCCCCGTCTGTCGCTTCGTCTGGAAGGTTCCCCTCCTCGTCGTCGTCGAAGTCCTCGTCGTCGTCGAGCTCGTCGAGGTCCTCGATGTCATCGTCGGCGACATCCTCGTCGTCGGGCTCGTCGTCGAGGTCGTCGTCGTCGAACTCCGCGTCTTCCTCGTCCTTGTCCGCGTCGTCGTCGGTGGGGCGACGGAGCTCGCCGCGCCACGGGTGCGTCCGGAACTGCATGTGAAGGCTCCTCCGCGTGGTTTGCTCGGCCGGGATTATAACAAACATCCCCGGTGTCAAGACCGAATCGGACGGGCACGCCCGCCCTGAGGTAAAATCCATGCGGTACGTCTCCGGACACGCCGACCCGGCGGTGTAGCTCAGCGGCAGAGCAGGGGTCTCATAAGCCCCGTGTCGGAGGTTCAATTCCTCCCACCGCCACCAACTCAACCGACATTGCATACATAGAATAGATATTTCTATATATGCTAGTCGGTGGATGACGGCCTCCCTCCAGGGTCCGCTTCAGGTCTTCAAGGCCGAGTTCTTCGAAGCGCTGGCCCAGCACCAGGACGCTCGCTGACGTGCTCCTCTTCTACAAGATCCTCAGGGTCGGGGTGGTCACGGAGCCGCTCGCGCTCGGCGAGCCAGACGTCATCGAGGTCGCGCGCGAAGTGGAGACCAAGGCGCGACGACTCTTGGGGCGGGCGGTCGCGATCCGGGAGGTCGACGCCGGCTCCTGCAACGGTTGCGAGATCGAGATCACGAGCCTGACCGGCCCGGTCTACGATAGCGAACGCTTCGGCATCCACTTCGTGGCCTCACCCCGGCACGCCGACCTGCTCCTGGTCACCGGCCCGGTGACCCGCAACATGGAAGTCCCGCTCCTCAAGACGTACGAGGCCACACCCGATCCGAAGGTCGTCGTGGCCGTGGGCGACTGTGCGCGCACGTGTGGGGTGTTCCGCGGCAGTTATGCGGTCGTTGGGAGCGTCGACGCGGTGATCCCCGTGGACGTGTTTGTGAGCGGTTGTCCTCCTGAGCCGGCGGACATCCTGCGTGGAATCCTGACCGCCCTCGATCGGCTCCCGCAGCGCAAGGGGTGACGCGATGGCGCCTGAGCTGCTCCTGCTCGCGCTGAGCGTCGCGAGCTACGCGGTCGGCGCGCTGGCCGCGCTCATCGTCCGGGGTATGGCGGGGCGCGCGCTCGTCGCGGTGGGGGCGCTGGTCGGCTCGCTCGCGACCCTGGCGTTGGGCGCATGGTGCCTCGCGACGGGAGCGACCCTGGCCTTCGCCGCACCGCGGCTGCCTCTCACGGGGCTCGCACTGCGGGCCGATGGATTGAGCGCCTTCTTCCTCGTCGTCGTGGGGCTCGGGGGGGCCGCCGCGAGCGTCTACGGATTCGGCTATTCGGCCCATTACGACGGGCGGTACTCGTTGCGCCTGCTCGGCGCGATGTTCAACGTCCTGTTGCTCTCACTTGCCATCCAGGTACTGGCGGACAACGCGCTCACATTCCTCGTGACCTGGGAGGCGATGTCGCTCTCGGCCTACCTCCTGGTCCTCGTCGAGCATGACCAGCACGGCACCGTTCGCGCTGCCAACTGGTACCTCGCGGTGACGCACGCCGGGTTCGCCGCCTTGGTGGCCGCGTTCCTGGTCCTCGCTGGCGGGGACATGACGGGCTCGTTTGCCGCGATGCGGTCGGCGACGCTCCCACCCGCCACCCGCAACGTGGTCTTTCTCCTCGCGCTGGTCGGCTTCGGGACCAAGGCCGGCGTGATCCCGCTCCATGTGTGGTTGCCAATGGCGCATCCGGTCGCGCCGAGCCATGTCTCCGCGTTGCTGTCCGGCGTCGTCATCAAGATGGGGGTCTACGGGCTCATGCGTGTTGCCCTCGATCTGCTCGGTGGTGGCCCGCCGTGGTGGGGCGGGGTCGTGCTGGGCCTGGGGGCCGTTTCGGCGCTGCTCGGTGTGCTCTACGCGCTGATGGAGCACGACCTGAAGCGGCTGCTCGCCTATCACTCGGTCGAGAACGTGGGGATCATTCTCCTCGGCGTGGGCGCGGGACTCATGTTTCAGAGCTACGGTCTCCCGGGCCTGGCGACCCTGGGGTTCATCGCCGGCCTCTACCACACACTCAACCACGCGTGCTTCAAGGGCCTGCTGTTCCTCGGCGCGGGCTCCGTGCTATACGCGACGCACACGCGGAACATGGAGCAATTGGGCGGCCTCATCTCGCGAATGCCGCGCACGGCAGCCTGCTTTTTGGTCGGCGCGGCCGCGATCTCCGCGCTGCCACCGCTCAACGGCTTCGCATCCGAATGGCTGGTCTTCCAGACGCTCATGGGCGGCGCCCTCGTTCCCCACCCGGAGGCGGCGATCGGGATGGCCATCGCGGTCGCGATGCTGGCGCTCACCAGCGGCCTTGCCGTGGCCTGCTTCGTGAAAGCATTCGGCATCACATTCCTCGCGCTGCCGCGTTCGGCTGAGGCGGAGCGTGCCCGGGAGGTTCCGGCCTCGATGCAGGTGGGCATGCTCGTGCTCGTGGGGATGTGTGTCGCCCTCGGATTGACTCCGTTCCTGGTCGTCCCCGTCCTGAGCCGGGCCCTGGCCGGGCTCGGCGGCCTCCCGCTGACGCCGATCGGCTTCAGCCTGAGCCTGCCGTTTTCGGTGTCCGGGGTGACCGGGGAGATGTCGCCGCTCCTGGTTGGCGTTGGCGTGCTCCTCCTGGGGACTCTCACAGCCGTCGTGCTCCGCGGAGTCGCCGACCGTCGCCTGCGCATCGGTGACACCTGGGGCTGTGGCCGCGTCGGGCAGACGCCGCGTATGGAGTACACGGCGACCGCCTTCGCGGAGCCGCTGCGACGGGTCTTCGCCGAGCTGTACCGCCCAACGGAGGATCTGTCGATCGACTTCCATCCGAAGTCGAAGTACTTCGTGCGGTCCATCGCGTACCGCAGCGAGGTGGAGCCCTGGTTCGAACGCCTCCTCTACACGCCGTTGCTCTCCGCCCTGCGCGGTGCGGCAGTCCGGGTGCGCCAGGTTCAGGCGGGGTCGCTCCACCTCTATCTGGCGTACATGACGATCGCGCTCCTGGCGTTGCTGGTCGTCGCGAGGTGGTCTCGATGACGGCAGCCTTCGTGATGGCGGCGGCCCAGGGACTCCTCGCGCTTTTTCTGGCGCCGGGCGTGGTCGGGCTGATTCGCTGGCTGAAGGCCCGACTGCAGAACCGGCGTGGCGCTCCCGCGTGGCAGCCGTACCGGGAGCTGCGCAAGCTCTTCCAGAAGGAGATCGTGGTATCCCGCAACGCGTCGTGGCTCTTCCATCTTGCCCCGTTTGTCGTGTTCGCCAGCACGCTGATGGTCGCCGTCCTCGTTCCGGTGCTTGCGGCGCCGTTGCCCGTCGACCGTATCGGCGACCTCCTTGTGGTCGTGTACCTCCTGCTGCTCGGCACGTTCTTCCTGGCGCTGGCTGGCCTCGATCCCGGCTCGGCATTCGGCGGGATGGGGGCGAGCCGCGAGGTCACGGTAGCCGCGCTCGCCGAGCCCACGCTCGCGCTGGCGATCTTTGCGCTCGCGCGCGGCGCCGGCTCTACCAACCTGGGCGAGATCGCCGCCCGCACCATGGCCGATCCGCTGTCCGCGGTGAGCCCCGGGCACCTCCTGGCGTTCGCGGCGCTCTTCATCGTGATGCTGGCCGAGACCGGCCGTCTGCCGGTCGACAACCCCGCCACCCATCTCGAGCTGACCATGATCCACGAGGCCATGATCCTCGAGTACTCGGGCCGCTACCTCGCCCTCATCGAATGGGCGTCTGCCCTCAAACTGCTGGTGTTCTTCGTCCTCCTCGGCAATCTCTTCGTACCCTGGGGATTGGCGACGGCGCTGACGCCCGGAGCGGTGGCGACGGCAGTTGGCGCGCTCGCGCTGAAGCTGGGGGTGCTGGCGGTCGCCGTGGCCGTCCTCGAGACTCGGGTGGCCAAGCTCCGACTCTTCCGCGTGCCCGAACTGCTGAGCGCCTCCTTCGTGCTCGCTCTGCTCGCCGTGACCTCATCCTTCTTGCTGCGGTAGGGGGCCGTGGACGCGACCTTCTCCCAGCTCGCGATGCTCGGCTCCAGTCTCGTGCTGATCTTCGGTCTCATCCTGCTCTGGCGTCGTCGTGTGCCGGCCTACATCAACGCCTTCACGGGCCAATCGATCGCGCTGGCCGGCGTGGCGGGGGCGACAGGGTATTTCGGCAACGAGCCCGAACTCTACTGGGTGGCCGCCTTCCTGCTGGTTCTCAAAGGCGCGGTGATCCCGGCGCTCCTGCGCCGGATGGGGCGGCGCTTTGGGACCGAGCGCGAGCTGGACCCCTACGTAAACACGGCGACCTCGCTCCTCATGGCCGGGCTGCTGGTGCTCTTCGGCTACGCGGTCATGCGGCCTCTCGTGGCCACGAGCCAGTTGCCGACGCGGGCCAGCATACCCCTGGCGATGGGACTCATCCTGGTGAGCCTCTTCGTCATCGTGACGCGCAAGAAAGCGCTCACCCAGATCGTGGGCTTCCTCATGCTAGAGAACGGTATCGCCCTGCTGGCCATCCTCGGTACCTACGGGATCCCCCTCATTGTCGAGCTTGGGGTGTTCCTGGATGCGCTGCTGGGGTTCCTCGTGATGCAGGTCTTCGTCTATCGCATCCAGGAAACGTTCCAGACGATGGACATCGGGCAGCTCAGTCGGCTCCGGCACTGAAGGGCGCATCGTGGCGACCTTGCTCCTGCTCCTGACCCCGCCGATGGTGAGCGCCGCGCTCGCGGCTCTTGTCCGTCCCTACCGGCGGGTTGTCGGCTGGGCGAATGCGATTCTGGCCCTTGTCTCCGTGGGTAGTGCCCTCGCCCTCTGGAGAGAGGTGCTGGTCGGGCGCGTGGTGACATCGGGCCCAGGCGAGCTTCTTCGCGTGGACGCGCTGTCCGCGCTGCTGGCGTTCGGCGTGAGCGTGGTCGGCGCCCTGGCGGCCTGGCTCGGTCCCGGACTCGGCGGCGAAGAGGACTATGACGCCGCCGAGATCCGGCGCTTCCGGATCTTCGTGAACCTGTTTACCTTCACCATGCTGTTTGCGGTCAGCACGAACAACGTGGGCTTCATGTGGATCGCCATCGAGGCGACCACGATTACGTCGGCCGTGCTGATCCCGCTCCACCTGAGCAAGGCCTCGGTGGAAGCGTCCTGGAAGTACATCCTGCTGAGCTCGGTGGGCATCGCCCTGGCCTTCGCCGGGACCGTCCTCGCCTACGTGGACTTCGTCACGATCGTCGGCCGGCAGGACGAAGCCCTCAACTGGCCGGTGCTCGTGGCGGCGGCGCCCTTGCTGGATCCAGAGGTGATGCGGCTGGCGTTCGTCTTCGTCCTGGTCGGTTACGGGACCAAGGCGGGGCTGGCACCGATGCACACATGGTTGCCCGACGCCCACGCGGAAGCGCCGGCGCCGCTCTCTGCGATGATGTCGGGAGTCCTGCTGGCGGTGGCGCTCTACGCGGTCATCCGTTGGGAGGCCGTGGCCAACGCGGCCCTCGGGGCCGCCTTTACCGACCGGTTCCTCCTCGGCCTCGGGCTCTTGTCCCTGGGGATGGCCGCCTTCAGCCTCGTTCGCCAGCACAACTACAAGCGGCTGCTCGCGTACTCGAGCATCGAGCATACCGGGCTGGTGTGCGTCGGGCTCGGGCTCGGCCCGCTCGGCACGTTCGCTGCGATGCTGCACCTCCTGAACCATACGCTGGCCAAATCGATGCTGTTCTTCCTCTCCGGGCGGGTGCTGCAACGGTACCGGACCACGCAGATCGGGAAGGTCGCGGGGCTGCTCCAGACGATGCCGGCCACAGGCGGCCTGTTCGCGGCCGGCCTCCTGGCTCTTGCCGGGCTACCGCCCTTCGGGATCTTCATCTCGGAGTTCGCGCTCTTGCGGGCGGGCTTCGCCGCCGGCCGCTTCTGGACGATGGGATTGGTCCTCGTGCTCCTGACCGTGGCGTTCGTCGGGGTGATCGCACATCTCAACCGCATGCTCTACGGCGTCCCTTCGAGCGAGGTGCCGCGCGGGGAGCCGAGCCGCTGGCCGCTGGTGCCGCTCACGCTCTGCCTCGCCGCCCTCGTCGTGCTCGGGCTCGCGATCCCGCCCCCGCTCGAGCGCCTGATCGCGGAGATCGTCGAGAGCGTCGGACCATGAGTCGCCTCGCCGAGGTTCAGACCGCGCTGATGACTGTGTTTGGAGATCGTCTCCGCGCAGTCCGGATCGTGCGTCGTAACGAGCTCCACTGCACGGCCGGGGTGGCGGACCTGCCGGCGCTGGCGGAATGTTTGCGCGCACGATGCGGCGCCGAGTTAGTGCTGATGGTGGCCGCCGACCGTCGGTCGAGCGCCCAAGGCTTCGAGGTCCACTATCTGTTCGCGCACTCCCGCGAGAACTGGTTCGTCCACACCACCGTGGCACTGCCTGCCAGCGATCCTGCCCTGGTGTCGGTGGCCACCTTCCACTATCCCGCGTCGCGGTTCGAGCGCGAAATCGCGGATCTCTTCGGCATCCCGGCCTCCGGCCATCCCGATCCGCGACCGCTGGTGCGCCACGGCTTCTGGCCGACGGATTACTTTCCGCTGCGGAAGGACGCCGGGGCGCGCACGTTTCGAGACGACGGGCAACCGTTCCCGTTCCAGCAGGTCGGCGGTGAAGGAGTCTATGAGATCCCGGTGGGACCGGTGCACGCCGGGGTGATCGAGCCGGGCCACTTCCGCTTCAGTGTGGTGGGCGAGACGATCATCGACATGAAATCACGCCTCTACTTCACCCACAAAGGCACGGAGAAGCTGTTCGAGGGGCGGACGCCAGCGGAGGGGGTCGAGCTCGCCGAGCGAATCTCTGGCGACACGACGGTCGGGCACGCGCTCGCCCACTGCCAGGCCGTTGAGGCTCTGGCCGACGTCGAGGTGCCGGCCCGTGCCCGGTATCTGCGCGTCGTGCTGCTCGAGATGGAGCGACTCTACAACCACGTGGCGGACTTCGGCATGATCGCCAACGATACGGGGTTTGCGGCCGCCCACTCGCACTGCTTCCGCATCCGCGAGCGGCTGCTGCGACTGAACAAGCGACTCACCGGCAACCGGCTGCTTCGGGGCGCCCTCGTCCCTGGCGGGAACATGCGCGACTTTCCGGCAGACCTGGATCTCGTCAGCGAACTGGAGACGGTCCTGGCCGACTTCAACCAGATCGTCGAGATCACTCTGAGCAACACGCTGGTGGCCGACCGCCTCGAGGGTACCGGGTGCCTCACCACGCAAACGGCCCGGGATCACGGGGTCCTCGGCTTCGTCGCGCGCGCGTCCGGGCTCGACATCGACGCGCGGCGCGACCATCCGTTCGCGGCCTATGCGGAGTTGGCATTTCGCGTTCCCGTCTTCGAGTCCGGCGACGTCAAAGCCCGCACCCTCGCGCGTGTCGAGGAGGCCCGCGAGGCGGTCGGGCTCATTCGCCAGGCGCTCGAGCGCATGCCGGGCGGGCCACTCGCGGTCGCGCTCCGACCGCTCCCCGCGTTCGAGCCGGCGTTCTCGCTCGTCGAAGGCTGGCGCGGGACGATCATCCACTGGATCATGACGGACGCTGCGGGGCGGCTCGAGCGGGTCAAGGTGCTCGACCCGTCGTTCCTGAACTGGCGAGCGCTGTCATACGCTCTGCTCAAGAACATCGTTCCCGACTTCCCGCTCTGCAACAAGTCGTTCAATCAGTCCTACTCGGGGAACGACCTCTAGCCGGGATCATTCATGATAGAAGGACCCTTTGTCGTGAAGCGCTTCGCCCACGTCAAGCGTCGCATGCTGGTCGTCGCAGTGGCCGCGCTCCTCCCAGCGGCCCTCGGCCTCTCGAGTACCCGAGGGGCCGCCGCGCAGGGCTTCGCGGCTCCACACGAACCGTTTTTTCGACTCGAGTGGGAAGCCGTCCAGCGTGCGGAGCGCCGGGTCACCATCGCAGGGTACATCTACAATCACTATCTCTATGCGGTCCGGCGAGTGCAGCTTCACGTCGAGGTCTTCGATGGCTCGGGTCAGCAGAAGGGTGAGGCGTTCGGTTGGGTGCTCGGCGACGTTCCTCCCGGGGGGCGAGCGTACTTCGAGATCCCTATGTCGGTCGACGGTCAGACCTACGGAGTCACGGTGCACGCGTTCGAGTTCGGCTCACGGGAAGGCGTGTAGCCCGCGTGTTACACTTCCGGTGACGAAATGACGGACATCCTGGTGGAGCACGAGGGCCCGATCGCGACGGTCGTCTTCAACCGACCGCAGATGCGCAACGCGATCAGCCTGGCCATGTGGACCGAGATCGCGCGCGTCACCGAGGGCCTGGCGAAGGACGACTCGGTCCGCGCCGTCGTCTACCGCGGCGCCGGCCGGGACGCGTTCGCCTCCGGCGCCGATATCTCGGAGTTCAAGGAGCACCGGAAGGACACGGCGACCGCGCTTCGCTACAACGCCCAGACGTCGGCGGCCTACACGGCCATCCGCGAGTGCGCCAAGCCGACCGTCGCGATGATCTTCGGCTTCTGCATGGGCGGCGCGATGGCCGTTGCCATGGCCTGCGACCTGCGCTTCGCCGCCGAGGGGTCGAAGTTCGGCATCCCCGCGGCGCGGCTCGGCATCATCTACGGCGGCGACGCGGTCGGCCAGCTCGTGGACCTCGTGGGTCCCGCCCACGCCAAGGACATCCTCTACTCCGCGCGAACGGTCAGCGACCGCGAGGCGCTCGCCATGGGCTTCATCCAGCGGCTCGTGCCGCCGGACGAGCTCGAGCCCTCCACCTATGACTATCTGCGGAAGGTCGCCGACAACGCGCCCCTCTCCGTGCGGGGCGCCAAGGTGACGATCGAGTCGTACCTCCTCGGGCTGACGGAGGAGCGCCGCCGGAAGCTGAAGGACCTGGCGCTCGAGGCGTTCGAGAGCGAGGACTACAAGGAGGGGACGCGGGCGTTCCTCGAGAAGCGGGCGCCCAAGTTTCAGGGGCGCTAGCGCCGGCGCGTGCGCTTCGTTTTCCTCACCTCCACGCCGCTCTCCCCGACCGAGGGCAGCGGCACGTTCGTCGCCCTCGACGGTCTGGTCCGCGGCCTCGAGCGCCTCGGTCACCTCGCGCGCGTTCGCCCCCTGCGCACCCGGACCAACTTTCATACTCTGGACCGCTGGCTCTACAACGTCGGCGTGCTCCTCTCGCCGCCCGAGGGCGACGTCGTCGTCGGTGTGGACCTCGACGGGTTCCTCCTGGCGCGGCGGCGGCGCGGCGCCTTCGTGGTCATGCTCAAGGGCATCATCGCCGATGAGCTCAGGCACGAGCGCGGGCGGGTCCGGGCGCTGTTGACGGTCCAGGCCCGCTGGGAGCGGCGCAACACCGAGCGCGCCGACCGCGTGGTCGTGCCGAGCCGCTACTCGGCGTCCGTGGCCGGCGAGGTGTACGGGATCCCGCCGGAGAAGCTCGCGGTCGTGCCCGAGCCGATCGATCTCGCCGGATGGCGCCGGCGCTTCGCGCGGGCCGAGCGGCGCGCGACCGGGCGGCCCACCGTCCTGGCGGTGGCCCGGATGTACCCACGGAAGCGGCTCGAGGACCTCCTGCTCGCCGCCTCGATCCTCCGCGGGCGAATCCCGGGGGTCCAGGCGCGCATCGTAGGAGGCGGGCCGGAGGCCATTCGCCTGCGCGCGCTCCACGACCGGCTCGGCCTCGGCGACACCGTCGTGTTCCTGGGCGAGGTCGAACGGATGGCGCTGGCGGTAGAATATGTGAGCGCGCACTGCTTCTGCCTGCCGACCGTGCAGGAAGGGTTCGGCATCGTGTTTGCGGAGGCGATGGCGGCCGGGCTGCCCGTGGTCGCGTGCCGGGCAGCGGCCGTGCCCGAGATCGTCGAGGATAGCCGGACGGGCCTCCTCGTGAGCCCGGGGAGCCCGGACGAGCTCGCGATGGCCATGGAGAAATTGCTGGTGAACGAAGGGCTTCGGAAGGACTTCGGCGCCGCTGGAGCGCGGCGGGTGGAGGCGTTCGACCTCGAGCGCGTCGCGCGGCGCTTCCTCGAGGTCCTGCCGTGAGCGCCGACCTGGCGTACAGCACGCGGCGCTTCACGTTCTCCGCGGCCCACCGCTACTGGGTCGAGGACTGGTCGCCGGCGCAGAACGCGCGCGTCTTCGGGCGGCTGACGGTGGTCCACGGCCACAACTACACGCTCGACGTCACGATCCGGGGGCCGATCGATCCGCAGACGGGGATGGTGATCGACCTCGGCGAGCTCAAGCGGATCGTCGGCGAGGCCGTGGTCGAGCGCTTCGACCACGCGGACCTCTGCGCCGACCCGCTCTTCCGCGGGCGGGTGCCGACGACCGAGAACCTCGCGGTCGTGCTGTGGGAGCTGCTCGCGCCGAAGCTCGGCGCCGACCGGCTCTGGCAGGTCCGCGTGTGGGAGGACCCCACGCTCTACGTCGATTACCGGGGTCCCTGATGGTCGAGCTGACGCGTGTCTATCACTTCAGCGCGGCCCACCAGTTGCGAAACCTCTCGCTGTCGCCCGAGCAGAACGCCGCGCTGTACGGCGACTGCCACCGCCCCCACGGCCACAATTACTACCTCGAGGTCACGGTGGCCGGGCGCCCCGATCCCGTGACGGGCATGGCGGTGGACCTCACGCGGCTGGACCGTGCGGTGAGCGGCGCCGTGCTCGCCGAGGTGGATCACCACGCGCTCGAGGAGGTCCCGGCGCTGCGCGGGGTCATCACGGCCGGCGAGAGCCTCGCGCGCGCGTTCTGGTGGATCCTGGTGCCGGCGCTGCCGGCAGGGTCACTGCGGCGTGTCACCGTCGTCGAGACGGCGAAGAACCGGTTCGAATACGAAGGCGGAGAGCGATGCTCGAAAAGCTGATCGAGCAGCTCCTGAAGGAGCTCGGTCAGAATGTGCACCGGGAGGGTCTCGAGAAGACCCCCGAGCGCGTCGCAAAGGCGCTGCGCTACCTCACGTCCGGCTACGACAAGGAGGTCAAGGAGGTCCTGAACGACGCCATGTTCGTCGAGGAGTACGACGAGATGGTCATCGTGAAGGACATCGACTTCTTCAGCCTCTGCGTCCCGAGCAAGCAGATCGTCAATGCGGTCGGTGGCGCGAAGCCCGCGCGCGAGGTCAAGGTCGGCGATCGGCTCTGGACCCTCGACCAGGGGTATCTCAAGGAGACGGGGGTCACGCAGGTCACGTCACGCAAGACTCGCGAGATCGTCGAGGTGAGAACGACGGGTGGGAGCATCCGCCTGACGCCTGACCATCCGCTCATGACCGAGTCAGGCTGGCAGGAAGCGCAGGACCTTGGTCCGGGGACCAAAGTCGAGTGGATCAATCCCCGATCGCTCTGCCGTCAGCCGTATCAGATGACGTCGGGTTATCCGCTCGGATATGTCCTCGGCGCGGTGGCGGCAGATGGAAGCATCCAGCAAGGTCGGAGAATCAACTTGACCGTGAAGCGTGCGGAGTTTGCAGAGAAGTACCGCGCGATGTTTACCGACGCCTTCCCGGGATCGGAGCCCGCGATCGAACGAGTGACAGTTCCCTCGAGTTTTCTGAAGAGGGATGTTCCGATGTTGCGAGTACGAACGGTATCTCGCGCGATCGGCGAGAAGCTTTGCCGCTGGCTCGGTGTTTCGGAGGACGGTTCGAGGAGCAAGACGAAGACGTTCGAATTCCCGAAGGTCGTCACGTCGTCCCGAGAAATGATGCAAGGGTTCCTCGACGGCTACTGTGACGGTGACGGCTACGCCGCCGGATCCGGCGGCCGGTTCATCGTCAGCCACAATCGGAGGTTCCTCGCGGCTCTGGCGGAATACCTGCAGACTCCGCTCGCAAGGACCGGGACCGACGACGGTGCCAGAATCTACGTTTCGAGCAGATGGGATCAGGCCGGGTGGTACGGGAAGCACGGCTTCCGGCGGGAGAGTGAATTCTACGTGCCACTGGACAGCATCTATGCGAGCGTCGTAGGTGTTCGCCGGCTCCCACCCGCCAAGAAGCCGCACACGGTCTACAGCTTCACGTGCGAGCCGTGCCCGACGTTCCTCATCGGCGGACATCTCGGGCACAATTGTGAGCATCATATGATCCCATTTTTTGGCAAGGCCCACATCGCGTACATGCCTCGCAAGAAGATCGTCGGCCTCTCGAAGATCCCGCGGCTCGTCGAGATGTACAGCCGGCGGCTGCAGGTGCAGGAGCGACTCACGACCCAGATCGCGAATACGCTGAACGAAGCGCTCCAACCGCGGGGCGTCGCCGTGGTCATGGAAGCGATCCACCTCTGCATGCTCATGCGCGGCGTGGAGAAGCAGAACTCCAAGGCGGTGACGTCGGCGATGCTCGGCGCCTTCCGCGACCGCCCCGAGACGCGCGCCGAGTTCATGGAGCTGATCAAGTCGGGCCGGGGGCTCCAGATTTGACGGACACGGGGCGCACGCTCGAGGGGCAGGTCGCGCTCGTCACGGGCGCGGGGCGGGGGATCGGCCGGGCGATCGCCTTGGCGCTCGCCTCGGAGGGCGCGGGTGTCGTGCTCGCAGCGCGGACGCGGCAGCAGCTCGCCGAGGTCGCGGCGGAGATCCGTGCGCGCGGCGGCCGGGCGCTCGCGGTCCCGACCGACGTCACGCAGGACGCCGCGGTGGAGGCACTCGTCGAGCAGACGATCGCCGAGTTCGGACGCCTGGACGTGCTCGTGACGGCCGCAGGCACGGCGTCGTTCGGCCCGGTGGCCGGGACGAAGCCCGCCGACTGGGACGCGATGCTCGCCGTCAACCTCCGCGCCGTCATGGTGTGCTGCTGCGCCGTGCTGCCGATGATGATCCAGCAGCGCCGCGGCACGATCCTGAACATCGCCTCCGTGGCCGCTCAGCGCTTCATCCCTGGCGCCGCCGCCTACGCGGCGACCAAGGCGGGTGTGGTCGCCTGGAGCCGGGTGCTCCGCGAGGAGGTCCGCGCCGAGGGCGTGCGCGTCGGCGTGCTCGTGCCCGGCGCCGTGGACACGCCCCTCTGGGACGCGATCCAACAGGGACCGGATCGGAGCCGGATGCTGCGACCCGAGGACGTGGCGCGCGCCGCTGTTTTCATGGTGACGCTTCCGCCCAGCGCCGCGCTCGAGGAGCTCACCCTGCTGCCCGCCGGTGGCATCCTGTGATACGATAAGTTCCTAGGAATTACCGGAACGCTCGCCAGTTCTGGAGGATCGAATGGTCACGATGACTGAAACCGCCGCGAAGAAGATCTCGGAGCTGCGCCTCGAGGAGGGCAAGCCCGAGTGGGGGCTCCGGGTCCGCATCGTCGGCGGTGGGTGCTCCGGCATGTCCTACGAGCTCGGCTGGGAGGACCGGCAGCAGCCGGACGACGACATCGTCGAGGCGCACGGCATCAAGGTCTACATCGACAGGCACAGCGCGCCGTATCTCACCGGCAGCGAGATCGACTACGTCGACAACAGCATGCTCGGCGCCGGCTTCGCGATCAAGAATCCGAACGTGAAGTCGAGCTGCGGCTGCGGCCAGTCTCACCGGTTCTAGACGCAGCGCCCACCGTGCGCGTCCGGGTCCGCCTGTTCGCCCGGTACCGTGAAGCCACAGGGCGGGACCGGATCGAGCTCGATCTACCCGAGGGCGGGACGGTCGAGTCGGCGTGGTCGGCCGTAGCCGAACGCCATCCCGAGCTCGCGCGATACCGTCCGTTCACGTTGTTCGCGGTCGGCAACGAGTACGTCGCCGCCGAGCACCGCCTCCGCCCCGACGATGAGCTCTGCCTCTTCCCGCCGGTGAGCGGCGGCGCCGGCGGCGACACGTACCGGGTCGTCACGGCGCCGCTCTCGCCCGACGCGATCGCGGCCACGGTCGAGGAGCCCGGCGCCGGTGGCATCGTCATCTTCTCCGGCGTCGTGCGGCACGAGACGGGGGGGCGGCCCGTGAAGTTCCTCGAGTACGAGGCGCACGCCCCGATGGCCGAGGCGAAGATGCGCGAGATCGGCGAGGGCATCCGCGGGCGCTGGCCCGGGGTGAAGCGAGTGGCCATGCTCCACCGCGTCGGCCGGCTCGAGATCGGCGAGTCGAGCGTCCTCATCGCCGTGTCGGCGGCCCATCGTCACGAGGCCTTCGAGGCGTGCAAGCACGCGATCGACACGCTCAAGCGCACGGTGCCCGTCTGGAAGAAGGAGCACTTCGAGGACGGCGAGGTCTGGGTGGGACTCCAGGGCGGGTAGCGTCGTGACCCTGCTCGAGCGGGTGGAGCGCACGATTCGCCGCCACGCGATGCTCGCGGGCGGCGAAAGTGTTTTGGTCGCCGTGTCGGGCGGCGCCGACTCCGTCGCCCTCCTCCACGTGCTCGCCACGCTCGCCCCCGCGTGGGGTCTCCGCCTCCACGCACTCCACGTCGACCACGGGCTGCGCGCCGACTCCGCGCGGGACGCCGAGTTCGTGCGGAGGCTCGGTGAGCGGCTCGGCATCCCCGTGGACGTCGCGACGGTGACCGTCGAGCGGCGCGGCTCGCTCGAGGCCGCAGCGCGCGCCGCGCGCTACGCGGCGCTCGCCGCGTGCGCCGACCGCGTCGGGGCGGCGCGCATCGCCCTTGGCCACACTGCGGACGACCAGGCGGAAACAGCCCTCATGCGCGTTCTCCAGGGCGCCGGTCTTCGGGGCCTCGCCGGGATTCCGCCGGTTCGCGACCGGATCATCCGCCCGCTGATCGAGTGCCGGCGCGTCGACCTGATTGCCGAGCTGCGCCAGGCCGGACTCGAGTGGGTCGAAGATCCGTCCAACCAGGACCCGAAGTTCCTGAGAAACCGGATCCGCCACGAGCTGCTGCCGTGGCTGACCGAGTCGGTCAGCCCGGAAATCGCCGACGGGCTCGTCAGAGTCGCGGCGGCGGCGCGCGCCACGGTCGGGGCGCTCGATCGCATCGCGGCGTCCGAGCTCGAGCGGCTCGCCGAGATCGGCGACCGCGCGGTGATTCTCCCGCTCAAAGCGCTGCGCGCGCTACCGCGCGACGTGGCCGCCGAGGTGCTGCGCCAGGCCGCGGCGCGGCTCGGGAGTGGTACCCCGCTCCGGGCGTGGGCGCATCGCGGACTGCGCCGCATCCTCGCCACGCCGCCGCCGCGGAAGCGATTCAGAATTGGCGCGGTCACGCTGGAGGTGAGCGGTCCACGACTGCGCCTGGCGCTCGGTACGCTGCCACCGCTCACCCAGCGCGGTGTACCGGTGCCCGGCCGGCTCCCGCTGCCGGAGATCGGCCTCGTGCTCGAGACGACGCTCCACGACGCCGAGGCGTACGCGATCCCCGACGATCCCGGCCGCGTGGTGTTCGACGCCGACCTGCTGCCCGGCGAGCTGGTCGTGCGTCCGCGGCGGCAGGGCGACCGCTTCACACCCTTCGGCAGCGCCGAGCGGAAGCTGAAGACCTTCCTGATCGACGCCAAGGTGCCCCGCTGGGAGCGCGGCCGAGTGCCGATGATCGAGGCGGCGGGCGAGATCGTGTGGGTCGGCGGGCTCCGGCGAGGCGCGGCGGCGCCGGTCACCGCGCGCACGCGGCGCGTCCTCGAGCTGGCGCTCGTCTCCGCTGGCGGAGCCGCGCGCCGCCCGGTAGAATCATGAGCCTCGGCCGTTGATGAAGACCCGACTGGTCCTCCTCCTGGTCCTCCTGTCCGTGCTGCCGGCCCACGCCCAGCCGCGGACGCCCCCGACGATCGACCCGCGCGCCCTGCTGCACGCCATGGAGGAGGCGTTCACCACCGTGGCCGACCGCGTCACGCCGGCGGTCGTGAACGTGAGCACCGTGCCCCGCAAGCAGCCGGCCGAGGAGGCGCCGGAGCGGTTCCGGGAATTCTTCGGCGAGGAGTTCTACGAGCGCTTCTTCCGCCGGCGTCCGCGCGAGGACACGCGCGCGAGCGGCTCGGGCGTGATCGTGGATGCCAAAGGATACGTCTTGACGAACAACCACGTCATCGAGAACGCTCAGGACATCACCGTGCGCCTCTCGGACGGGCGGAAGTTCACCGCGAAGCTCGTGGGTCGCGATCCGAAGACCGACCTCGCCGTGCTCAAGGTGGATGCGCCGGCGCTGCTGCCGGTCGCGGAGCTCGGCGACTCCGACCAGCTCCGCGTCGGCCAGTGGGCGATCGCGATCGGCAACCCCTTCGGCCTCGATCGCACGGTGACCGTCGGGATCGTCTCGGCGACGGCGCGCAACCGCGTCGGCGTGGCGACGTACGAGAACTTCATCCAGACCGACGCGTCGATCAATCCAGGAAACTCCGGCGGGCCGCTCCTGAACCTGGACGGCAAGGTGATTGGCATCAACACCGCGATCGTCGCGGCGGGCCAGGGGATCGGGTTCTCGATCCCGATCAACCAGGCCCGAGAGGTCATGCGCCAGCTGATCGCCTCCGGCCGGGTGGTCCGCGGGTGGCTCGGCATCGCGATCCAGGACGTGACCGATGAGCTCGCGGGGACTTTCGGCGTGCGCGAGCGCGAGGGCGTCCTCGTCGCCGAGGTGATCAAAGGCGGCCCGGCCGAGGCCGCCGGCGTGCGCCAGGGGGACGTCATCGTCGAGCTCAACGGCGCGCCCATCAAGGAGGTCCCCGAGCTCCAGCGCCGCGTCGCCGCCGTGGCGCCAGGGCAACCGGTGAAGCTCAAAGTGATCCGCGATCGGAAGCCCGTGACGCTCGCCGTGACGGTCAGCGAGATGCCCGGCGACGAGCCTGTGCTGGCGGGCGCGCCGGACGACGAGAGCTGGGGGCTCAGTGTCGAGCCGCTCACCGGCGAGGCCGCGCTCCAGCTGAACCTCGGGATCTCGGGCGGTCTCCTCGTCACCGACGTCGTGGCCGGCAGCCCAGGCGACCGTGCCGGTCTCCGGCGGGGCGACGTCATCGTCGAGCTCGGCAAGAAGCCCGTCGCCGATCCCCCCGCGCTGTACCGCACGCTCGCCCAGCTCAAGCCCGGCGACCGCGTCCTCGTCCTCATCCACCGGCCCGCGAGCGGCGGGCGCGCCGAGTACCTCGTGATGGAACGGTCGCGGGAGCCGTGATCGCCGAGAAGCCCCCGCTCGCGCGCCGGGGCACGGTCCTCGTCGTGGACGACGAGGAGGGCGTCCGCGCGTCGGTGCGGGTGATCCTCGAGGAGACCTGTGACGTCCTCGAGGCCGAGAACGGCGCGGAGGCGCTCGACGTGCTCCGCACGCGCGAGATCGACCTCGTCATGCTCGACCAGCGGATGCCCGGGGAGCCGGGGATCGACATTCTGCCCCGTGTGAAGGCCCTGGATCCGACCACCGTCGTCGTGCTGGTGACGGCCGTGCGCGAGGTACGCACCGCGGTGGAGGCGCTCAAGCGCGGCGCCTACGACTACGTCACCAAACCCTTCGACGTCGACGACATCCTGCTCCTCGCCCAGCGCGCCCTCGAGAAGCGCGCGCTCGAGCGCGAGGTGCTGTGTCTGCGCTCGGCGCTGGCGGGCAACACGCCGGAGCCCGGGTCGGGTCCGGGCTTCGATGGCCTGGTGGGGCGCCACCCGGAGATGGTGAAGATCTACCAGCTCATCACGCAGATCGCCGACACGCCGACGACCGTGCTGATCATGGGCGAGAGCGGTACAGGCAAGGAACTGGTCGCGCGCGCGATCCACAACCGGAGCGAGCGCCGCGGCCAGCCCTTCGTCGCGGTGAACGTCGCCGCGATCCCCGACACGCTGATCGAGTCCGAGCTCTTCGGCCACGAGAAGGGCGCGTTCACGGGCGCCCACGCCCGGAAGCTCGGCAAGTTCGAGCTGGCCCACAGCGGCACGGTCTTCCTCGACGAGATCGGCTCGCTGCGCCTGGACCTCCAGACGAAGCTCCTCCGGGCGCTCCAGGAGCGCGAGATCGAGCGCCTCGGCGGGCTTCGGCCCGTCCCGATCGACGTGCGCGTGGTTGCGGCGACCAACGTCAACCTCAAGAGCGCGGTGCGGGCGCGCGAGTTCCGTGAGGACCTCTATTACCGCCTGAACGTCGTGCCGATCCACGTGCCGCCGCTGCGCGAGCGGCGCGAGGACATCCCGCTCCTCGTCGAGCACTTCGTCCGGAAGACGGCCCGCGAATGCCATCGCGACGTCCGCGGCGTGTCGGCGGGCGCGCTCCAGGTGCTGACGCGCTACGACTGGCCCGGCAACGTGCGCGAGCTGGAGAACGTCATGCACCGCGCCGTCGTCCTCGCGCAGAGCCCCGTCATCCAGCTCCAGGACGTCCCGCTCGACGTGGCGCTGCCCGAGACGGGCCCGCGCCTCGCCGAGGACACCGGCCCGCCGCTCCGGGAGGCGATGGAGCAGTTCGAGCGCCAGTACATCCTGCGCGTGCTCGAGCGCGTCGGGTGGAACATGAGCCGCGCCGCGCGCCTGCTGGGCGTGCACCGCAACACCGTGTTCGCCAAGCTCAGCGCCTGGGGCATCCAGCGCCCCGCGAGCGGCGGTGGGAAGAGCCTGAGCCTCTAGGGTTACTCACGGAAGTGGCACGAGCGAAGGCTCGTTGCAGCGCCCGGCGGGCGGGCTGGTCCTTACGCGTTGATCAGGGTGTACATGACGCGCCAGAGCGCGAGGAAGTCGCGCGCGTCCTGCCACCGCGGACCA